>Ga0114971_10003202_pt1 | contig 11110 bp, 8 predicted proteins | sample M_140625_MF_Meta_FD_87320 | JGI IMG/M metagenome (GOLD analysis project Ga0114971, IMG submission 87320) | Freshwater microbial communities from Lake Montjoie, Canada to study carbon cycling - M_140625_MF_MetaG | ecosystem: Environmental > Aquatic > Freshwater > Lake | place: Lake Montjoie... | reverse complement strand
ATTCAATTTAAAACTAGTTTCTATTGAAGATTTGGTGGCATACAGAATGCAACACGACAGCCTTATCGTTAAAAAGGAAGATTTTGAAGTACAAACTCGTTTCGGAACTTTTAGATTGCGTGCTTACGAACAAACTACTAATAAACAAATTCACATTGCTTTAACTAAAGGGACATGGAATTTAGGGGAAACTATTTTAACAAAAATAAATTCCACCCAAGTAAATAACGATTTATTGGGGACTTTAACCAATAATGCCGACCAACAACTTGATGATATTTTTACTATCATCAACGAAAAAGGTCAAGGCGCTGTTGTTTTTATAAACCAAGACATGCAATCAGTAAATTTATTAAATAGAATTACCGAACTAAAAACATTACAAGAAAAAGGAATATTAAAAGCTCCAAAAATAATTATCGACAGTAAAGATTTTGGTATTGGCGCACAAATATTGCACGATTTAAATATTTCAAAAATACGATTGATTTCCAATGCTAAACAAACTAAAAGAGTTGGAATGATAGGTTATGGTCTTGAAATAAAAGAATACGTTAATTATTAAATTGCTTTAATATTTAGCTAAATAAAACGGTCTGAAAATTATTTCAGACCGTTTTATATTTTTATTGCATTGGACCCGATTTTTTCTTTTCCAGTAAATTCACTTCTGGTTTTACAATAACTTCGCCCTTTATTTTTAATGCAACCATCCCTCCCTCTACATTTACCGCATTAGTCTCAACGGTAATCGTTTTCCGAATCGGACCCGTATTCATATTGTATTTCACCGAAATTACTTCCGATTTTCCAGGTAAAATTTCACCAGTAGGTTTACTTGGAACCGTACAACCACAAGTTGACTGAACATTTTTTATAATTAATGGCTGATCACCAGTATTTGTAAACTCAAATTTTCTAATTCCATCATCAGAATCCTTATAAACAGTGCCATAATCAATCGTATTATCTTTATCTTTAAAGACAATCTTTGCCCCGCTTTGAGCAAAAATAAAACTACTTGCTGTAATAAAAGCAACTACGTATAAATTTTTCATAAGTCTGAAATTTTAATTATTTTACCTTAGTAAAAATAACACTTTAAATTAATAAATAAAATTTAAATCTTAATTTTTTATAAATCTACTAATTACCTACTTTTGCATTCGTACAAAAAATATCCCAAAATTAATTTTAGTAGTTTCTATAAATTATGGAGCGAATGGCTCGGGCTTTATCAGTAAACTATTTTCCTGCTATTCGCTACAATACTTGCAAAAAAAGCAAGTATTTTTGCTGCTATCAGGGCTAAAGGATAAACTTGGATACCTTTTGTTCAAAATAACTTACAATATATAAATAGAAAATGTCAATACCTGCGCAATTTAATTCCAAAGAAATAGAACAAAAATGGTACGATTACTGGATGAAAAACGATTATTTCACCTCCAAACCTGACCATAGAACTCCTTATACCATTGTGATTCCACCGCCTAACGTTACGGGAGTGCTACACATGGGACACATGCTTAACAATACCATCCAAGATGTATTAATTCGTCGTGCACGATTAAAAGGATTCAATGCTTGTTGGGTGCCAGGAACCGACCATGCCTCTATTGCTACCGAAGCTAAAGTAGTTGCTAAACTAAAAAATGAAGGTATCAACAAAAACGATTTAACTCGCGAAGAATTTCTAAAACACGCTTGGGATTGGACCAATAAATACGGAGGAACCATTCTTGAACAATTAAAACAGTTAGGCTGTTCTTGCGATTGGAGTCGAACCAAATTCACTATGGATTCCGATATGTCTGCTTCCGTAATCCATTCTTTTGTTGATTTATACAACAAAGGATTAATCTATCGCGGCTATCGAATGGTAAACTGGGATCCAGAAGCCAAAACTACCCTATCCGACGAAGAAGTAATCTTTGAAGAACGCCAAGGAAAATTATATTTTATAAAATACAAAATAGAAGGATCCGAAGATTTCTTAACAGTAGCAACAACAAGACCTGAAACTATATTTGGTGATTCTGCTATTTGCATCAATCCCAACGACGAACGCTTCAGCCATTTTAAAGGAAAAAAAGCTATTGTGCCTATTTGCGGACGTATAATTCCAATTATTGAAGACGAATATGTAGATATTGAATTCGGAACAGGATGTTTAAAAGTTACTCCTGCACACGATATGAACGATAAAACATTAGGCGAAAAACACCATTTGGAAATCATTGATGTTTTCAATGAAGATGCTTCTCTAAATTCATATGGAATGCATTACCAAGGCAAAGATCGTTTTTTGGTTCGAGACGAAATTGCAATCGAACTAGAAACTATCGGAGCAATAGCTAAAACTGAAATCCACCTAAATAAAGTTGGAACTTCTGAAAGAACCAAAGCGGTTATTGAACCACGCTTATCCGATCAATGGTTTTTAAGCATGGAAGAATTGGTGAAACCAGCAATCAAAGCGGTACTAGAAACTCAGGATGTTAAATTATATCCTAACCGATTCAACAATACCTACAAACATTGGTTAGAAAACATTCGGGATTGGAACATCTCCCGCCAATTATGGTGGGGACAACAAATACCAGCTTATTATTATGGCGATGGAAAGGAAGATTTTGTTGTGGCAGAAAACATTGAAAAAGCATTAGAACTTGCTAAAGAAAAAACTTCCAACTCCCAACTTCAAACTTCCGACTTAAAACAAGACGTTGACGCTTTAGATACTTGGTTTTCTTCCTGGTTATGGCCAATGGCAGTTTTTGGTGGAATTACAAATCCAGAAAACGAAGATTTTAAGTACTATTATCCAACTAACGATTTAGTTACAGGTCCAGATATCTTATTCTTTTGGGTAGCCCGTATGATTATAGCAGGATACGAATATGCTGGAGAAAAACCATTTACTAATGTTTATTTAACTGGTTTAGTGCGAGATAAACAACGTCGTAAGATGTCAAAATCTTTAGGGAATTCTCCAGAACCATTGGAATTAATTGCAAAATTTGGTGCCGATGGCGTTCGTGTTGGTTTACTTTTAAGTGCTTCTGCAGGAAACGACATCATGTTTGATGAAGAATTATGCAACCAAGGTAAAGGTTTCACTAATAAAATCTGGAATGCCTTTAAATTAATAAAAGGCTGGGAAGTTTCGGAAGCAATTCAACAACCAGAATCTTCTATAGTAGCTATTGAATGGTATGAAACTAAATTACAAAGAACTCTGACAGAGATTGAAGAAAATTTTGACAAATACCGAATTTCCGACGCTTTAATGGCTATTTACAAACTTGTTTGGGATGATTTTTGCTCGTGGTTTTTAGAAATGATAAAACCAGCATACCAACAACCAATTGACAAAGTTACATTTGACAAAGCAATTGAAATGTTGGAAAATAATTTAAAGTTATTACATCCGTTCATGCCCTTCTTAACCGAAGAAATTTGGCAACATATTACTGAAAGAACTCCAGAACAAGCACTAATAGTTTCCGAATGGCCAAAAGCAAAGGCTTATGATGAAAAACTAATTTCGGATTTTGATTTTACCATTGAAGTAATTTCAGGTATTAGAACAATCCGAAAAGACAAAAATATTCCTTTTAAAGACACTTTGGAATTGAGATTGGTAAACAATGAAAATGCTAGCACTTATTTTGATTCGGTTATTTCAAAATTAGGAAACATAACTTTATTAAAATATGTATCCGAAAAGGTGGATGGGGCTTTATCGTATAGAGTGAAATCTAATGAATATTTTATACCAATAATTGGAAACATTAACGTTGAAGCAGAAATTGAAAAACTAACCGAAGAGTTAATATACACGAAAGGTTTTTTGAAATCTGTAGAAGCAAAATTATCTAACGAGAAATTTGTGGCAGGCGCTCCAGAAAAAGTATTAGAAATGGAACGCAAAAAACAAGCCGACTCTTTAGCTAAAATTGCAACAATTGAACAAAGTATTGCAGGTTTAAAATAAAATTATAAAAAATTTAAAGTCAAGAGCATTTATAAATCAATGCTTTTTCTATTTATAACTCAACTCTTTTCTAAAAATTAATTGCATTTTATAATTTTAGTCAAAAAATGTTAAAATCTAAAAACAATTCACTTAATTTGAATACTATAAAAACTCAAATCTAATGAAAAATTATTCCATTGATGACATCAATAGTATTGTAAAAGGCACTATCGTTGGAACAACAAATTATTCAATTACTGCTCCTGAGCAATTAGAATTGGCCAAAGAAACCGAAATTTCTTTTATAGGAAATAAAAAATACGAAAAATTTTGGCAATATTCTAAAGCATGTGCAGCCATTGTTAACGAGGATATTTCTATCGAACCTGGTGAAAATAAGGTTTTCATTAAAGTGAAAAATGCCGATTTGGCAATGTCTTTGGTTTTAGAGATGTTTGCTCCCTCTCCACCACAATTTGCATTCAATATCCATCCGGAAGCTGTTGTTGATGCTTCCGCAAAAATTGGAGCTGGAACTAGAATTGGAGCTAATGCTTATATTGGTCCGAATGTTGTAATAGAAGAAAATGTAACTATCTATCCAAATGTGACTATTTTAGACGAATGTACAATTGGTAAAAACACCATCATTTGGCCTGGAGCAGTTGTTCGCGAACGTTGCCATGTTGGTTCGCATTGCATATTGCATCCCAACTGCACAATTGGTGCCGATGGTTTTGGTTTCCGATCTTGTCCTGAAAGAGGGTTGGTTAAGATTCCTCAAATTGGAAATGTAATTTTAGGAAATAATGTAGAAATTGGAGCCAATTCCTCAGTAGATAGAGGAAAATTTAGTTCAACTATATTAGGCGATGGTTGCAAAATTGACAATCTAGTTCAAATAGGACACAATAGCATTCTAGGTAAATATTGCATAATGGCAGGTAATAGTGGACTTGCTGGTTCCGTAACCCTAGGAAATGGAGTAATTATTGGTGGAAGTGCCTCTATTAAAGACCATTCAATTTTAGGCGATAGAGTTACAATTGGAGCTGGGTCTGGTGTAACAGGAGATGTAGAAGCTGGAAAAACAATGCTTGGATACCCAGCAGTTGAAGCACGAACTGCATTAAAACAATGGGCAATATTAAAACGTATGGCAACACAATAATATAAATCATTTCACACATTCAATTTATAAAAGTATAGGTGCTCGAAGTAGTAATAAAAAAAAGCACAGGAATTTAAATTCCTGTGCATGTAATTGATTCTTACCTGTATTCGTAGTCTTCCGTAAACTCTACGTTGCCCATATAACCAAATCAATTTATTAAAAATGGATTAACCATTAATTATTAATTAGTAAAAAAGAGTTTATTAAAATATTTATTTCTATTTGACAAAGATGCTAGGTTTAATTTTAATAATTATTATATAATTTCATTAAAATTTTACATAAATTACATGTTTAATAAGTCATATGAAATTAAATATTTGAGTTTTGATTTTATTTATTGGCATTTCAAAAATATATTTATTGATTATTTAATTTTACCAAAGCTAAAGCAATTATTTTCCTGATTTTTTTGTTTCAACACCAAAAAAAGATATCGTATAATTCTCTCTAATCCTAAATTTATCAAATAATTGAGAGAATTATGTTTCTGTTTTTTTTCTTTTTTTTTAATAAGATTTGTTTACATAGTTTTTTTCCATTCTTTTTGGTGTTCCTAATTTAATTCATACCGATTGAAACAAATTTAATTAACAATTTCATATAAATATACTCTAACAGGTTAGGAATTTTATTAGAGTTAATCTGTTCAAAAAGTGAGTTATTACTTCAATGAATTTAAAATTAATAGTTAAATAAATGTACCTATTTCAAATCAATCTTTACTTCTTACTACCAACAAAGACTTGAATTTTAATTGATAATTTAAAGAACTTATAATTTCCGAAACTCTTAAATATTTTTTTATTACATTTGAAATTAATTTATAATAATCTTACTTCAAGATTTTTAAATTCAGTATTTTGAGAAATATGTAATCAATGTTTTTTACTTTAAAAATTACACTCAAGGGTTAAATACCCATAATTAATTCGTTAATTTAAATGTTAGTAAACTTATTAAAATATAATAGTTTCTTATTTTATGTTTGTTAATTTTGTAATTCATCCTTTTATTTTATTTCAATAAAAAAAATCATTATGGAAAATGCTATTTCGCTTCGTATAGCTAATTTTTTAAAAGAACACGAACCATTTAATTATCTAACCCATGATGATTTAATAAAAATTGTATCTACCATTCGTGTTTTAAATATAGAAAAACATAAAACTTTGTTTCAGATTAATGATACATTGCACGATTGTTTTTACTTAGTAGCTACTGGAATAATCCATTTGACTGTTATTTCAGATGCCGAAGAAACCCTTCTTAATAAATGCTATGAAGGAGATATTTTTGGTTTGCGTCCTTTCTTTGCTAAGAATAATTACCAAATGACAGCAAAAGCTCGCGAAGAAAGTTTAGTTTATGCCATTCCAATTAATTCTTTTAAACCATTTGTTGCGCAAAATTCTAGTGTATTAGATTTTTTATTGGAAAGTTTTGCTGTTAATACTAAGAACAATTTAGATAATAAACACAATGGCTTGATTTCAGACAATGTAAATTATGTTGATAATCAATCGGATTTGTTGTATTTTCAATCTTTAAATTATAACAAAACACCTTTAAAAATTAGTTCGGATATTCTTATAAAAGATGCAGCTTTGTTGATTACAGAAAACATGTTTGATAGCGCCTTAATAACGGATCAAAGTTACCCTATCGGAATTGTTACCGATAAAGACTTTCGTTCTAAAGTAGCTACAGGCCGTTTTCCATTAACTAATTCTGTTAATAAGATCATGGCATCTCCTGTTATCACGGTATCTGAAAATATTTCCGTAGCTGAAGCTCAATTAGTTATGTTAAAACATAATGTTTCGCACCTTTGTGTAACTAAAGATGGAACAGATAAATCAGAAGTTAAAGGAATTATTTCTGAACACGATTTAGTTGTTGCACAAGCCAATAACCCAGGCATCTTACTTAAACAAATTAAACGTTCACAATCAGCAATAGAATTAAAAGCGGTACGAAACAATTTAAATGATATTATTCAATCTTCTTTGAATAAAAATATTCCTCTTACCCATATTTATAATATTATTGGTGAAATTACCCTAGCTATAGTTAAGAGATCAGTAGAACAGGCAATTTTAGACTTGGGCTCCCCCCCTGCACGCTTTGCTTGGTTATGTATTGGTAGTCAAGGAAGAAAAGAACAACTACTATTAACCGATCAAGACAGTATTTTGGTATTTGAAGATGTTTCTGAAGATAAATATCGAGATGTAAAAGACTACTTTTTAAAATTATCCAAGAAAACAACTGCAACGCTTAAAATAGTTGGATTTATGAATTGCCCGCAAGGTCATATGGCTAGTAATAGTATGTGGTGTAAATCCTTATCAGAGTGGGTGAAACAATATAACAATTGGATGAACAACCCTGGAGAGAGTTCAAATGAAATAAGTAGTGCTTTTTTTGATTACGAAATGGCAATTGGAGAACAAAAAATTGAAGATTTAATAACTGAAACCATATTTAATAATATAAAAAACAAAGTACTTTTCTTTGATTATTTAGGAAATGACACCTTAAAAAAACCAACTCCTCTTAATTTCTTTAAAAAATTTAACATTGAAGAAGAAGGGGAAAATAAAGGTAAATTTGATATTAAATCAAGAGCGATAATGCCTTTAATTGACGCAGCTAGAATGCTAGTTTTAAGTAATAATATTAAAGGTGTTAATAGCACATTTTTGCGTTACAAACAATTAGCAATGGTAGATCCTAAATTTTCAGAGATTTATTTAAATTGTGCTGATGCCTTTTTAGTTCTATCTAAATTTAGAACATTAGAAGGTTTAAAAAATGATAATTCAGGACAATTCATTAATTTAGACGAATTATCAAAAGTTGAAAAAGAAAAATTAAAAAATGCATTAATTTTCATGAAAGAATTAGAAGAACTAATAAAAGATAAATTCCAACTAACTCAATTTTCTTAATTTATGATTGATTGGTTAAAAAATATAAATAAAAATTCACCCGAATTTTGGAAGAATTATCATTCCAAATTTGAAAAGAAATCCAATAGATACGTTATTTTGTGCACTGAAACCAGTGGATTAGACCCTAAAAAAGATGTGATAATATCCTTTGGAGCCATTGCCGTAATTGAAGATAGTATACTTTTGGGAGACGTATTTGAAGTAACTATTCCACAATATAAATTCTTACATGATAATGGATTGTCAAATGATTTTTTATTAGAATCAGAACAGCCTAAATTATCCGAAAGTCAAGCAATTGAAAAATTTATTGATTATTTAGGTAATGCAACTTTAGTTGGACATCGCATAAATTTTTATGTTGAAATGATTAATCAGGCCTTAGAGAAATTAGCATGTGGAAGATTGAAAAATGAAGCTCTTGATATTGAAATTATGCACAAAAAACTAAATGACATCAATAATGCAAATTTCACGGTGGAACATTTAAGTACAATTTATAAAATCCCGAAAAATGAACGGATCTCCTCTACAGATGAAGCGTATACTATAGCTTTAATTTTTTTAAAATTAAAATCTCGTTTGGGAATGAAGTAATTGTAATAATCCGTTCAAATCTTCCGTGATGAGTTATGGATAAAGGTCTTATTGATGAATCAAAAGCATCAAAATAACTCGGTATTCCATTTTTCTTTTGAATTTTTTCAGGTCTTGTAATGTTTTTTATTCTTTCGAAATCGCCAATAATCTCCACTGCTTCAGAATAAATATAATCTTCGGTGATTTCTGTTCGTGTAAAATAAACATGATTTTCAAAAACTACTTTACCATTTTCTGACACCAAACACTCAAACTTAATAGGGTTGTATTTTCTAATTCCCGATTCCCGATTGTAAATTTTGTAAGCAGCCTCCTTCTTACTCCATAAACTCCAAACCATAGAATTTTGATTTTCAGAAGAATGTATCTGTGACTGCTCTTGCAACGTAAAGATTTTATCTAAAAACCCTTTACGTTGCCAATTACTTTCTTTTATTGACAAAGCTAAATCTACTATATCGTTTCCGATCACTTTTCTGACAACTTGATGTTAATGATTTCTAAAGCAGCTTTTATCGTTACCATTTTTTCCATCGAAATATTGTCAATTTCAATATCAAATACCTCTTCAGTATCCAAAACAATATCTACTAAATTAGCAGAATTTATTTGTAAATCATTAATAAAATCAGTATCTTCAGTAAGATTTATAAAAGCCTCTTGGTTCTTAACAAATGGTTGTAAAATTCCTTTTAGTTTTTGTAAAATTTCTTCTTGATTCATAATTTATTTGTATTTTTTAAATAGGACACATCCATTTACATCACCAAAACCAAAACTAGCTTTGGCAATTATATTTATTTTTTTTTCTATCATTTTCCTCGGAATTTTTTCTTCTAAAATTAATTGTGTTATTTCTTGATTTAAATCTTCGCAATTAATATTTGGAAAAATAAATCCGTGGTGCAATTGTAAAATAGTAGCCACACTTTCAATACTTCCAGCTGCAGATAAACAGTGGCCAACCATTGATTTTAGGGAATTAATAAAAGGGAAATCAGCGCCTTTTCTATTTAAAGCTTCAGTCCAATTTTTAATTTCCAAACTATCTTTAGAAGTAGCTGTTAAATGCCCATTTATAACATCAATATCTTTGGCATCTATTTTGGCATTTTCAAGAGCACTTACAATGCATTTTTGAACCGCAATTGAGTTGGGAGCAGTCATTGACCCGTCAGCTCTTTGCCCACCACAATTTAAATTTCCCCCTAAAACTTCTGCATAAATCCTAACTCCGCGCTTTAATGCGGAGTCTAAATCTTCTAAAACCAAAGCTCCAGCCCCGCTTCCAGGTACAAAACCGGAAGCCGTTGCACTCATTGGACGGGATCCTTTTTCGGGAGAATCATTATGTTTAAAAGTGCAAACGCGAATAGCATCAAAACCTCCCCAAATATAGGGACCTGAATCACTTGTGCTCCCTGCAATTATTCGTTTAGCTTGACCAGATTTTATTCGTTCAAATGCCATTAAAATGCTTTCCGTTCCGGTTGTGCAAGCGGAAGAATTGGTTGTAACTTGATTTCCTAAACCTAATTTCCCAGCGATATAGGCGCTTACACCACTATTCATGGTTTGAGCTACGGCAGTGCTTCCCAATCGTCTTGTTTGGAAATTATCAATTTTGTAAATACTTTCCCTAAATTTATCAATTCCAGAAGTTCCTGTTCCGAAAATTGTTCCTGAATCCCAATCTGGATTTTCGTTGTTTTCAATTTTTAAACCTGCATCTTTCCAAGCATCCAATGCTGCAATTACTCCATAAAGTATTCCAGAAGAATTAAAATTACGTAATTCTAGTTCGGTTAAATAATTTAAAGCAAAATCGTTTGTAATTTCTGGCTTTCCAGATATTTGACAAGAAAATTGGAGTCGTTTTAATTCAGCATCTTGTTTTATTCCTGAAATTCCATTTTTTATGGAATTAGTAAACGAATCAACCCCAACCCCATTTGGAGATACAATTCCTAAACCTGTTATTACTACTCTATTTGCCATTACATTAACTTTTTTTAATTCAAAAATTGTAAAATATAATTTTAATTAAACAATCATTCCTGCAATTGTACCGTGACAGACTTCAATTCCTAATTTATTTATCATTCGTACTTTACATTTTAATTTACCAAATCTAAAATATATTTTTTCTGAAATTACAGTAACTTTTTCTTTTGGATAAACAGGTATTAAAAATTCTATTTCATTGGATGTTAAAGCTATTACTGTGTTTTTATTGATCTTATTGTTTAACAAATAAATACCTAAACAAACTACTCCTATTTGTGCCATAACTTCAGTCAATATAACTCCTGGAGTTACAGGATTATCTTTGAAATGTCCTTTATAAAAGTATGAATTCTCATCAAAAGAATAGTTTCCAACAGCACCATTTTCAGT
>Ga0114971_10003199_pt1 | contig 11115 bp, 8 predicted proteins | sample M_140625_MF_Meta_FD_87320 | JGI IMG/M metagenome (GOLD analysis project Ga0114971, IMG submission 87320) | Freshwater microbial communities from Lake Montjoie, Canada to study carbon cycling - M_140625_MF_MetaG | ecosystem: Environmental > Aquatic > Freshwater > Lake | place: Lake Montjoie... | reverse complement strand
GCGGTTTACCAGAATCGTCCTGAATGGGTCATTCTGGATATTGCAGTACAGCAAATTGGGGCCATAAATGTTCCGGTTTATCCAACAATTAGCAGCAATGAATATGTTTATATTTTTAACGACTCAGAAACAAAAATTTGCTTTGTCGGCAAACTCGACCTTTTCGATAAGGTAAGTGTTGCACAAAAGGAGGTGTCTTCACTTAAAGAAATTTATACTTTCGACAAGCAGGAAGGAAGACCTTACTGGAAAGATATAATGACGGAGGAAGGGATGGATCGTTTGGAGGAATTGAAAAACGAGGTTAAAGCAGAAGATTTAGCTACCATTATTTATACTTCTGGAACAACAGGCGTTCCAAAAGGAGTTATGCTTTCTCATCATAATATTATATCAAATGTAGAGGCAGCTGCTGCCATTATGCCTGTTCAAAATGGGGATAAGGTTTTAAGTTTCCTACCTATTTGCCATATCTTTGAAAGAGCAGCTTCTTATCATTACCAGATCAGGGGGGTATCAATCATATTTACAGGAACTGACAATTTAGGAGGCGATGAAGGAGATTTAAAGATGGTCCAGCCACATTTCTTCACTACAGTGCCTAGGTTACTGGAAAAAGTATATGAGAAAATTTATAACAAAGGCTTAGCCTTAAGTGGGGTAAAGAAGAAATTATTTTTCTGGGCGCTCTCCTTAACAGAAGACTTTGCTTATCATCAACCTATTTCCGGATTTAAAGGAAAAATTGCCGATAAACTTATTTTTAGTAAATGGAGAGAGGCTTTAGGAGGAAATGTAAAAGGTATCGTAACGGGAGCAGCACCTTGTCCTTTAAGAATTGCTCAGGTTTTTTCAGCTGCAGGGGTTCCTATTAGAGAAGGTTATGGCTTAACAGAAACATCTCCCGTTTTAACCGCAAGTACGTTTGAAAATGGGGGTGCTCTTTTGGGTACTGTTGGCAGGGCAATTCCTGGCGTTGAGATACTAATTGATCCTTCAGATGGTAATTATAGAGAAAATGAAGGTGAAATATTAGCTTCAGGTCCAAATATCATGATGGGCTATTATAAAAAACCAGATGCGACCGCTGCGGTGACTAAAGTGATCGATGGAAAATCATGGTTCTGTACGGGTGATGTTGGTAAATTTATTACCGGTCCTCAGGGTGGTGAGTTTCTTAAAATAACGGATAGGAAAAAAGAACTTTTGAAAACTTCTGGAGGTAAGTATGTAGCCCCTGCTCCGATTGAAAATAAATTCAAAGAATCATTTCTCATCGAACAAATGATGGTCGTTGGAGATAGTCAAAAATTTGTCTCCGCTTTAATTGTGCCTTCAGAAGAGGCATTAAAAGATTGGTGTAGTAATAATAAAATTACCTGGACTAATCTGACTGATGTCGTTAAATTAAATGAAATCAAGGATCTGTACCAATCTATTATAGATGAAATGAATCAAGAATTTGCCCATATAGATCAGGTGAAGAAATTTAGATTATTAGTTGAACCTTGGGAACCTGTTAAAAAGGATGGCTCTGAATCGGAATTAACCCCTACAATGAAACTGAAAAGAAGGGTGATTCTAGATAAATACGCGGATCAAATTGAACAGATTTATAAGGAATAAAAAAAAAGCCGGTAAGAAATTTTCTTACCGGCTTTTTTAATCACCTATTCTAATCCTAATTGATTATACTGATATATGTAAACAACCAGTGAGAAGAAAAGTAATAATGCAATAAATAAATATAGAACAAAATATCCCTTTTTTCCTGCATTTTGTATGTTGGACATGATAGTAGTTTTATATGTGATTAAAAGAACTTACTGCGATTATCCTTAATAGTTGCTCCATCTTTCAACACCTGTGCAATTTTGCTATTTACCTGACTACGATAGGTAGGAACTAAATTTCTTTTTGTTGTCACCAGTTCAGTTGCTGCTGAGGGAGCTGCTTTAGTAATTATTTTCGCTACATAAACACCCGAATTACCAATAACTGGCGTTGTTACATCACCTGTATTATAGCGAAATAGCTTACCTAATAATTTAGGCTCACTACCTACGCCAGCAATTACTGGGTTTGCAAAAGTAATACCGTTAGCAGTATCTATAGGTTCACCAAAATTACTTGATAATTGGTCTAATGATTTTCCTTTCATTTTAGAGGCAATTAAAGTGCCTTTCTTTTCATTAATAACCAAGGTTTCGATTTCCTTTTTTATTTTATCTACAGAAGGTAATCCTTCTTCAATAACATCTTCCAGGCCAATAAGTACATATTTATTATCAAAATATAGGTTCTCATCTCTGTAAACATAAACTTGAGGTGAAACTGATTCCAAATCTGCTTCAAATGCCCAACGGATGATATCACGAGATTGTACGCCTGCGCCTAAGGGGCCAAGAAAGAATTCATTTTTACCCATAGGAGTAGAAGTTTCTATCTTGATATCTTTGTTTTTAGCCAGATTTTTTTTCAAATCTGCAACAGAATTACTTTTATTAAGTAGAACTGAAACCTTATTATAGGCATCTTTTTGAGTAGCCTCAGAAGGAACAATGTTTGAAACCAAGTAAGCAATTCTGATACCTATTTCATTTTTATCATATTTCTTACCTGTAACCTCTACGAGATGAACACCAAATTGAGTGGTAACGGTATATAATTTTCCAGTTTCAGCCTGAAAGAAAATCAAATCATTATATTCAGCAACCATTTGACCTGGAGCTGCATAACCTAAATCACCTCCTTTTGTTGAAGTGGCATCACTTCCAAACTGAGCTGCCAGCGCTTCGAAGGTAGCTTCTCCTTTTTCAATAACCTGTTTCAAAGAATCCACCGTTTTTTGAGCAAGAAAAGCGGCATTGGCATCAGCGGCTTGAATAAGAATATGTCTTGATTTTACAGAATCGGGTAAAGGTTTCTTATCGATCATTTTCACAACCCTGTAAGCACCTGATTCTATATATGGACCAAAAACGCCACCTTCAGGAAGATTAAATATACTATCTGCAAATATTGGATTGATTTCAGACTTTTTAACATAAACGGAAGCCATTACGCCTCTGTTTTGCTCGATAAAGCTGGTATCGTTAGCTGCTGCTTTAAATTGCTTAGCCAATGTGCTTATCTTTCCATAAATATCAGCAGTATCTGCCTTTACTGGAAGAACATTACAAATAGCGTAGGCTATTTTTCTGCGTTCCTCCTTATTGGTATATTTCTTTTTATTTTTCTCCAGATAATTTTCATAATCATCATCAGAGACAGAAACCTCACTGTTATCAATATTATCAAAAGGTACCTTTACGTAAGCAAACTGAACGAAACCTGAACCTTCTGAAAAGAACAATTCAGCCTGCCAGTTTGGTGTATAAAATCCATTTCCAATTAAGGAAGTTAATTTTCGTTGAAGTCTTTCTTTAATAATCTCACCTTCCTGAATGGCCCAATAAGAACGCATTTGTGGTTCAAGAGTGTTAGCTTCAATCATTTGACGGACTTGATTTAACTGTTCTCTGTTAACCTGACCCGTTGTTTGATCCCCAAAACGCTGGACAATAATAGGACTTGTTTCTAAGCCAAATTGCAAATCCAGTAATTCTGCACGGCTCACACCGAGACCGAGTTTATCTGTTTGTTCTTCGACCAGAATTTTTTCAACGAAGTAATTCCAGATATTTTCTCTACGGGCGAAAACATCACTGGTAGAACCGGCGTACAAAATACTTTCCGTTCTATTAAATTCGTTAACGTCAATTTTTTGACCATTAATTTTGGCTAGAACAGGTTGTGAACTGCCAAAAACACTTGTTTGCCCTGAGGTCATATCCATAAGAATAAAGCCACCTAAGCCCAAAGCTATCAGGATAATTAATATCCAACTACCTTGTTGTCTGATTGTACTAATCAATGCCATGTTTATCGGTATTGTTTTTTGTCTTAAAAATTCAATTGCTTGCCAGAAAATTTATAAAAATTGGTCAAGGCGTGCAAAAATACAGTTTCTGCGCTTAATCTAAAAGTCAGCACGTTTTTTTTTCGCAAAACCTTAGATTTATCTGTAAAGATTGTAAAAAAAATCAGAAGAACCGCTTTATTCAGGACAAATAAATTGAAAACCAACTCCATGAATAGCTTCAATTTTGATACGGTCATCACCTGAAAGGTATTTTCTTAATCTAGAAATGAATACATCCATACTTCTTCCTAAAAAATAGTCGTCATTTCCCCAAACATCTATCAATAATTGAGAACGTTTAATCAATTGATTGGCATGTCTGGCCAGATAGCTTAATAATTCGGCTTCTTTGCTGGTCATTCTTTTAATCGCACCGTCTAAAGAAATAAGGGAAAGATTTTTTTTGTCCAGTTTATAATGTCCAATTTGAATTGGGTCGAGGGAATCTGCTTCTTTTTGAATCGCCTTTCTTTTAAGAAATATTTGAATTTTCAAGATGAGTTCTTTAATCTGGAAAGGCTTTATCATGTAATCATCAGCACCAATCTGTAAGCCATAAATCCTGTCTTCGGAAAGGGATCTGGCACTTAAAAAGAGGATAGGAATAGATTCAGAATGCTGTCTGATTTTTACAGCAATTTCAAATCCATTGATACCAGGAAGATTAATATCTAAAATAATAAGGTCAAATACGTTAAAATCTGTTAAAGCATTCGCCTCCGTACCCGATTTCAACCAGAGTAAATCAAAACCTGCGTCTTCGAGTTGATCTCTGGTTAATAACCCAAGTGATTCATCATCTTCGACGTATAAAATTCTTGGTTTCATCATTAAGATTTTAATGGAATTAAAAGATTAATTTCAGTTCCATCTAAAGGATACCGGTTATGAATCTTTATTTTCCATTTATGAGCTTTACAAACCTCTTTCACATAATATAATCCAATTCCAAAACCTTTAACCTCTGATATAGAGGGAGTTGGTACGCGGAAAAATTTTTCAAAAACTTTTTCACGAAAATCTTTTGGTATTCCTATACCATGATCTATCACAGAAATAATCAAAACCTGATGTATTATTTCAGCTTTCAGTAAAGCAAAAGCTTTATTTTTAGAAAATTTTGCCGCATTATCGAGGAGGCTACTTAAAGAATTGGTGAGGTGAAATTTATCGGCAATAATCTCCATTTTATCTATTTGACATTCAAATTCAAGGGAACCGGCTATGTTTTGAAATCTGATGGTTTCGGCATTGACCATTTCCTTTAAAAAGGAGACCACTTCAATAGGTTCTAATTTCAGATTAAAACCATTATTTTCAAATCGTGCCAATTGCAGCAAGCGTTCTATATGTTCATTTAAACGTATATTTTGATCTCTTATTATTTTAGAATATTGAAGTAACCTATCGTTTTCCTTTATTTGTTTATGATGTAAAAAATAATCTGTGGCTATCTGAATAGAAGCGATGGGTGTTTTAAATTCATGGGTCATATTGTTGATAAAATCTTTTTGCTGTTCAAAAAGCCATTTTTGTCTAAGTATAACGAAAAGAGAGTAGGAGAAAAAGATGATGGTGATAAAGAGAATCAGGGAAAAGAAAAGGACAACCTGGAATTGTTCCCAAAGAAAGCCAGATCTCCCGGGAAATTTTACGGCAAAATAATAGGTAAAAGCATGATAACCAGGCATTGAGGTGCTTTTTTGAAGTGCTTTTCTGGTAGGTTCATAAGCACAATAAGCACCATAAACCATTTCGTCGGTGCTGCAATCAAAAATAGCATATTCAAAGTCTAAATTAATGGTTAACGCTTCAAGTTCCTTTCGCAAATAAAATTCAAGCAGATTGGCGTCAATTTCATAGGCTATGTTAACCAGGTAATAATTGGCACTTCGTTTACGAATAATATTCCCTGTGGGTAAAACAGTACCATTTGCAACGGCTAAATTTCCAGCAACTCTGTGCAATGCCAAATGAATTTTCTGATTAATATCAGATTCGTTGGCTGTCCAGGTCGTAATACCCCAATAGGTTTGAACGGCTAAAATGCCCACAATGGCTAATAAACCTAACCAAACAATTCGAATGACTTGAAGGTCGCGCATTGATTTTATTTTTTAACCATAAAATTGTTAATTTTGCATAAAAAAGGATTTTGAGCAAAATACAACCGTTTTTTTTAATCTTGCTTTTTTCCTGTCTTTTGTTTTCGCAGGGGATAAATTCTTTTGCCCAGGAGCAAAATCCATTTGAACTTACTTACAGGAAGGGGCAAAAAGAAACGGTTAAAAGCATATCGGAAAATCCGTTTGAAAAATTAAATCCTATTGAAGAAAAAGTAGTTGAAAAGGCGATTCAAAAACCTTTATTAACCGAAAAAACATCTAACTTTTTCTTGCTCATAGGACTTTTATTACTTCAGGCAATAGTGCTTACTTTTTTAAGATCCTTTGCCTTTAAAGCGGTAGGCGCATTGGGTACGGAAAATCTTTATAATTTTTTATACCGGGAAATGTCAGGAAGAGGGTTTTTTCCCTATTTATTGCTCTACCTTTTCTTTTTTATAAATATGGGTATTCTGTTATATTTTTCATACCCATTTATTTCTTATAACACAAAGCCAGATTTAAAACCAGATTTTTATCTTTTATTTCTGCTGCCTTTCGTTATTATGGGTGTAAAACACCTGCTACTTACATTTATTGGCTTTATTTTTCCTATAAGAAAAGAAATGGATCGGTATCAGTTTTTAATGGTCGTTACAGGTATTTCATTGGGCTTAATTATTTCTCCGATCAATATTTTCTTTCCTTATTTAAATGAGGACTGGAAGGGATTATTAATTTATGCTGCTTTCATAATTTTAGGTTTAGTCATACTATACCATTATTTAAGAGGTCTAACCATCGGTGTTCGATTTATTGGCTCACACCCAATCCACTTTTTATTGTATATTTGCACCGTTGAAATTGCACCAGTTCTTATTATGGTAAAATTGATTATCAATTCCTTATAAAAACGGATGAACACAGAACAAATCATAAACGCAGAGCCTGAACCAACAATGAATGAAACCTTCGTTGAAAGTTATCGGGAAGTAAAGAATATTCTGGTTTCGCAACCAAAACCAGCGGATAAATCTCCTTATTATGAATTGGAGAAAAAATATAATTTAACCATTGACTGGCGGTCTTTTATTCATGTAGAACCTGTTCTTGCAAGGGATTTTAGAAAGTTCCGAATTCGAATTGAAGATTTCTCCGCTGTTGTTTTGACGAGTAAAAATTCTGTGGATCATTTTTTTAGAATGGCAGATGAAATGCGCGTTAAATTATCATTGGATTTAAAATATTTTTGTCTAACGGAAGCGATTGCAAATTATTTACAAAAATTTATTGTCTATAGAAAAAGAAAGGTCTTTGTAGGCAATCGGGGAATTGAGGATTTAAGTCAGGCAATAAAGCGAAATAAAACAGAGAAATTTTTAATACCCTGTTCAAATCTTGGCGCAAAAGATGTTTGTAAATATTTGGATGAAAATGAATTGGACTGGCAAGAGGCTATCATGTTTAACACAGTTAGTTCTGACCTTTCCGATTTAAGTGATGTAACCTATGATATTTTGGTGTTTTTTAGTCCTCAGGCAATTGAATCTCTTTATGACAATTTTTCTGATTTCAAACAGAACAATACCAGAATTGCTGTCTTTGGAAATTCTACCAGGAGGGCCGTTGAGGAACGAAACTTAATTGTAAATATTCAGGCACCTACAGACATTTCTCCTTCTATGACGGCTGCTTTGGAGCTATACCTTCAGAAATCTAACAAAATAGTCGGGTAATATTATTTTCCATGAAGACGGACTGGGTATGGGATTTATCAGAGAGGCTGACAAATGGTTCTCTACCTGGTTTGGATGCCCATAAAAAAATGGCTCATCCTCAACGTTTTATAGAAATACCTCCTGAAAATGCAAAATTAGCAGGTGTCATGGCGCTTTTTTACCCAAAGGGTAATCAATGGCAAATGGTACTTATCGAAAGGCAATCTTTTGATGTCAGAGATCAACATAAAGGTCAAATATCATTTCCTGGTGGTAAGTTTGACACAACAGATGCAGATTTATCTATAACGGCTACCAGGGAAACGGAGGAAGAAATTGGAGTTTTTGCAAAGCACATTAAACTCCTGGGAGCCCTCACACCTCTCTATATTTCAGTAAGTAATTTTCATGTTTTTCCATTTATAGGCGTTTTAGATTTCGCCCCTGTTTTTAAACCCCAAATAACAGAAGTAAAAGAAATTATAGAAATTCCAATGCTAGATTTATTGAATCCACAAAACCAGAAATTATCAGCCATTCAACTACATAAAGATTTTGTATTGAGTGATGTTCCAAGTTTTAATTTTAAGGAAAAGATAATCTGGGGTGCGACAGCAATGATTATTAGTGAAATTGCGGATTTAATTTCACCCTATAAATCAATATTATGAGCGAGGAAATTAAAAAAACAGCAGGTACTATTCATATTCCTAAAGAATTAACGGGCAATCAGTTTCATTTGCAAGAAGAGATGATTATGAAATCTGCTAAGCAGGATAAACTTACTTTTGGTATTCCTTTAGAAATTACTTTACAAGAAAACAGAGTGCCTCTTGTTCCTGCTTCTGTTGCTACCTTAGTTGCTCAGGGACATCAGGTTGTAATTGAAAGAGGAGCCGGTTTAAATGCACATTTTACGGACAGAGATTATTCAGAAGCAGGGGCAGAAATAGCAGAAAAAAAGGAGGAAGTTTATAAAGCAGCTGTTATATTAAAGGCTGCACCACCTACCATGGAGGAAATTGATCTTATGTTTGCCAACCAGATCCTTATTTCTCCTTTGCAAATGCCTACTTTAAATGCCACTTATTTTCATAAGCTAAGACAAAAAAAAGTGCTGGCTTTAGCTATGGAATACATCAAGGATAAATCTGATACCTTCCCTTTAGTTAGAATAATGAGCGAAATGGCAGGTATTGAAGCTATGCTTACTGCAGCAGAATTACTTTCAGTAAATGCAGGTGGAAATGGGGTTCTTTTAGGGGGTATTTCGGGCGTCCCCAGTGCGAAAGTGGTTATCCTGGGTGCTGGAATTGTTGCTGAATATGCGTCGAGAGTGGCCATTGGTCTTGGTGCCGAGTTAAGAATTTTCGATAATGATATTTATAAATTGAAAAGACTCCAAAATCAAGTTGGAAGGCAATTATATACCTCTTCGCTGAACCCTATTTACTTACAGGAAGAATTAGTGTCAGCCGACGTTGTGATAGGGGCTATACACTCAAAATCGGGACGAACGCCTGTTATTGTGAGTGAAGAGATGATTCAAAAAATGAGACATGGTGCAGTAATCATTGATGTAAGTATAGATCAGGGTGGTTGTTTCGCAACTTCAGAGGTCACCACCTTACAAAATCCATCGTTCATCAAATATGGCGTGATTCATTATTGTGTTCCAAATATTACTTCCAGAGTCCCAAGGACAGCATCGATGGCCATAAGTAATATTCTTACACCTATATTATTGCATGCGGCATCTGCCGGTGGCATCGAATCCTGGCTATTTAATAATCCAGGATTACGGCACGGAGTATATACCTACAATGGGTATCTTTGTAATGCTTATCTTGGGGAAAGATTTGACATGAAGGCTACAAATTTAGATCTTATCATTACCTCACAAGGCTAAGAAATCAAAGATTTAATCCATCAAGAAGTTTTGCCATGGAAACTTTTGACCGAATAATATCCTCAACCTGAACCAGAGTAAGTCGCTCCTGCTTTAGGGTATCCCTATCGCGAAGAGTAACCGTCCCATCTTCTAAAGTATCAAAATCAACCGTTAAACAAAAAGGGGTACCAATCGCGTCCTGGCGTCTGTAACGACGGCCAATCGCATCTTTTTCATCATATTGGCAGGAAAATTCCTTTTTCAATTTGCTATAGATAGTTTTAGCTGCGGAAGTTAACTCTTCCTTATTTTTCAGCAAAGGCAAAATAGCTACCTTCACCGGTGCAAGGGCAGGGTGTAATTGTAGAACCACTCTGGTTGATTCTTTACCGTCAGCATCGGGAATATTTTCTTCACAATAAGCATTTGATAGCATAGCAAGAAACATACGATCACACCCAATGGAAGTTTCAACTACATAGGGAATATAACTTTCATTAAGTTCAGGATCAAAATATTGCAATTTCTTTCCAGATAATTCCTGATGGCTTTTCAAGTCAAAATCGGTTCTGGAGTGAATTCCCTCTAATTCTCTAAATCCAAAGGGGAATTCAAATTGTATATCAACGGCTGCATTGGCATAGTGAGCCAGATTATCATGATCTTTAAAACGCAGCTTATTTTGTGATGTTCCTAAAGCCAGATGCCATTGCATTCTAAAATTTTTCCAGGTATTATACCAGTTTATTTCTTCGCCTGGGCGAATAAAAAATTGCATTTCCATTTGTTCGAACTCCCTCATGCGGAAAATAAATTGTCTGGCAACAATTTCATTTCTAAATGCTTTACCTATTTGAGCGATGCCAAAAGGAACTTTTTGGCGGGTTGTTTTTTGAACATTCAGAAAATTTACAAATATACCCTGAGCTGTTTCAGGTCTTAGGTATAATTTACCCTCTTCCCCGGAAATATTTCCAAGTTGAGTGAAAAACATCAAATTAAATTGGCGCACCTCCGTCCAGTTACGTGAGCCATTATCAGGATCGGTAATTTCCTCATCGGTCAGAATAGCACCCAATTCGGCCATATTCCCTTCGCGCATTGCATTGGCTAATCTGGTTGCCAGATTATTTGCTTTTTCAACATAGGATGTTACCCTGTCGTTAGTTTTTCTAAATAAAGCTTCATCAAAATTTTCACCAAAGCGTTTTGCTGCTTTTTCAACTTCCTTATCTGCTTTCGCAAAATATTTATCAATCTGATCCTCAACCAGAACATCAGCACGATACCTTTTTTTACTATCTTTATTATCTACTAAAGGATCATTAAAAGCGTCCACGTGACCTGAAGCCTTCCAAATTTTAGGATGCATAAAAATGGCAGAATCCAGACCAACAATATTTTCTTGCATCTGAACCATAGCAGCCCACCAATATT
>Ga0114971_10003196_pt1 | contig 11126 bp, 8 predicted proteins | sample M_140625_MF_Meta_FD_87320 | JGI IMG/M metagenome (GOLD analysis project Ga0114971, IMG submission 87320) | Freshwater microbial communities from Lake Montjoie, Canada to study carbon cycling - M_140625_MF_MetaG | ecosystem: Environmental > Aquatic > Freshwater > Lake | place: Lake Montjoie... | reverse complement strand
GGCAACCGCGACGGGCAGAGGACTGCCCGCCCTACCCGCGGACTTTTTTGCGCAACCGGATCGCTTTGTTATTACCCCGGCTTTAGTAGCAAGAGCCGACCGGATACATTCGGGTGGATGAAGGATGAAGGATGCCTGAATCCGGATGGATCGACCCAAGGACCGGCCACCTCCCTCGCTGGACCGCGGCTAGGTAGGGCGCGACACTCCGTGCGCGCCGTCCCGGGGCATCAGGTGACGTGGGTTGGCAACCGCGACGGGCAGAGGACTGCCCGCCCTACCCGCCACTTTCCCAAGGTTAAGTAGGACTGCCACAGCCGGCTTCCGGACGAATGAGAAAATTGCCGATAGCCTCGACCGCTTGGGGTATCTCATCCAACACCAGATGGCCGGCGTTTGGAATCCGATGCAGCTGCAGGCCCGGCGCATCCCGCAGCCACTCCTCCGCCTGCTGGAGGGGAGTGATGCGATCCTTTTCGCCCCACACCAGCATCGATGGCTGGTTCAGGCGATGCAGCCAGCGGGCAAACTTGCGATCGAGCAGGTCCGGAAGCAAACGGCCGAAGCTTTCTCCCTCGCGCGGATCCGGAGCCTGCGTGGCCTGCGCCAGAATTCGCGCGGGATTTTCGGTGAGGTAACCCAGGATCTGATCGGGGGGAACCTTGGAGAGATCCGCGAGCGGATGGCCGGGCGCGTTGAGGCCGGCGGGCGCGACGAGCACCAGCCGGCGGACGCGGGAGCGGTACTGCGCAGCGAACTGCGCGGCCATTCGGCCTCCCATCGAGAAGCCGACCAGATCCACTTCCGGCAGCCCCAGCTGATCCAGAAACTCCAGATAATGCAGGACGTAATCTTGGATCGAGGTCATCGCCGGGTCATCGCCGGAATCGCCCCAGCCCGGATGCAGGGGGATCAGGACACGATGGGTGGCGGCCCAAGGGAGGGCGAAATCGAAGCCATGCCAGGTGCCTCCGCCGTGTAAAAACAGCAACGGAGTGCCGCTGCCGGCGCTTAAAACCGCACAGCGGATCTGATTCACAGAAACAAAGTCACGTTTAAATCTCATGCACAGGTTTGAATTACGGGTTCGCGTTTTCGTCGATGATTCAATTTAGGATTCCGGCGGCGGCTTGTCCATCCTAGCTCTTATCCTAGTTTTTATCCTGGCTCGGCTTTTGTCTACGCCAGTGCAGGCAGCCTCCTTTTTGATTGCGGCATCTGCTGGCCGACCGCATCTTTGGAGGATGAGCGAATTAATATATCCCCGCAGCCCGCGCGAAACCATGGATGGCTGGCATTACCTGCCCCGCTACATCGACAAGATTCGACTGCATCTGGCCGGCAAACTCCACGCCGACTACCAGGAAAATCTCGGCAAAGGTTTTGACGGGATGTGGCTGAAGGCCGCCGGCCTCACCCACGAGGCCTTCGTGGCAGTTGTGAAAAAGTCTATTACTGACGGCGAGGTTTGCGACTGGATGCGCCAGAACGTGAAGAAAACCTCCGCGGAAAAGGAGGCCAGCTGGAAGGATATTCTGAGCCGGCCGCTAGCGGCGGATGCCACTGCGGTGGAACGGCTGGAGATGCGCAAACAACAGGCCGGACTCGGGGATCGCGCCGACATTCGCTGTTTTGTAGACATGTTGGACGCCGACGAAAAGCGGATTTAACCCGGAATCCAATCCCGCGCAGGCCCTCCCCTTGCCACGCGAAAGCATTAGCGGGGGGAGGGGCAGCGCCTCCTCTCCCCGGCCCTCTCCTCCATTTTCATGGAAGAGAGGGAGAAAAGGCAATCCAACCACGTCACTTCATTCCAAGCTCAACACAAGAATTGAGTTTGAAATGAACACCTTTCACCGGCCAAACAAGGCAGGCCACGATCTCGCGCAGGCCCTCCCCTTGCCACGCGAAAACATTAGCGGGGGGAGGGGCAGGGAGAGGAGTAACCCTGCGAGCCAAGATCGGAAGCCATGTCTTTTACTGGGCCTGCATGGCGCGAGCGTGGTCATCGCAGCGCTGACCACCCTACCACCCTGGCGCAAACCCCTATTTCGGAGTTCGGATTTATCACAGCACCTCAAGGCGAATCAGGCCATTGAGCGCAGCGCGGGCGCCATCCGCGCTTTGCTGTCAACGCCGACACAGGGAAGTCGGAGTGCGCGACGGGGGGATTGCCCGTGCCAATGGAAAGACTCACTGGAGGCGCAGGGTCACTGAGCCGCGTAAAAGGCATCCACCTTGGCGGCGACATCCTTGTAGCCGATATCCATCTCGTAGATGAGCTTGAACTGATCCATGGCTTCCTCATTCTTGGCCATGTTTTCCAGTACGCAGCCGAGCTGATAGGTCAGCTCTTTTTTCTCATCGTCGAAGACGGGCTTTTCCTTGATGGCATTTTGTAGAGTGCGCGCCGCCAGGTCGAACATCTTGCGGCGGGCGTAGCAGTGCGCGAGGTAGCCCATCGCGGCGATGCGCTTGTGGGGATTGCCCTGCGCCTTCTGGAATTCCTGAATCGCCTCGCCAATTTTTCCGGCTTGGAAATGCAGCGCCCCCATCTCAAATCGGATGGCAAGGTCGGTGGGGAATTTCTCCACCCGCCTCTGGCATTCCTCCAGTTGAAACGCAAGTTTCTCCGCCTGCAGGGCCGCCACCTGCTCTGCGTGACCGGCGTCGAACGGGTTCAGCTCGGCGATCTGATGATCGAACCGGCGAACCAGGGTGTTCGCGATGGCGGTGTCGAGCGAGGGGTCCAGGCCCATGCCGGACTGTTTGATGCGATCGTAATATTCCAGCGCGCGGGCGAACTGTTTTTTCTGCGTGTACAATTCCGCCAGCGATCGCACCAGCTTGAGATTGCCGGATTCGGATTCCAGCCGCGCCTCGTATTCGGCGATCAGCCGCTCGGTGACGTCCTCCGACTTCACAACCCGCTTTTCCTGCTCCAGCGAGGCCGACTCTTTTTTGTCCTTAAGGATATCGCGGTACGACCCCTCACCGCCCTCGAGCGCGCCATAGCCGCCCTCATCCATGGTCTTGCGCGCAGACAGGTTTTTGAGAGCCTTTCCCAGATCGGTGTCGTGCGGATTCTCGCGCAGCAGTTCCATGAGGATTTTTTCGCCGCGATTGTGCTCCCCCTCGCTGATATCCCCCGCCGCCGCCAGCGCCTGGGCGAAATCAATCGCCAGATCCCGGTCCTTGGGCGCCTGCCGGACCAGGGTTTCGTAGGACAGGACCGCCGTGCGCGGCAGTTCAAGGGCGCGCGCGGCATCGACAACAATGCGATGGGCGGAGGCATTGTTCGGGTCGACGTTGAGAATCTGCTCGGCGATGGCCAGAGCCTCGCCGGGGTTTTTGCCCAGCACCATTCTGGCCTTGGCAATCTGCGGGGAGGAACCCGCGCCAGTGAGCATTTTTTTAAAAAAACCAGTGCCGCCGCCGCCGGCTTTTTTGAACTGAGCCGTGCGCAGGGCCTGGCGGCATTCGTAAAAGGCGGGCTCTTTTTCCAAGACCTGATTAAAGAGGGCAATGGCGTAGTCGGTGTTTTCCCGCTGCACCGCCTCCACCCCCTTGCTAAAAAGGGTCCGGGCATCCCGCGCGATTTCACTGATATTTTTTTCGGCCATAATATTTTTCAATCCCCACCCAAGAATTGCCACCCAAAATCTCCGAACACGATTTTTTAAATTAATCCCCCCCAGATTCCGGCGCCCCACTGCGTCTCCGTGCGGCGACCTGAGATCGCCCCGGACCCTCCGCGCCGCTCACCCGCACTGCGCGCGATGCCGCAACGCATGATCCACCAGGACCAGCGCGGTCATCGCCTCGACCATCGGCACGGCGCGGGGCAGCACACAGGGATCGTGCCGTCCGCGGCCCTTGAGCGTGGTGTTGTGAAAAGATTCGTCCACCGTGTCCTGCTCGTGCATGACGGTGGCAACGGGCTTGAACGCGGTCCGGAAGAACAGGGTTTCGCCGTTGGAGATGCCCCCTTGGATGCCGCCGGAACGGTTCGTGGGAGTGAAGACTTTGCCGGCGCGCGCGCGGAAGGCATCGTTGTGCTCGCGGCCGGTCAGCAAAATCCCGCCGAAGCCCGAGCCAACCTCAAACGCCTTGGATGCGGGCAGGCTCAACATCGCCTTAGCCAGATCGGCCTCCAGCTTGTCAAACACCGGCTCGCCCCAGCCGGCCGGCACGCCACGGGCGATGCCCTCCACGATGCCGCCGACGGTGTTGCCTTCCCGGCGCATCTTCTCGATCAGCCGGATCATGCGCTCCGCCGCGGCCGCGTCAGGGCAGCGGACGATGTTCGCCTCGACGTCCTTGAACCGGACCTTGTCGGGATTCACGGTGCCGATGATTTTCTGGACCTGCTTGACGTAGGCGAGGATTTCGACGCCGAACTGCTCGCGCAAAATCTTCTTAGCAATTGCGCCGGCGGCCACCCGGCCCACTGTCTCACGCGCGCTGGCCCGTCCCCCGCCCTGCCAGGCGCGGATGCCGTATTTGGCTGCATAGGTGAAGTCCGCGTGCGACGGGCGGAACTTGTCTTTCATCTCGCTGTAAGCCTCGGAACGCTGGTCCTGGTTTTTAACCCACATGGAAATGGGTGTGCCGAGCGTCAGGCCGGTCGAAGAAATTCCGGAGAGGATTTGAATCGTGTCTGACTCCTTGCGCGGGGTGACGATTTTGGACTGCCCGGGCCGGCGCCGGTCGAGGTCGGGCTGAAGGTCGGCCTCGGAAAGTTTGAGGCGGGGCGGACAGCCGTCCACGACCACGCCCACTCCACCGCCATGCGATTCGCCCCAGGTGGTGATGCGGAACAACTGACCAAAGCTGCTTGCCATGGGTGAAGTGTGCAAAAAAAACGGCGTGCGGTCAAATGCGGCGTGAGGGATGGCGGGGCCTCATCCGCTGCGCGGGGCCAAGACTCCTGCGGGCCGCGCTTGCCCTCGGCAAAACTGGAACTGCCCGGGAGGGCGAGACCGCCTATGCGCTTTCCCCCCAAGAAAAAATCCAGCCGGCACGGGGAGAATGCCCCGCCGACAAGCCCGCAATGCATCGCCGAATGATTCCTGCAACACGCGGCTTGACCTTGGCGGCATAAAAGGCATGATGTTCGACTATTTTAGAATCTATGTTGCACATACGAAACATCGCCATCATCGCGCACGTCGACCACGGCAAGACCACGCTGGTCGATTGCCTGCTCAAACAGTCCGGCACCTTCCGCGAGAACCAGCACGAAACCAAGGAAGAGCGCCTGATGGACTCGATGGATCTGGAGAAGGAAAAAGGCATCACCATCCGCGCCAAAAACGCCGCCTTCAAATATAAGGATTACAGCATCAACATCGTGGACACGCCCGGACACGCCGATTTCGGGGGCGAGGTAGAGCGGATCATGAACATGATTGACGGCGTGCTGCTGGTGGTAGATTCCGCCGAGGGCCCGCAGGCGCAGACGCGCTTTGTGCTGCGCAAGGCGCTCGAGGCCGGCGCCAAGCCGATCGTGGTCATCAACAAGATCGACCGCGAGAACGCCAATCCCAAAAAAGTTTTGGACCTCGTGTTTGAATTATTTGTTTCACTCAACGCCACTGACGAGCAGCTGGATTTCCCGTTCATCTACGCTTCCGCCAAGCAGGGCTACGCCAAGACCGAGCTCGAGCACGTCAGCGGCACGATGGAACCGCTGTTCGACGCCATCGTGAAGTATATCCCCTCCCCGCGGGCCAAGGCGGGCGACGGCTTTCAAGTGCTGGTTTCCAACCTCGACTACAACGACTACGTGGGCCGGATTGCGTTCGGCAAGATCGTGGAGGGCAAGGTGAAGGTGGGCGACCCCGCCATCTGCCGCCACGGCAACGGCAAGATCACCAGGAACAAGATCACCATGATCTATCATTTCGAGGGAATGAAGCGCATCGAAATCCAAGAGGCGCATGCCGGCGATATTGTGGGGCTGGCCGGGTTTGAGGAGGTGTTCATCGGGGAAACGATTTGCGATTCCGAGGCGCGCGCTGCCCTGCCCTATATCCCGATTGATCCGCCGACGATTCAGATGGAATTCGCCGTGAATGACGGGCCGCTCGCCGGGCAGGACGGCAAGCTGGTGACCGCTCGCCATATCTGGGACCGTCTGGTCAAGGAAATCCGCACCAACGTGGCCCTTCGCATCGCCCAGACCTCCGACCCCAAGGTGTTCGCGGTCAGCGGCCGCGGCGAGATGCAAATTGCGATTCTGGTGGAACAGATGCGGCGGGAAGGCTACGAGGTGCTGGTGTCCCGTCCGGAAGTGCTCTGGAAAAAGGCACCCGACGGCAGCCTGCTCGAACCGATCGAGAAATTGTTTGTGGAAATTCCCAGCGAGAACCTGGGATCCATCATGGAGAACCTGGCCAACCGCAAGGCGCAGATCACCAATATGAACCATGTGGGCACCCAGGTCTCCGTGGAAGCGCTCGTCCCGATGCGCGGCCTGATCGGGTTTGAGACCGACCTCGTCAATTCGACCAAGGGCATGGGCGTGATGAGTCACCTGTTCCACGAATACGGCCCGGACTCGGGCGAGATCGCCGCCCGCAAAAACGGATCGCTCGTGTCCATGGATGCCGGCGAAGCTACCAGCTACGCTCTCAACATGGTGCAGGAACGCGGCCGCCTGATGGTGGAACCCGGAGACCATGTCTATATCGGCATGATTGTGGGCGAAAACACCCGCGAGAACGACATCCCCGTCAATCCGGTGAAAGAAAAGCGCCTCACCAATATGCGTTCCCAGGGCGACGGCAAAGGCGTCCAGCTCGCGCCCCCCATGAAACTTTCATTGGAGCGGGCCTTGGAATACATCGACGTGGATGAGTTTGTGGAGGCGACGCCCAAGAACCTCCGGTTGCGCAAGAAGGAGCTCGACGAAAATAAGCGCAAGCGCTCCGAAAAATCACGGATCATTAAGTTCGTTCAGGAATAATCCTTTCCACCTTTAAACCTCAAAAGCCTCTTCCGCTCGGAAGAGGCTTTTTAGTTTTCGTGTCAGACCTTGGCCTGTGTCGGACCCGCAAACTCCATCCCGACCAGGCAAACGTCGTCCTCAAATTCCCGGTTGAAGGAAAAAGCGCGGATGGTCTCCAGCAGCCGGTCGAACAAGACCCCGGCAGGCAGTCCGAACAGATGCTGAACATCCACCATCAGCCGCTGCTGCGTGTACAGCTCCTCATCCGTCCCCTGGACTTCATAGAGGCCGTCGGTAAAGAGCATCAGAAAATCGCCCGGAGCCAGAAGGACCTCTGTATTTTGGTAGGGAGGCGGATCGGCAAAGAGCCCCAGCGCCGGCTGGCTTCGCCCGGAATCGTTGGCGAGCGGTTCGATCCGCCGGGAAGCGTGGCGCACGAGCAGCGGCTTGGGGTGCCCGGCATTGGAAAAACGCATGCGGCCGGTCTGGCAGTCGGCCACGATATAGAAAGCGGTCGTCAGCATCGGCGACCCGGTGCTTTTCAGGATGGCGCACAGGTCGGAATTCAATTTCATCAGAAACTGTCCCGGGTCGCGGGCCAGCGGCTTCAGCTCCTCGGCCAGCGCGCGGATCATGGCGGTGACCAGTGCGGCGCGGACGCCGTGGCCGGCGACATCGCAGATAAAAATACCCACCTCAGTTTCCGAGAGGGCGGACACGCTGAAGAAATCCCCGCTGACACTCTCTGCGGGCTGAAAGCGGTGACTGAACCGTAAAGCGCTGAGTTCCGGAGCGATCAGCGGCGGAAACACGGGATATTGCTGCGGCAGCATGGCGGTCTGGATTTCGCGCGCCATGCGGAGGTTGCCCTCGAGAATCTGGTTTTTCGATCGCAGCTCCTCCCGGCTGCGAGAGAGTTCCGATGTCGTACGCCGGATCTGGTCCTCGGCGTGCTTCCGCTCGGTAATATCTTCCACGGTTCCCTCATAATACATAAGGCTGCCCTGGGGATCGCGCACCGCGCGGCAGTTTTCGGAGATCCAGATGATGGTTTCATCCTTGCGATAGATTCTGGACTCAAAGGCGGTAATCGTGTCATTGGCCCGCATCAACTGCACGAATTCTTGGCGGCGGCCTGGCTCCACATAGAGCCGGTGGGCGATGTCGGTGATGCTCGACATCAGTTCCACCGGCGATTCATAGCCGTAGATGCGCGCGAGCGCGACATTGGCCAGCAGATACCCGCCGTCGGGCGTGGTGCGGAAGATGCCCTCCACGAGATGATCGAACACGCCGTAATAGTTGTCCTTTTCCTCAATCAGGGCAGAGCGTTCGTCCTGGCGCTCGATCGCGCAGCGGAGGGCGCAACGCACCCGGTGCACCTCCAGCGCATCTTGAGCCAAATAATCCTGCGCCCCGGCCCGAACGATTTCTGCGGCAAACGCCTCATCGGCCGAGGGCCCCAAAACCAAGATGGGCAAACGCGGGTTTTTAACGGACAGCAGGGCCACCTGCAGCAACGCATCCTTGTCCGCCGCCGGCACGGCAAAAAAAATAGCTCTCAAGCCAGGGGGGCGCGTCAGCCTAGAATCGGCGGCCGCCAGCGTCGGCGCGGAGACCAGCTCGCCGACTCCGGTCAAAAGTCCGGCCAGCGCTTGCGCGAACGGAGCGTCACTTCCGATGAACAAAAATTTGAGCGATTCTGATTCCATAATCCCGTCTAACTGAGTTTCAAGGCGCCTACCGGATTACCTTGATCCTGGCGGGGAGAATACAACTTTGCCGCCGGCCCGCAAGCGAGTTGCTGACCCCGACCCCAAAGTGCCGCAGCCGGGCGCCTACCGGTATTCCCATCGGCCTGTTACCGCCACCCAATCGATTGCCCTGCCGGTACTCTACGGCCATCCGCCTCCATCGTTCCCGATCTTTCCGGGTCATTATTAATGCCTCCATATTATCCTCGGGTTTCCACTGCATCGCGGCAAAAAAGGGGGAGGGGCATTTTTATCGAATACGTGGCGGGCATACTTATGGAGTTACACGGCGGAAACCCAGAATGGAAACCTAAAGAGTTGTTGCGAGGATGAATTTTTGAGACTTTTATGGGACGACATGGAAAACAAGCAGCGCAAATCGACAAAGTCAGATCGGAAACCGATGGTTTCAAAATCCCAATATAGGGAGCTTTTTTGGTATCTGGCCGCGGGCGTGGGCAGCCTGCTGATGGTGACGGTTGTTTTGCAGCTGTGGCGGGCCCACTGGCAAATCCCTCTCTACTATGAGGGAAGCGACTTTCTGACATTTGAGATGCTGGCCAAGGGTGTGGGGGACCATGGCTGGGCCCTTCAAAACCAATCTCTCGGCGCGCCTGGGGAACTTGAATTATGTGATTTCCCTCTGTATGAAAATCTCCCTTTGATTCTTTTGAAAGCAATGCTGTGGATGGCGCCAAACTTTGCGGCGGGCTTAAATCTTTTCTTTTTGGCGACGTTCCCTCTGGCCGCCCTCAGCGCCTTTTATGTTCTGCGACATTTTCAAGTGGCGCGCGGATCCTCTCTGGTGGCCAGCCTGCTTTTCAGCTGTCTGCCCTATCACTTCTACCGCGGACAAGGCCACCTCTTCTTGTCCTGCTATTATCTGATTCCGCTCGCAATCATGGTCTGCCTATGGCTGTGCGATGATACCCCATTTTCGGGTCGGCGGCGCCTGCTGGCGGCAGGGGGGATTTGCCTGCTCATTTCGGCCGGCGGCATTTATTATGGTTTTTTTACCGGTTGCCTACTGTTGGCTGGCGGGCTGATCGGCGCCCTGCAACGGGGCTGCTGGCGCCCGCTCCTCCTCTCTAGCGGACTGATCCTGACACTGGTCCTGGGATTGCTGCTCAATCTCTCCCCCACCCTCCGCTATTGGTCACAACAGGGGCGCAATCCTCAGGTAGCCCAGCGATCGGCTATCGAAGCCGATGTTTATGCCTTACGGCTGCCGGAGCTGCTGCTGCCAATCAATCATCACCGGGTTCCGATTCTAGCCACCTTGAAACAGAAATATCTGGACCAGGCACGCTATCAGAACGAGGGGCACTGGGCCACCCTGGGCACGGTTGGCTCCATCGGGTTTGTAGGTTTGATACTGGCCCTGATCCGGCCCACAGACGGGCATCCCCGCGGAAGGCTGTGGCGTCGGCTGGGACTGCTCAACCTGGCCGCCTTGCTGGTGGCCTTGAGCGGCGGGGTGGGCTATTGGATGGCGACCCTGCTTCCCCTTATCCGATGCTACAATCGCATGAGCATTTTTATCGGGTTTCTCGCCCTGTTTGCGGTCGCCCTCGGCCTGGACTGGCTGTCGCAGCGGACGCGCCGGCGGGGCTGGCTGGCCCTGCTCTTTGCCGGGCTTGTCCTGGGCGGGCTGGCAGATCAAACCCGGAAAAATTTTATCCCTCAATACGAGCCTTACGCCCAAAGCTGGGAGAACGATGCTGATTTTGTAGGCCGCATCGAAAAAACGGTTCCCGCCGGCTCCATGATTTTCCAGCTGCCCGCCGTCCAGTTCCCGGAAAGCCCGAAAAAAAATAAAATGGCCGATTACGAACTGTTCCGAGGCTACCTGCATTCACATCACCTCCGCTGGAGCTACGGAGCGATGAAAGGCCGTGCAACGGACGATTGGCAGCAGAAAGTAGCCGGACTCCCTGTGGGCGAGATGATTCAAAAACTTAAAGCCACTGGCTTCAGTGGAGTCTATATCGATCGCTGGGGCTATCCGGACCGCCAGTTTGAAACCCAGCTGGCCGCCGCCATCGGAACCGCAATCCCGCTGGTCAGCCAAAACCAGCGGCAAGTCTTTTACCCCTTTGAGCCTGGGTCTTACAGCTCCGCTCCGACCGCAGACGAATTCATCGACTCCCTCACCGACGGACATCAGGAATACCAGAAACAACTGGAGCGCATCCACGAATCCGTGAGCCGCTTGGTGCCGGCAGGCGCCGCCCTGCTGGTGTTCACGGAGGGCGAAGACCGCCTGCTGCAGATGAACGGGCGTGTGGTCCGGCCTTTTCCACAGGAGACGGACGGGACCTATGCCGCCTACCGCCCGGAAAACGACGCCGACGCCATCGCCCAGCTTGAATCACTCCGGAAGTCGGGCGCACGCTACCTCCTTATCCCGGCGATCGCCT
>Ga0114971_10003195_pt1 | contig 11127 bp, 10 predicted proteins | sample M_140625_MF_Meta_FD_87320 | JGI IMG/M metagenome (GOLD analysis project Ga0114971, IMG submission 87320) | Freshwater microbial communities from Lake Montjoie, Canada to study carbon cycling - M_140625_MF_MetaG | ecosystem: Environmental > Aquatic > Freshwater > Lake | place: Lake Montjoie... | reverse complement strand
TGGACCAAATCGGCCAGCTGCTGCAGGTGCAGCCCGTGGACGTGACGGTGCGCCATGCCTCCGACACCAATCTCGACGCATTCCGCAGCGAAGTTGCTTCCTACCTGGCGCAGCCCGGGCATTTCGTGCTGGCGAATTATTTCCGAAACGCGCTTGGCCAGCAGAAGGGCGGCCACTTCTCGCCCCTCGCCGCCTATGACAAGGAAAGCGACCGCTTCCTTATCCTCGACGTAGCGCGCTACAAATATCCGCCGGTCTGGGTCAAGGCTGAGGAACTGTTTGCCGCCATGAACACGAAGGATTCCGACAATGACGACAAATCCCGTGGATATGTGCTGATCTCAGCCAAGTCCTGAGCCACCGACATTTATCAATTACGAGGAACTGAAGTGCCCGATCCCATTCGCTTTGCTCCCACCGGTCCTGATGGCTGGCTGGCCACTCCCGACCAGCCGCTCGAACACGCGGAGTTGCTGAAGGGCTCGCCCGTCGGCCTCGATCACGCCTATCTTGCCAAGCCCGGCCTGCGTTCCGGAATCTGGCGCTGCGGGGCATATACCGAGCGCTACGAAGATTATCCCGTCGACGAGTTCATGGTGGTGCTCGAGGGCGAGGTGACGCTGACCAGCGATGACGGCGAAGGCCACACCTTCCGAAAGGGCGATTCCTTCTTGCTGCCGAAGGGCTTCAAGGGAACCTGGCACCAGCCGGGGCCAATGCTGAAGTACTACGTCATCGTCGGCTGATCATGACGGCTTTGGAGAGTTACGACTACATCATCGCAGGGGCTGGTTCTGCAGGATGCGTGCTGGCGAACAGGCTTGGCGAGGACAGGAGCCTGCGAATTCTCGTGCTCGAGGCGGGTGGTTCCGAGAAGGCCGTCGTCGTCGACATGCCGGCGGCGCTGTCGATCCCGATGAACACCAAGCGCTTCAATTGGGGCATGAAGACCGAGCCGGAGCCTGGGCTTGATGGGCGGGAAGTCAACTTGCCGCGCGGCAAGGGGCTCGGTGGTTCATCCTCCATCAATGGCATGTGCTGGGTACGCGGCAACCCGCTGGACTATGAGTTGTGGGAAGCGCTCGGCGCAGACGGCTGGCGCTGGTCAAATGTGCTGCCCTATTTCCAGCGGCAGGAGAATGTCGACGGCGGTGGCCCGCTGCGCGGCACCACGGGCCCCGTGCATGTCAACAAGGGACTGCAGAAGAACCCGCTCTACGAAGTCTTCGTCGAGGCTGGCGTGCAGGCGGGCTATGCCCGCAGCGCCAACATGAACGAGCGGCAGCATGAGGGCTTCGGCCCCATGGAAATGAATATCGGTGATGGCCGTCGCATGAGCGCGGCGCGCGCCTATCTGCGCCCCGCCATGGCGCGCGGCAATGTGCATGTCGTCACTGGCGCGATGGTGGACCGCGTGCTGTTCGACGGTCGCCGCGCCACTGGCATCTCCTATCTCGTCAACGGCGCGATGCGCCAGGCAAAGGCTAAGCGCGAGGTGATCGTCTCCGCCGGCTCGATCATGTCTCCGATGATCCTCAAGCGGTCGGGCATCGGACCCGCTGCCGAGTTGAGATCGCAGGGCATCGAGGTGGTGCATGACTTGCCCGGCGTGGGCGAGAACCTGATGGACCATCTGGAACTCTACATCCAGATGGAGTGCACTCAACCGGTGACGCTGTTTCCCACGCAGAGCCTGTGGGGCAAGGCAAAGATCGGCATGGAGTGGCTTGCAACCCGAAAGGGGCTGGGCGCCACCAATCATTTCGAGAGCGGTGGGCACATTCGCAGCCGGGCAGGTATCGTCTATCCGGACATCCAGTATCACTTCCTGCCGCTTGCCATTTCCTATGATGGCCGGAGCCTTGCCGCGGGCCATGGTTTCCAGGTGCATGTCGGCACCAAGCGCTCGAAGAGCCGTGGCTGGGTGCGCCTGCGGGATGCCAGACCGGACAGCCTGCCGCGCGTGCGCTTCAACTACATGTCCCACCCTGATGACTGGTTGGAGTTCCGCGCCTGCATGCGTCTGACGCGCGAGATCTTCGCGCAGGACGCCTTCGCATCCTATCGCGGCAAGGAACTGGCTCCGGGTGCGGAAACGCAGGACGATGTCGCACTGGATGCCTTCCTGAAACGCAAGGTAGAGAGCGCCTATCACCCGTGCGGAACGTGCCGGATGGGCACCGACGAGCGTGCCGTCACAACGCCCGACGGCCGGGTTCGCGGCGTTGAAGGTTTGCGTGTGGTCGATTCATCCTTGATGCCACAGGCGACGGCGGGTGATCTCAATGCGCCGACCCTGGTGCTGGCTGAGCGTATGTCGGACCTGATCCGTGGACGCCACCTGCCCGAGGCCGAGGGCGCTGCATTGCTGGCCGATCCGCATTGGGCCACGCGGCAGCGCGGACCCGCCATCAGCCGCGACTATGCCCGTGACCGGGACGCGCTGAAGTTGGCGCTTCTCGCCAATGCCCGCGGCGAGACGGTGCCGGAGGAGTGCCTCCTCACCTTCTGAAGATCTGAATATCCGGCGGAAAGCGCGGGTCCACCCCCGTGACAATCGCGAAACAGCATGAGATGATCTCGCCGTTTTGACGTGCATGCGTGAGATTCTGAGCAGAACAAGCGATCAACACGGGAGGACAGGCACATGGCCAAGAAGGCAGTGCGGAAGCAATCCAAGAAGAATGCCAACAAGACGAAGCCCGCCAAGAAGGCCGCAGCCAAGACAACGGCGCGCAAGGCGAAGAGGTCTGCGCCCGCCAAGTCACGCGGTGCGGCCGTCAAGCTGCATCCGGCGATCGACAATGGATTTCCCAAGGCGGCAAAGCGGGGATTTGCGGGTGGTCGGCTGGTCTGCAACTGCGCCAGCGATCCCGTCGTTGTTGAGGTCAAGTCACAAACCGCGCACAACCATGCCTGCGGCTGCACCAAGTGCTGGAAGCCAGAAGGTGCCATCTTCTCGATCGTCGCAGTTGCGCCGAGCGACAAGGTGAGCGTGCTCAAGAACGGCCACAAGCTGAAGGTGGTGGACGCCAACGCCGTCATCCTCCGCCATGCCTGCACAGGTTGCGGCGTGCATCTCTATGGGCCGGTGGAGCGCAATGGCCATCCCTTCAAGGGGCTGACCTTCGTGCACACCGAATTGTCCAAGGAGAGTGGCTGGTCACCGCCAGGCTTCGCGGCTTTCGTCTCCTCGGTGATCGAGGGCGGGGTGCCGCCGGCGCGTCTTCCGGCGATCCGCAAGCGGCTGAAAGACCTGGGTCTTGAGCACTATGATTGCCTGAGCCCGGCTCTCATGGACTATCTTGCGACTGAAGCCGCCAAGAAGGCCGGAACCTATCGCGAGACGTGATCAAGGATGCGACCGGGGCTCGAAAGCCCCGGTCGCTGTGATTTCAGCCTGCGACAGAGGCGTCGTAGATCGAGCCGATGGTCTTCTCGAGTTCGGCATTGAACTGGGCGTCCGACTGCTGGGCAGACAGACCTTCGCTCAAAGCGCGCGAGAAGCTGGCGATGAGGCCGGTGTTCTTCGCCAGCATGGCATTGGCATCCTCGCGGCTGTAGCCGCCCGACAGCGCCACCACACGCATCACCTTCGGGTGGTCAATCAGCGGCTTGCAGAAATTGACTTCGCTGGGGATGGTCAGCTTCAGCATCACCTTCTGGCCGGCGGGCAGCTTGTCGAGGTTCCTGATGATCTCGTCGCGGAGGATCTTTTCCGCTTCCTCCTTGTCGGTGATCGAAATGGTCACCTCGGGTTCGATGATGGGCATCAGGCCCTTGGCGAGGATCTGGCGGCCAAAGTCGAACTGCTGGGCGACGTTGGCGGCAATGCCCGAAGGTGAGGCGGCGTCGATGACCGAGCGCATCTTGGTGCCGAAGATGCCCTTGGCGGCCGCACGGTCGAGCAACTTGTCGAGATCCGGCATCGGCTTCATCAGGCGCACGCCGTCGTGGGCGTCGGCGAGTCCCTTGTCGATCTTCAGGAACGGCACCACGCCCTTGTTTTCCCACAGGAAGGCGGGAACCGGCTTGCCGTCGATGTCGCCATCCATGGTGCGCTCGAACAGGATGGCGCCGATGACGCGGTCGCCGTTGAAGGCGGGCGACTTGATGATGCGGGCGCGCATGGCGTGCATCAGCGCGAACATTTCCTCGTCGGACGTCCAGGCATCTTTGCCGATTCCATAGCCCTCGAGCGCCTTGGGCGTCGAACCGCCGGACTGGTCGAGAGCGGCGATGAAGCCCTTGCCGGATGACATTTTCTGCGCTTGTGCGGTGTTCATGACGGGTGATCCTCTTTTGCGGGCGGGACCTTAGCCAATCGCCCCCGGGGCTTCAACCGAGACCCCGACACTTGTGATTAAGCCTTTCGCATCATGCGCTTCAGCGATTCATTAACCACCCCTGGCGCAGCATCTTCGTCGCGCCCGGCCCGCGACCTCGTCTGGCCACTGGCGCTGCAGGAGAGCATGAACATGGATATGGAAATCGATGTGGAACAGGGCGCAAAGCGCCCCGCCGACCTGACGAAGATCGAGCCGGCCACATTCCGCGGCGTCGACTGTTCGGTGCTGGCAGAGCGTTACGTGGCCTATCGCCGCAACATGGGGCTCGACGAGATCGAGCACGATCCTGACGAGATCAAGCCTGCGGCTGCACCGAGTAGCGAAAACGTCTGAAACAAGACTGCCGTTTTCGTCCGTCGTGAGAGTGTGCCCGAAGAGGCCCTTAATGTTGCTTTTCGTGTTGCCGCCGTTGCACTTCCGGTAGCTGTCCGATGCATCTTCGGATGCATCCGTCACGTGTTGCGGGAGCGTGCACTCCAGTTGTCGACCACCGTCTCCATGGTAACGTTTGTGGAGGTGCTCGCCACGAAGGGCAGCTCCGAGATGCGCTCGCCGAGGACATGGCGGTAGCGGCGGATGTCCCTCGTCCTGATCTTGAGGAGGTAGTCGAAGCGGCCGGCGATCATGTGGCACTCCTCGACCTCCGGAATCTTCTTCACCGCCTCGTTGAAGGCCCGGAGGGCATCCTCATGGGTGTTGGTGAGCTTGACCTCGGCGAAGGCCACGTGGTCCAGCCCCATCTTGGCCGGGCTGAGCACGGCCTTGAAGCCCTCGATATAGCCCTCGGCGAGCAGGCGTTTGAGGCGGAGCTGGCAGGGGGTGTTGGAGAGGCCCACCCGCCTGGCGAGGTCGGTGATGGACATGCGGCCATCCTCTGCGAGGCTGTCGAGGATGCGGCGGTCGAACTGGTCAATATCGCTTCCAAGGCCTATCTCTGTGGGCATTTTACCTCCGCAATGACCAAAAATCGTGAAAATCACCAAGCTTATAGTTTGAAATAGGTGAATCCGGTTTGCAAGCCGGTGTTATGTTGGGTGCTTCTCCTAGGAAAGAGTCGTCCATGCCGCACGCGCGCCCGCTGTTCGAAGCCTTCGCCCCGCCGATCCGCCCGCAGACCGAACTGCGCCGGGCGATCACCGAGCACTGCCGCACACCCGAACCGCAATGCCTGCCGCCGCTGGTGGCGGTGGCGCGGATGGAGCCCGCGCAGAAGCGCGAGGCGGCGGCCACGGCCCGCAAGCTGATCGAGGCGCTGCGGGCCAAGCACAAGGGCACGGGCGTGCAGGGGTTGGTGCATGAGTATTCGCTGTCGAGCCAGGAGGGCATTGCGCTGATGTGCCTGGCGGAAGCGCTGCTGCGCATTCCGGATGCCGAGACACGCGATGCGCTGATCAAGGACAAGATTGCGGAAGGTGACTGGAAGAGCCACCTCGGCGGCACGAAGTCGCTGTTCGTCAACGCCGCGACGTGGGGCCTCGTCGTCACCGGCAAACTGACATCGACGGTGAGCGACGGCAGCCTGGGCGCGGCCCTTTCGCGCCTCATCGCGCGGGCGGGTGAACCGGTGATCCGCCGTGGTGTGGACATGGCGATGCGCATGATGGGCGAGCAGTTCGTGACGGGCGAGACCATCGCCGAGGCGCTGAAGCGCTCGAAGCCGCTGGAAGCGCGCGGCTTCCGCTATTCCTATGACATGCTGGGCGAGGCGGCGACGACGTCCGCCGATGCGGCGCGCTATTACCGTGATTACGAGAACGCCATCCACGCCATCGGCGAGGCGGCGGCGGGCAGGGGCGTCTATGAAGGCCCCGGCATCTCGATCAAGCTCTCGGCCCTTCACCCGCGCTATGCGCGCGTCAAGGCGGAGCGGGTGATGCAGGAGCTGCTGCCCAAGGTGAAGAAACTGGCGCTGCTTGCGAAGCACTATGACATCGGACTCAACATCGACGCGGAGGAGGCAGACCGCCTCGAAATCTCGCTCGACCTGCTTGAGTCGCTGAGCTTCGATCCGGAACTGGCTGAGTGGAACGGGCTGGGCTTCGTCATCCAGGCCTATGGCAAGCGCTGCCCCTTCGTGATCGACTTCGTGGTGGACTTGGCGAAGCGTTCGCAGCGCCGCATCATGGTGCGGCTGGTGAAGGGCGCCTATTGGGATGCCGAGATCAAGCGCGCGCAGGTGGATGGGCTCGACGGCTTCCCCGTGTTCACGCGCAAGGTGCACACGGATGTGAGCTACATCGCCTGTGCGCGGAAGCTTCTCGATGCGCGCGAACATGTGTTCCCGCAATTCGCCACGCACAATGCGCAGACACTCGCCGCCATCTACACACTCGCTGGTTCGCGCTTTGCGGTGGGCGACTATGAGTTCCAGTGCCTGCATGGCATGGGCGAACCGCTCTATGACGAGGTGGTGGGCGCCGACAAGCTGGGCCGCCCCTGCCGCATCTATGCGCCGGTGGGAACGCATGAGACGCTGCTGGCCTATCTCGTGCGGCGATTGTTGGAGAACGGGGCGAACTCGTCCTTCGTCAACCGCATCTCGGACCCCAATATCTCGGTCGATGAGCTTATCGCCGATCCGGTGGACGTGGTGAGCGCCATGCCGGTGATCGGCACGCCGCATGACCAGATCGACCTGCCGGCGGATTTGTTCGGCAAGGACCGCGTGAACTCGCGCGGGCTTGACCTTGCGAGCGAGGCCACACTGGCGGTGCTTGGGGCGACGCTGAAGGAGACCGAGTCACACCAGTGGCACGCGAAGCCGCTGCTGGGCGACGGTTCGGAGCAAGGAGCAACGCGCGATGTGCTGAACCCGGCTGACCATGCGGACCGCGTGGGGCAGGTGACGGAACTCGGCGCCAGCGATGCGGCCCGCGTGGCGGCGATGGCGCATGAGGCCAGCGCGCAATGGGCCGCTGTGCCGGCCACCGAGCGTGCGGACTGCCTCGATCGCGCGGCGGAGCTGATGGAAGCGCGCATGGACGTGCTGATGGGCATCGCCATGCGCGAGGCGGGAAAGACCGCTGCCAATGCAGTGGGCGAGGTTCGCGAGGCTGTCGACTTCCTGCGCTATTACGCCGAGCAGGCGCGGAAGACACTGGGGCCCTCGCACAAGCCGCTGGGTGCCGTCGTGTGCATCAGCCCGTGGAATTTTCCGCTGGCGATCTTCACCGGACAGGTTGCTGCAGCACTGGTTGCCGGCAATGCGGTGATCGCCAAGCCTGCGGAGGAAACACCGCTGATCGCCTTCGAGAGCGTGAAGATGCTGCATGAGGCGGGCGTGCCGCGCGGCGCTCTGCAGTTCACGCCGGGCGACGGGCGGCTGGGTGCGGCACTGGTGGCGGCACCGGACACGGCGGGCGTGATGTTCACCGGCTCAACGGACGTGGCCCGCCTGATCCAGGCGCAGCTGGCGGAGCGCGTGTCCGCTCAGGGGCGGCCCATCCCGCTGATCGCGGAGACCGGCGGGCAGAATGCGATGATCGTCGATTCATCCGCGCTGGCCGAACAGGTGGTGGCGGATGTGATCGCATCGGCCTTCGACAGTGCCGGACAGCGCTGCTCGGCACTGCGCGTGCTGTGCCTGCAGGAGGACGTGGCGGAGCGCACGCTCACCATGCTGAAGGGCGCACTCGCCGAGCTCTCGCTGGGGCGCACTGATCGGCTTTCCACCGACATCGGCCCGGTGATCACGGCGGAGGCCAAGGCCAACATCGAGAAGCACATCGCGAAGATGCGCGATGCTGGCCACAAGGTGGAGCAGCTGACACTGCCGCAAGAGGCCGCGGAGGGCACTTTTGTTGCGCCCACCATCATCGAGATCGACGACATCGGGCAATTGCATCGCGAGGTGTTCGGCCCGGTGCTGCATGTGCTGCGCTGGAAGCGCGAGGACATGGATGCGCTGATCGATCAGATCAATGCCACGGGCTATGGCCTGACCTTCGGCTTGCATACGCGGCTCGACGAGACGATCCTGAACGTCACCGAGCGGGTGAAGGCGGGGAACCTCTATGTGAACCGCAACATCATCGGCGCGGTGGTGGGCGTGCAGCCCTTCGGCGGGCGGGGTCTTTCCGGTACTGGCCCCAAGGCGGGCGGGCCGCTTTACGTCGGGAGGCTGGTGCAGAAGGCGCCGGTGCCTCCGATGCACAGCTCGGTGCGGACTGACCCGGCGCTGCGCGATTTCGCGACGTGGCTCGGCCAGCGCGGCCACAATGACGATGCCGACGCGGCACGTGAACTTGGCGCACTTTCGGCGCTGGGACTGGTGAAGGAACTTCCAGGCCCTGTGGGCGAGCGCAACGTCTATTCGCTGCATCCGCGCGGGCGGGTGCTGCTGGTGCCGCAGACGGCGAAGGGGCTATTCCGCCAGATCGCGGCGGCACTGGCCGCGGGCAACGAGGTGGTGGTCGACGCGGCGAGCGGCCTTTCGGAGTCGCTTGCCGGGTTGCCGGCGAGCGTTGCGGCGCGCGTGGCGTGGAGCGGTGACTGGGAGCACGATGGTCCCTTCGCGGGGGCACTCGTCGAGGGTGACGAGGGGCTGGTGCGTGCGGTGATTGCACGCATCGCCAAGCTCGACGGCCCCCTTGTGCTGGTGCAGGCGGCGAGTGCCGCCGAGGTGGCCGCCGATGCTGGCGCCTATTGCCTGAACTGGCTGGTGGAGGAGGTGAGTACCTCGATCAACACCGCGGCAGCGGGCGGCAATGCGAGCTTGATGACAATCGGGTGAGGGGCTTGGTGCCCCGATTGATTTACAGTCATCATGCCCGGACTTGTCCCGGACATCTCCTTTGGTGGCCGTCGAAAAGGACCCCCGGGTCTAGCCCGGGGGAGGTGGGTGAGTGGTGGGTTGCTTTGGTTGCGTGCAGCGCCCTGTTCACCTTGCTCGGACTCGATCCGGGCATCCTCTTTTGCAGCTGCGAAAAGGATCGCCGGGTCATGCCCGGCGATGATGAATTTGGGGAGGCTTGCGAGATTGAGGTCTCGACGACCGGGGCTCCGGCATTTGGCCGCGCGTGCCCCCCTTGACTTCGTCCGTGATCAGTCTAGCTTCTGACTAGACCGATCGGTCTAGGCAACATCACGCGAGGAGGAAACGACCATGAGAATTGCCAAGGAACAGGTGGACGTGCGGATGCAGGTGCCCGGTGCGGTGATCCGCCAGCGGCGGGATTTCGGGGATGCGACGGGCTATGGGAAGATCAGCGGGGAGTTCTTCACGCTGTCCGCCGGCGTCGACACCACGCCGCTGTTCGAGGGGCTGGAGGGCAACCTTTGCCAGTGCCCGCACTGGGGCTATGTGCTGTCCGGCGCCATCACCACGACCGATGCCAAGGGACTGACGGAGAGCGTAGCCGACGGCGACCTGTTCTACTGGCCGCCGGGGCATAATGTGCATGTGGACCGCGATGCGGAGATCGTGATGTTCAGCCCGCAGCACGAGCACAGCCACGTGATCGACCACATGAAGGCCAAGACGGGGGCCTGATCACGCGGGGCCGTTGCGCCGCGGGGCGCGGCGGCCCTATGAGAGAGTGATGACACAGCCAACCAAGCAGCGCCTGATCGAGGCGGGCCTCTCGATGCTTCTCGAGCACGGCTACGGCAGCCTCGGCGTGCAGGCGCTGCTCGACCAGACCGGCATACCGAAGGGCTCCTTCTACCACCACTTCAAGGACAAGGAGGACTTCGCCCTCACGGTGATCGACACCTATATCGGCGAAGTGCACAAGGCGCTGGACATGTGCCTCGGTGACGAGAGCCTTCCGCCGCTTCTCCGCATCCGCCGTTTCTTCGAAATCGTGTCGCAGAAATACCGCGAGGACGGCTACATGGGCTGCCTGATGGGCGGGCTGGGCCAGGAGCTTTCCGGCACCAGCGAGACGTTCCGGCGCAAGATCGAATGGTGCTTCTCCTCGATCGGCGAGCGCATGGTGGCCTGCCTGACCGAGGCGAAGGCGCGGGGCGACATTCCGGCATCCGTCGATGCCGAGCACATGGGGCACCTGCTGGTCGATTGCTGGGAAGGTGCCGCACTGCGCAGCCGGCTGCGCCGCGACCCGCAGTCGCTGATGGCGATGCTCGACTTCTACATGCGCTCGATCGCGGCGTGATCCGCCCCTGCCGCCGCTTTGCCTAGGAGGCGATGAGCCCGACGATGACGAGGTAGGAGAGCTGGTGCAGCATCTGGTCGACACCCATGAGCCACCAGTATTGCTTGTTCTGCACGGTCCAGCCTTCGCGGTAGAGCCAGCCGTCCTTCACCCAGTCGACGTGATAGTGAAACACCGCTTCGCCCAGCAGGATGGCGAAAAACAGGAACCCATGCACGCCCGCCGCGAGCAGCAAGGGAAGCGTCAGGGCGGCGTGGATGGCGACGTGGAGGAGCCCGCCCGGGTGGCCCCAGATGCGGCGATGCTTAAGGATATAGGCATTCTGGAAGACAAAGTCGCCCAGTACGTGCTTCACCTGGAAGCCGGCGAGAAGCAACAGAAGGGCGAAATCCGTCACGTCCGGTTGACTGCCTGCGAGGCCGCGCGAAGACCATCGACGCTCGTGCCACCGGCCCAACCTATTGCCGCGCTGGCCACGGGGTCAAGCATGGAGGGCCGCCAGCGCGGGTGTTTTTTGCCCCTGATGACGTGATGATGAAACTTAGCATCTTGCCGTGAGGCTTTGTTTCATGCAGTTTTGCGGATGAAAGAAAGATTCCTCTCAGGTGCTTTCTTCTGACGTAAGGGAACTTCAACGCGACAGACCGGGAGAACGACCCCAT
>Ga0114971_10003192_pt1 | contig 11136 bp, 3 predicted proteins | sample M_140625_MF_Meta_FD_87320 | JGI IMG/M metagenome (GOLD analysis project Ga0114971, IMG submission 87320) | Freshwater microbial communities from Lake Montjoie, Canada to study carbon cycling - M_140625_MF_MetaG | ecosystem: Environmental > Aquatic > Freshwater > Lake | place: Lake Montjoie... | reverse complement strand
TTGTTATTAATACTAGTGAAGTAGTTGCTAATAATAATGTTGCTATTAAAACTAAAGTTTTAAGTAAAGAAGAGCAAGATAAATTTGCAAACTATTCTGCTAATCAAGCAAAGGGAGAAGAAAATTTAACAAGGGTAGCAGGTGGTTTATATTCTCAAGCACAAGCAATTAAAAGCGGAGAAATTAATGAAACAAATATAAGTAACATAAAATTTAAGGGAGACAATATACTTGATCAAACATTAAATAGAGTTACTGCTTTTGCTTTAGCATATCCAGATAATGCTAAAACCACAAAGAAAATAGACTACGATGCCAGTGGCGATCCCTCAAAAATTACATTGCATGTAAATACTAAAGTAGGAGATTATAATATGCTTATAAAAAACTTTAAAGATACAAATCCAGGCGTTGGCCAAGAAGAAATTGATTCTAAAATTAAAGAGGGTATTGACAAAGGCCTTATTATAAAAGGAGATAATGATGAATATGCAATTAATTTTAAAAAAGATATTAATTCTGATTACGATGGCGAATTATATACTAAAATACCTGAAATAAAATTTGGCGAAGCACCTGTTACCGCCGGTGTTTATAGTAAAGAAAATGATATAGAGGTATCACCTATATATATGAAACCAACTGAATATGTAGACTCTGCTGGTAATGCTGGTTTAAGCAAAACAGAAGGAGTCGTAAAATACCAAAGAACGCCTATTGATATTGAAGCAATAAGAATGTCATTAAAACCCTCTTTACAAGCAAAAGCGGAGGGGTTAATAGCATCGTCATTTGAAGATAATGATACAGCGGATGGTATATTAGCAAAATTAGGGTTTGGCACTAATTATCAATCAAAAGAATTTGCTAAATTAGATCTTACAACAAAAGTAAATCTTTTAGTTGGCAAAATGGAACAAAAAGAAATTGATAATATAATCACAAAATCACAACTTAAATTGATTGATGGGGAATATTATAAAATGGATCCTGAAAGCATTAGAATATTTAATGAATCATCTAAAAAAGGCAGTGGTGGTAAATCTAAACCTGGGAAAGCCACTTTTGACGAAGTGTCAAGTCAGATCTACGAGCAACAACCGGGCGGACCACCAAATGATTTCACATGGGGTAACAAAAAAGTAAGTTTTGATGGAGTTAACTTTATTATAAATTCCGCGGGACCTAATAAGGATATGATCTTTACAACAAAAAAAGAAGTTATAGATTATTTAAAAACCGGTAAAATTAAATAACAATTTATGTTAGAATACGAACTTAACGGAAAAATATATACAGAAGAAGACTTAATTAATGAAGCCGGTGGTAAAGATAAACTTCCGGCTTATATTAAAAGTAAAGGTTTTAAAGTTGCTTCTAAAAAAACTAAACAGCCCGCTAAACTTGATGAAAGATTTGGTGAGGATGTTTATAAAAAAACTTTAGGGTTTGAGAATCCTAAAACGGATCAATTTACTGAAATTAATAAAACTAAAAAGAAAAAATCTGTTTCTACGGCTATAACTCCTGGCGTTGATGATTTTGGCGCAACAATCAATAATGAATTAAAGCCATTTAATTTTAAAGAGGTTGGTAAAACAAAAGAATATAAAGCTATTGAGGCTGCAAAGGCAGAGGAAAAAGCAAAAGAAGAACTGGTATTAAAAATAGAAGAACCGGGAAAAGAAAAAAAGGAAGAACCTGGGTTTTTTAATTATCTTAAAGAAAGTTTTGATTCTGGTATTTCTACGCTAACGCAGTCTTTCTATAAAGCACCTGAATTTGCTTATGATGTTGCAGCATCTATAACAAATCCTATAGCAAAAGCAGTTGGAAAAGCAATTGGTACAGAAGTTGAAGATGCTTCGTCTGAGCGTATGATGGAAACATTAGGAATTAAAAATATTCCTGCTGAAATTTTGCAAAAAAGAATAGATGAATCAAATAAAGCAATACAAGAATATAGTGACAAAAATGGAGCAGATCCATTAACAGCAATAGAAAACGGTAATTATTTAGCAGCTGCAAAATTGGTTGCCGGTGGAACAATTCAATCGTCTCCTATGATGGCTGCAGCTATATTTAGTGGAGGAAGTTCTGAGGCAATGGCTGGAATTTCTATATCAACAGCAATTTCAAAAGCTGAACAAATAAAAAAAGAAAACCCGGAAATGAGTGTTCAAAAAAGAACAACAAACGCTGCGGTGTCAGGATTACTTGAAGGGTATTTAGGACAATTGTTTACTGGAGCATCTGGAGCAGTGGTGCAAAAGATAATTGCAGACAAAGGGGCAAAAGTTGGATCTAAAATTATTTCTAACGGATTAATAGGCACTCTTGAAAAAGCAATTGAAAAGAATCCTTTAGTTGGTTTTGTTGGAGAGATTGCAGAAGAAAGTACTGTGGAATTAGGTAATCAATTAAATGATATTAATTCAGGAGTTAGAAAAGAATTAGATTATAGACAAATAACAAACGCAGGTATTATAGCCACCGGTATGGCGGGAACAAACACAATTCCTATTTATGCTGCTAAAGGTTATATGAAAGCCACGGAATATAACCAAGTAAAACAAGTAAATAAAGAAATAAATTCACTTACAAATCAGTTATCTAACCCATATATAAGTGATCCAGATAAAAAAATAATTTCTGCACGAGTTAATAGACTTGTTACAGAAAATAAAGCTATTGTGGGCAGTAGCCTAGAGAAGATTAGTGCATTGCCAGAAGGCGTAAAAACAGAGCTTAATACTTTAAATTCTGGATTAGATGATTTAAAGAGTAAATATCTAGATTTAGTTGACAATAAAGAATTGCCTCTTGATATTAAAAAAGCAATGGGTAGTGAATTACAATTACAAGCTAAGGAAATACAAAATAGAAAAACAAGCATCATTGAAGGTAATTATATTTACGAAGACTTTAAAAAATTACCAGAAGCTGAGCAAGATAGGATTAAATTATTAGCTAATGAAACATTAGTTGCAGAGTCTGACCTAACTGATGATCCTAAAAAAAGCTTTAATGAAGACGAAATAAAAAGAGAAGCAATTAATATTTATAATGCTGAACTTCGCACTAAAGATATTGCTACAGATATAGAAAGAACCAAAGTTGCGGCAACTACATTAGGACTGGGAGGAGATATTGATTTGCCTGAATTAAATACAGCAAATGATGTAATAACATATCTAAATGAGAATACAGATCTTGATGAAAATACTATAGAGGATTTAGCAGATTCATATGGAGCATTTATACCATTAGCAAATGGTAAAGAAGCTTTGATTATAAATAAGGAAGCTGCTAATATGGATCAAGTAGTTACCACTGGTCAACACGAGTTTCTGCATAAACTTATATATAAAGCAGTAAAAGACAATCCTCTATTACAAAAAAAAATAGGAACTGATTTATATAATCATATTGAAAATTATATTGGCACAGAAGAGTTTACTAACACTGAGTTTAAGAATAGATACGATGTCTATAAAGCCGACTTTGAAAAAACAAAATTAGAATTAGATAACAAAGTTGCCAAAGCAAAAGATTATTTTGAAAGAGGACTTATACAAGAAGAAAGATATAACCAAGCAATTACAGAAGCTGATGATGCCACAGCAAAAGCTGAAGGAAAATATTTAGAAGAAACTTTACCTCTACTATCGGAATCATTGACTAAAGGAGATATTAAATATAATGAAACTTTTTTTACTAAAATAGGTGATATATTACGTAAAGTATTTCAAAAATATGGATTAAGTAAAGTAAAATTTGATACTGGTAAAGATGTATTTAATTTTGTAAGAGATTATAATAAAAGTTTTGAAAAAGGACAATTTACAAAAGCATTTAAAGAACTAGCAAAAGAGGGTACATATAAAGGATCTATTGCTAAAGGTAATGTTCCAGTTAGAACCACGGTTAAAACCACTATAAAGAAAAGTCAACCATTATCACAAGTTGAAACTTTAAAGAAACAACTTAAAGATATACAAGATAATGAATCTGATTATGATCCCGATGATTTTGATCAACAAGTTTCTAACCTGCAAAGTAAGATTAAAAAGATAGCTGAAAAAGAAAAGACAGCACCTGTAGTTGAAGCTAAAAAAGAAGTATCTGAGGAAGATGCAGATAAAGAAATAATAAAAAACGAAAGATCATCATTATCTTCTGACAAAGTACAAAAAATATATGATGACAAAGGATTAAATGGCGCTCAGGATATTATAGATCTATTTAAACCTATTACTAAGAAATTAGTAAATAGAAGAATGGATGCCCCTGGATTCGATAGAGAATTATTAACCGATGAGATTGAAACTGGTACGGGTGGTATTTTAGATTTAATAAGTAAATATAAACCTGATAGTGGGATACCTTTAGCGGCTTTTATTAATAAATATTTGCCTGTTAGAGCTATTGCTGCATCAAGAAGAGTATTAGATAAGGACTTTAGTAAAGATGTTACAGAAGAGAAAGGTTTAATAGCTGAAGAAACTGCTCCTGAGACAAAAGAAAAGCCAAAATATAAGAATGCACTAGAATCAAAAATATTTGAGCCAGAAGTGCTTGAAACAGCTAAAAACAAGATTATAACAGTAGTAAGAACATTGAAGTCTAAAATAGACGAACCTATAAGCCTAAACCGTACAGTTACTCCTTTAATTGCTGAAATTAGAGATGAAATAGGTAAGCAATTAGACATTGATCTTAAAACCGCAATGGGCGGTAAAAAAGATGATCAACTTAAAAATTGGTTATTAAAAAATAAACGTTATGTATTAGAAAACATGACTAATACTTGGCTAATGGGTAAAGATGGGCAAGGAGGTATACCTCAAGCTATTCAAAAGCAAGTTGATGGTAGATGGATTAATTATCCTGAATGGGTAGGTAAAAAAATAGATAGAGAAACCACATCTACAGATTTAGCAGGTAGAACTTCTGGAGCAGAGCTTGTTAGGAGATTACCTAATGTTGCTAATAATGTTTCTGAAGCAGATTATCTTTCTCAAATATTAGAATCTAGCGGTAATCCAATAAGAGGGAGAAAAGAATCATTAGCAAAAGCAATTGCTGAAGAATCTGCTTTTGATATTATTAATAAAGATTTTGAAGAAGAAGGGCCAATTTTTGATGCTTTTAAAGCAAATCAAGAAAGATTAGGTGCTTACCTAAATAATAATGTTGTTAATGAATTTGCAAAGCAAGCAGAGCGAGGCAATGTTAAATTTTCTAAGAAACTAATTAAAGGATTTGAAATATCACAAGATAAATTAGGTAAAGATATATATAATGCTGAAACAATTGATGATGAAGTAAATGTAATTAATAATTGGATTGCTAGCGATGGTAGATCTTTAAGAACATTAGCTTATGAAATTGGGAAAGGATTAAAACAATTTACTACAAATAAAGGATTATTTGAAAATATAATTTTACCAATAGTTAAAACATATTCAAAATTTCAAGGAATAATAGGAAGTGATTCGTATAGATTAGGAAATGTTGAAAAAGGACAATCTATATATTTTGGTGATACAAAAGTCCCTTTATGGGCAGACACAACTACTATTAAAAAAGATTGGTCAAATTTTACAAATAAAATTGACACAGAAGCAATTAAGGCAACAAATGATTTAATTGATGTTGTTAACTACTTTAAAGATAATAAACAAACTAAAGAAGATTTTGAATCATATTTAGCTTTCTTAAGATGGGATCAAAGAGGTTTAATTAGAAAAGTATCAAAATCAGGACTTGGTGTATTGGAATTAAATAAAATTCAAGAAGCAAGACTGGAACATAACCCACCGGTTCAAAATATTGTTGAAAAAACTATAGATTTATTTGATGGCAAAATAACCGAAAATGAGTTTAGATCATTTATAAATAAAGCAAAGGTTAATCTTGTTCCTAAAGTATTGGAAGATGTATTGCCTGATTATATTGAAGGTAAAAATAGAATGTATGATACAAAAGCAGTTCTATATCTTCAAGATTTAATAGATAGAGGATATAAAGTTATTGGATTAGAAAGGGAATATGGATCAAAAGCTAAATTTAATTCATTAGTAAAATTAGCAAAGTCTGGAGTAACTTCTAAAGCAAATATTCAAAATACAAATAATATAACTGCCATTAATTCATCATTAACAATTAAATATTCGAAATCGCCAAAAGGAATTTCTGTTTTTGATTTTGATGATACCGTTGGTTTAACAAAAGGTAATGTGCTATACACAATGCCAAATGGTTCCACTGGTAAGTTAAACGCTGAAGAGTTTGCTAAAGAAGGTTCTAATCTTTTATCAGAAGGGGCTACGTTTGATTTTTCTGAATTCAGCAAGGTTGTAGATGGCAAGCCGGGGCCTATGGTTGAAAAGATGAAGAAGATGATTGGTAAATTTGGACCAGACAATTTCTTTATTCTTACAGCTCGTCCTGCTAACGCAGCCGGACCTATCCATGAATTTTTAACTTCTATAGGTATTAATATACCGTTAGAAAACATAACAGGATTAGGCAATAGTACAGCTCAAGCAAAAGCAGACTGGATGGTTACAAAAGCAAATGAAGGCTATAATGATTTTTACTTTGCTGATGATGCAATACAAAATGTTAAAGCGGTGCAAGACGCATTAGATGTATTAGATGTTAAATCAAAGATACAACAAGCTAAAATTAAATTTAGCAAATCTATGTCCGATGATTTTAATAGAATCATTGAAGAAAACAAAGGCGTAGAAAGTTATAAGGTATATTCAGATATTACCGCAAGAAGAAGAGGGTTAAAGAAAAATAGATTTGATTTTTATGTTCCACCATCTGCAGCAGATTTTGAATTATTACTTTATAAGTTTATAGGTAAAGGATCAAAAGGAGAAGAACAAAAGAAATTCTTTGATAATGCTTTAATAAAGCCTTATATAAATGGAGTGGATTTAATGGACGCGGTAAGACAATCTATAAAAAGAGAGTATAAAGCATTATTAAAATCATTCCCTGAGATTAAAAAAGAACTTGAAAAACTAACACCAAATAAAAACTTTACGTATGATCAAGCCATGCGTGTTGCAATATGGAATCAATATGGAACAGAAATTCCGGGATTATCTCAAAGAGATATAACCTACCTGAATGATCTTGTTAATGATGACCCGGATCTTGCTGCGTTTAAAGATGGATTAATAGTGATGGGTAGACAAAAAGATGGCTGGTTACCGCCTAGCACTTATTGGGATGCTGACACTATTGTTTCCGATCTATATAATATAACAGAGGGATCTGGCAGAAAAAAATTCTTAGGCGAATTTATTGAAAACACAGAAAATATTTTTGGTAAATTTGAGAATGGAAGATTGGTTGGTCCTAATATGAATAAGGTTGAAGCTGTTTACGGTACAAATGTTAGAGAAGCATTGGACGATTCTATATATAGAATGATAAACGGAAAGAATAGAAGTTATGGTCAAGACAAAGAAACAACCGCTTGGAGTAGCTGGGTAAATGGTTCAACAGGAACTATAATGTTCTTGAATACTCGTTCTGCTGCATTACAAATGTTAGGAGCAGTTAACTTTTTAAACTGGAGAGATAATAATCCTTTCAATGCTGGTAAAGCATTTTTAAATCAACCACAATATTGGAAAGACTTTTCTCGTATATGGAATTCCGATAAATTAAAAGAAAGACGTGGTGGGTTAAGAGAAGATGTTGCTTCTGCTGAGATTGCTAATGCAGCGGCAGGTAGCAAAAATAAAGTTGTAGCGGTAACATCGTATTTATTAAAGATTGGTTATACACCAACACAATTAGCAGATAGTTTTGCTATTGCTTCTGGAGGCGCTCCTTTCTATAGAAATAGAATTGACTCTTATTTAAAAGAAGGTTTAACGGAACAAGAAGCAGAAAAGAAAGCATGGCAAGATTTTTCAAAGGTATCAGATGAAACACAGCAGTCTGGTGATCCTAAGGATATATCAAAGCAACAATCAAGCGGTGCTGGTAGGCTTTTATTAGTATTCCAAAACTTTACAATGCAGCAATCCCGTATCGTTAAAAAGGCTGCGTTGGATCTTAAGAATGGAAGAGGGGATGCTAAAACTAATATAGCCAAAATAGCTTATTACTTAGCAGTACAAAATATAATGTTCTCAACATTACAACAAGGATTATTTGCGGTTATGTTTGATGAAGATGATGAAGAAGATAAAAAGAAAAAAGAACAAAAGAAAACAAAGACTGATGCAGCAATTGATATCGCTAATGGAGTATTAGATAGTATACTTAGAGGTACTGGGTTTATTGGAGGTGCTGCAGCAACATTAAAAAATACTGTTGTTAAGTACTTTGAAGAGCAAGCAAAGAAACAAAAAGCTGAGTATGCTAAAGTAGTACTTGAATTAGCAAATATGTCGCCTCCTATTGGTTCTAAATTAAGAAAAACATATAGTGCATTACAACAGACTAAATATGACAAAGATTTAATAGCAGAAAGAGGTTGGGGGGTTATGCAAGATGGCAGGGTTCACTTAGGACCTATGTATTCTGTAACAGGAAAACTTGTTGAGGTTGGGACTAATTTCCCTATGGATAGATTGGTTAATAAGGTTGAAAATGTTTCACAGGCATTTAATTCTGAAAATACCGCAATGCAAAGACTTGCAACAGGGTTAGGTTATTCACCTTGGACTGTTGGTATTGAAGGAACTAAAGGAGATATACTTATAAAGAAAGAGGCAAAGGAAGAGCGTAAAGAAGAGGGAATAATAAAAGCTAAAGAAACAAGACGAGAAAATGCTCAGAAGTTAAAAGATAGTATTAAAAGTTTATCAATACCAGAAAGAAGAGAATATAGACTTAAAGAAGCTTTAAAGAAAAGAGAAAAGAGACGGGAGAAAGCTTTAGAGAAAAGAGAAGAACGTCGTAAGAAATTAGAAATGTTCAGAAAGTTAAACGCAAACAAATAGAATAGGCACCATACCTAACGTTGCGTAAAAAAGAAGGGGACCACATAAGTGAATCCCCTTTTTTTATTATTCTTCTACTTCTTCTTTTTCTTTAAGCTCTTCTTTTGCTTTTTCAGATATTAAAGATATTGCTTCCGCATAACCTGGCATTTCTTTTATAAGTTGATAAACTCCAATTGCCATTGTCTTCGTATTATCAAGTTCAGTTAACATAAAATCTACTACACGAGTTAAAGATTCTATCTTATTCCTCATCATTACTAATTCGTTTTCTTTCATTTTTTTATTTTATAAAACATTACAAACACTACTCTACTATCTACAAATTCATTAGGGTATTTACTATGAAAATAATTACAAGGATAAGATATTAATCTATTTTTTTTATGGCCTATAACAGATTTTAAATCCCATAAATCAAGATCATTAGCATCTTCTTTTAATAATCTATTTTGTTCTTCAATAGTTACATTGTCAAATCGATCTCCATATTTTTTATGTTCCCAAAAAGCCGTACCATTTAATCCATCTTGCTTAGAATCAGATATATATAATACGCAAGCTCTATCAGGTTGTTGGCCTTCTATTATAGAATCATTATGAATACGCCAATCATTATCTTGACTTTCTTTGGCTTCACGCATAAAACCTAATATAGGTTCTATTCTATTACCTTCTAAATGTTCAATTTCAAATTTTATAATTTGCATAATTGGCAAAGGAACTTCCTTAACCCAAAAGGACTTTCCAGGTGTTTTAAATTCCTGGAAGTCATCCTTATTGGTACGTAACAAATCAATTAAATTTATATCTAAAAAATCATCTTTTATATAGATCATACTACTTCGCAATTACCTCCTCCACAGGCAGCAGAATCACCAAAATTTGTATTGTCCTGAACCTCAATTACTTTAGATAAGTCTACATCTTTTAATGTTTTCATCATCTCTTCATATTGTTCTTTAGTACAATCTTCAAATGGCGTTTGCTTATATGTACCACCATGATACGGTAAAACAGATAAACCATTATAGTATTCTTTGTTTGCCCACATCCATTCACCAATAATTTTCCACTCATCATCGCGCACAGAAACTGTACAAGAAACATTATGTGTATTATTACCTTTATCATGGCCTGTTTTAACCCAATCCTTAGAAATTAATTTAACTCTTTCTAATAGATCTAATGTTGATTCATATCGTGTTATGGCACCATTAGGAGCCTTCTGAGGCACAGATATAACCGCTTGTAATGTTGGATTAAAATATTCATCTTCGATCAATTCTGGATGATTTATTGCGAGATAAGAATAGATTGCTTCATTCTTGCCTAATCGCATACGGCGAATATAATAGTCATTGTGCCAAGCGTGAATACCGCTAGAAGTGCCAAGTACAAGGCTAGTAGTTCCTGCCGGCTTAACCGCGGTTGTTCGTGCTGCTTTGTTGATATTAATAGCCGCCGCAATAATATTGTTTGTTTCCTTAACAGTTTGTGCTGCTTCTTCATAGTTTAAACATTGTATATTGTGTTTTGATGCGATACCAGTCATTGATACCCCAAGTAATGCGTCTTTTTCTGTGTTTTTTCTCCATATATCTCTTAAGTAATGAAAGTCTGCGTATGATGCTTGCAGTGTGCCAATAAATGATGCGGCAGAAGCTCTAGCATTAAAATCCTCTTGACTTTCAATATCCGCCATGTTAATCTCTGTAAGGTTACAAAATTGATACGGTCTTAAAGCAATCTCACAACAAGGGTTAGTTCCCCAATCTTTATCATTAGTCAAATAAATCCCTGGCTCACCAGATCCAGAGGCTTCGATACGTTCCCATACTTTATCAAATGTTTTCTTATCAATCTTATGGCGTACTAAAACAACTGAATTATTTGCTCTACCTCTTTGTGGATTATCTTCCCACCAATTACCGGCTTTACAATTTAACATTGCATTACTATCAAGATCAAATAATGAAATCATTGCAGCACGTCTAATACTACCAGCTAAAACAGCATCTGCAATATGACACTGAATATCATGGCATTCAATATCTGTTAATTTAGATCTATCTTCTTTACCTCTAAGAATGGCTTCTACTTTAACCAATGCAATTCTTAATGGTTCTGGACCGGGCGCTTTGCCCCCAGCAGT
>Ga0114971_10003190_pt1 | contig 11139 bp, 13 predicted proteins | sample M_140625_MF_Meta_FD_87320 | JGI IMG/M metagenome (GOLD analysis project Ga0114971, IMG submission 87320) | Freshwater microbial communities from Lake Montjoie, Canada to study carbon cycling - M_140625_MF_MetaG | ecosystem: Environmental > Aquatic > Freshwater > Lake | place: Lake Montjoie... | reverse complement strand
GAACGATGTGAAAGATGCAGTTGCCGAACAAATTGAAGAATATGTAAAAACCGGTGGAAAAATCCTAATTGAAGATACTTCTAAACCTACAAAAACTGCTTTAACAGTCTATGGTGAAACCACGCCAAACCCAGCCACACTGAAGTTTGTAGTAAGTAGAAGTCTAACTAAAACAGCCGTCGAATTTAAAAATATCGATGAAGCTGCTTCTTCCCCATTGGCAAAAGAACTATTCCAATTTCCTTTTGTAAAAGAAGTTTTTATCGACGAAAATTACATTTCAGTAACCAAATATGAAGTGGCAACTTGGGAAGAAATCACAATTGAAATCCGAACATTCATCAAAGAATATATTGAAAATGGTGGCGTCGTTATAGACGAAAGTTTGGTAGTTGCAGACACCAAACAAGATAAACAACAAATTAAAAATTTCGATAATCTAGACACCACTTCCCAACAAATTATTAATATTTTAGAAGAATATGTTAAGCCCGCAGTTGGTGCCGATGGCGGAAATATTCTTTTTGATTCGTACGATGAAAAAGAAAAACGTGTAAAAGTAATCTTACAAGGTTCGTGCAACGGTTGCCCTTCGTCTACTTTCACCCTTAAAAACGGCATCGAAAACATGCTTAAAGACATGCTTAACGATCCCGCTATAATTGTAGAAGCCATTAATGCTTAATGTTTTAATGAGCGAATGGCATGCGAATTTTCAGTAATGTTAATTCCCGCTTTCCGTTCCAATCTGTCGTTGTAATCTTGCTTTGCAATCTCACAACGCCAGGATTTCCTCTGCAATCGGGGCTAAAAAGCAAGCAAATTGTGTGAAAATAAAAAAAAAACTTTTTGCCACAGATATAAAAGATTTCCACAGATTAATTAAAGACTGAAATCTTTTTAATCATTTTAATCTGTGGCCAAAATTCAACATACTTCTAAGCATAATTTTAAAATAATGTATATTTAGCACAAATTATAATTTGTTGTATGCATGCTATCGACCCAAAATAAACCTACTTATTTCAAATCACTTACCGGAATTCGTGCCATAGCAGCCATCATGATTTTTATATACCATAACAGAAAGTATTGGAAAAATGATCTCCACCCAGAACTTTTACGATTGTGCAACGAATTCAATTTGGGAGTACAATTGTTTTTTATACTAAGCGGCTTTCTCATCGCTAAAAGTTACGGAACAAAACCTTTGCAATCGTTTGGCGCTTACCAAAAATATTTCACGCAACGTATTATGCGCATTATGCCTTTGTATTGGCTCTTATTAACTCTTTATTATTTAGATGCAAAATTTGGAAAACTCCATTTTTCTCTACTCCATTATCTATTATTACAAGGCTTTTCGTCTAACCTATCTTTAGATGCTATAGCACAATCTTGGTCGTTAACGGTAGAAATGACTTTTTATGCCTTTGCACCATTATTGTTTTTGTTATTAGAAAAAAACCAAACTTATTTAATTGCATTTCTAGCTTCCTTATTAGGTATTTCAATACTTTGCGGTACTTTGTTACAATCGTTTACAGGAAATGCCGACGGCTATTTTTACCCTATAGATTTTGTAGTAATGAGCACTTTCGCAGGACAATCATTATTATTTGTGGCGGGAATGTGTTTGGCAAAATACCCCGCCATTTTGGAAAATTTACCTTTTAAAAAACACTTAACTATTATAGGGAGTTTAGGGTTTATTGCAACCTTGTATGCAATTGGCTGTTTTCAAGAAACCAGAATAGATCATGGCACCAACCACTGGCAAGGAGAACTACTTTTTTTCGGGATTTTACCACTATTTATAGTGTTATTGTTTCAGGGATTAATTATACAGCGTACCTATTTACAACAGTTTTTATCTTCTAAAATCATGGTGTTGTTAGGCAATGCCTCTTTTGCTTTTTACCTTATCCATATTAGTTATGTAAACCTAAAAATAAAATCTTGGGTGTTTTTTAGTGACCGGAATTTTATTTTACTTTGGCTGGTTGCCATAGCATTATACTACGGATTTGAAAAACCTCTTTACGATTGGTATCGAAAGAAGTATACATAGTGAATAAAAACTTTTAATCTTTGGTACAACCTCAGCTCTGCTAGGTTTTATTGAGTAAATAATGATTGTTACAAAGTCCGGAAACTTCGAATTACAATTTAACAATCTCAAGAAATAAATTTATTGTTTTGCAAAGGTTTTTTGTAATTATATTTTCATACATTTGGTTCTAATTTAAAACAGAAATTATGAAAAAAATTATTTTAATCGTTTTGATTATGTCAGTTTTTATTTCTTGTAAAAAGAAACTTCCTAGTAATATAGAATCTGCAGTTGGAGGTTGCGAATTAAATTATGATATGCACAGAAAAAGTGATAGTATAATTCTTAATCTAACGACAGAAGAAATAGATAAATTGCCTTTAGATACAATTACAAAATTGATAGGTGATTTAGAATTTCATAGAAATATGGAAGAAAGCGACGAAAAAGAATTGAAAGAATTGTTAGCAATGAATCCAGAATATTCGGATTACGATAAGGTAAAAAATATGAAAAAGTCATATTATCATAATAATATCATAAAATGCTCAAAGATAGAAATATATTTAAATGAAAAGGTATCGGAGTTAATGAAAAAACAATATGAAAAATAGTTTTATTTAATATACTTTTTTATAGTTGAAAGAGCAACCTAAATGGTTGCTCTTTTTTATTTAACAAAAATCAATTATTTTAGTTATATCCCAAATAGACAAAAATAGATAATATGGCACTAGGAATAAAAACGGAGAATACTTGGGAGATTTATATTGACGACTACAAACCATACCAAAAATAGCTAAAAAACCGATAAGTAAAATTTGAAGACATTTCGCATTATCAAAAAATTGTTGTAGCTTTAAATTAAATGGTTAGGATTATTAATAAAATTGATAAACTTAACATTTAAAGCTAAATTAAGATATTATAATTTTGCTAAAAAATAAACCTATAAGTTGATTTAATGAAAATTATTAATACATTTGTACCACGATTAACCGTATTTAAATTTCATTCTAAAGATGAATTAGAGCGAAATCTAGATTTATGGGCAGATGAAAAGTACTTGTACACCTTTTTTGAGAAGAACGAAGAATCCTTGGCCTTTTTTAAAGTAAAAACAATAAAAGAGGCGGTTTTAAAAACGATTAAACAAGCTCGGCTTATTCAAGAAAGACTGTATGAATACGTTCAAGATGGTTCCAAAAATCTAGACGAATTATTCCAAAATTTAGACGATAATGAATACCATGAAACAATCTTATCCAAACAAAAATCAAAACAATACTGGCTCAGGCTTTATGCTATTAAAATAGAAACCAATCATTATGTGATTACGGGTGGCGCAAAAAAGCTTGTTCATAAGATGAAACAAAGTGAACTTACAATAAAAGAAAAACAAACAATTGAAAAATGTAGAAACTATTTGCTAGATAACGGAGTTTATGATGCAGATTCTTTTTACGAATTTATACTTTAAAAAATGAAAACTGAAAAATTAGAAAATTTCCAAAAATTAGTTTCAAACGAAGAATCCGGTTGGTTAGGTAAATTTTTACACTATAAGAGCAATCAAAAAATGCTTGATAATTCTTCTAAAGTTGCAGTTAATGTATTAGAAGCATTAAGAGCAAAAAAAATGTCTCAAAAAGAATTGGCTGAAAAAATGAATGTTTCAGCGCAACAAATCAATAAAATTGTGAGAGGGAAACAAAACCTAACTTTTGGAACGATTGGAAAACTTGAGGATGCTTTAGGCATTACTTTAATGGAAATTATTGACTATAAATCGGTTAATAACATAAAAACAAATGCAATTCAAATAAATGCAATTCAAAAAACAAAAACAGAAAAAATAACTCTAAATGATTCTTTTTCAAATGAATTCATTAAAAAAGAAAGCTCACACATGAGGGTAGTTTTCAATGTTTTAATTCAACTAACAAGTTTTCAAAAAGCAATATAATGGCTGATAATACAAATATAAATTTTAGTCTTCTTAAAATAAAAACAGAACAGTTTGCTATTTTTGAAGAAAACTTCAACAAAAGCGAAGTAATTAATCTAAATACCAATTTATCCTTTGGATTAAACTCGAATGATAAAGTTTTTTTAATTACTCCTAAATATACTTTTGAAAACGAAGGAAAGCCATTTATGACAATTCAAATAAGTTGTTATTTTAAAATCGAAGATAAAACATGGAATAACTTTACAATAAAAAAGCAAATTGGTTTTCCTAAAGATTTTGTAGCACATATGGCAATGATAACAGTTGGAACATCAAGAGGTATTCTTCATACTAAAACAGAAGGCACCATTTTTAACGAATTCATACTTCCTCCTATGAATGTTGCAGAAATGGTTGGAGAAGATGTTTCGTTTGACCTTTAATTATTAAAAAAAAAACATATTCAATTATAAAATTTGAATTTTTCGGGCAAATGTCAGTATACTATTAAAACTAAAAAATGCAATTATCTAAAAATAAGATAATTGCATTTTTAAAGTGCGGGTAATAGGACTCGAACCTACACGCCTTGCGGCACCAGATCCTAAGTCTGGCATGTCTACCAATTTCACCATACCCGCGAAAATTGTGAGTGCAAATATAAAACTAATTATGAATTATAAATTATGAATTATAGATTTTTTTAAAAATATTTTTTTGTATTTTTGAATACAATTAATTTTTAATTAAAAATGGATACTATAAAAAATTACGTTCAAGAAAATAAAGAACGTTTCATAAAGGAATTAATAGAGTTGTTGAAGATCCCATCTGTAAGTGCCGATTCTGCTTATGCTCATGATGTGATAGAAACTGCAAATGCCGTAAAAGAAAGTCTTAAAAAAGCAGGTTGTAACAAAGTCGAAATTTGTGAAACTCCTGGATATCCTATTGTATATGGCGAACATATTATTGACAAAAACTTGCCAACTGTTTTAGTTTATGGCCATTACGATGTGCAACCACCAGATCCTATAGAACTTTGGACTTCTCCCCCATTTGAACCGGTTATTAAAACTACAGAGATTCATCCGGAAGGAGCTATTTTTGCCCGTGGTGCCTGTGATGACAAAGGACAGATGTACATGCACGTGAAAGCTTTTGAATACATGATTGCCACCAATAACTTGCCTTGCAATGTGAAATTCATGATTGAGGGTGAAGAAGAGGTTGGTTCTAAATCGTTAAGTTGGTTTGTAGAACGCAACCAAGAAAAACTGGCCAACGATGTAATTTTAATTTCGGATACTGGAATGATTTCCAACCAACAACCATCAATTACTACTGGTTTGCGAGGTTTGAGCTATGTAGAAGTAGAAGTTACTGGGCCAAATAGAGATTTACATTCTGGTTTGTATGGAGGCGCTGTGGCGAATCCGATAAACGTATTAACCAAAATGATTGCCTCACTTCATGATGAAAATAACCACATTACCATCCCAGGATTTTATGATAACGTTGAGGAACTTTCTGCTGCCGAAAGAGCCGAAATGGCTAAAGCGCCTTTTGTATTAGACAATTACAAAAAAGCTTTGGACATTGAAGATGTTTATGGTGAAACTGGTTACGTTACCAACGAGAGAAATTCTGTTCGACCAACATTAGACGTAAACGGAATATGGGGCGGCTACATTGGCGAAGGGGCTAAAACTGTTATTGCTAGCAAGGCATTTGCTAAAATATCCATGCGTTTGGTTCCAAATCAAGATTGGGAAGAAATTACAGAATTGTTCTCAAAACATTTTATAAGTACCGCTCCAAAATCGGTTAAGGTAAAAGTTACGCCGCACCATGGCGGTCAAGGGTATGTTACCCCAATTGACAGCATTGGATACAAAGCAGCCAACAAGGCTTATACCGAAACCTTTGGGGTTCCTGCAATTCCAGTCCGTTCAGGAGGAAGTATTCCAATTGTGGCTTTATTTGAAAAAGAATTAAAATCAAAAACTATCTTAATGGGATTTGGTTTAGATTCGGATGCTATTCATTCGCCTAACGAACATTTTGGTATATTTAATTACTTGAAAGGAATTGAAACTATTCCGTTATTTTACAAATATTTTGTGGAGTTAAATAAATAAATTTATATTAAATTTTAATCTGGGACCAGTTTTCACCGCTTTTAATTCTTCTTATCTGCATTTCGCTCACTCCAAATTGCTTTGCAATCATTTTCAATCGCGTTTTTTGATCTGGCTTGGCTAACAGTTTCTTTATAAGCATTACTTTAGTAACGGTTAATTTTCTGCCATCGGAATTTAAGTTGTGCTCTATTAATTTTTTTTGTGCCTGTATTACAAAAGGACTTTTTCTACTGTGCGCTTCCATTTCTTCTTTAGTAGCCCATTTTAAGTTTCGGTAATCGTCATTATCCCGTTTTCTGTCCAGATGCAAAACATAAGTTTGATCTTCTGAAGTTTTTTGTAAAAAATATTCTGCAACCAATTTAGATATAAACAAATGCTTGTTTTTAATCACGCCATTATTAAAAATTTTATATTTAAATAAACGATATCCGTCTGAGGAACCGCCTTTTAATTCCCTACAAATATTTATATCTTCAACAAAGCTTACCAATCTACCTTTATTGGATACAGCATATCGTAATTTTAATTTATCCTCCACTATAATTTCCCTAAACTCTTCATTTGGATAAATCCGAATAGGCTTCATTAATTCTAGTTTCATCTAAAACTTAATTTAATTTATTAATCTTTAATTTTCAATCAATTCTTTCAATTCCAAGTTATGATTTATGACTTTTAATATATCGTGTTTGTTTCTATTAAAATCCAAAATCACTGCGCCCTCAAAACTCAAAGCTTCTATTTTATTTTCAATCATTTTATTGGGAGAACCAATAAAAAAATGTTCTATTTTATAATATATTTTAAGCAAATTTGATAAATCATCCATGTCATTTACGACAAAAAAGCAATTGTCATATTCTTTGATATTGTCTAAGGAAAACTTCTTTTTATTTGTACAAGAATCAATATCCATCTTTGAAGAATAATAATGCTTAATTAAGGAAGAAAACCCTTTGGAAGTGTCGTATATAAATGTTTTTTTATTCATTTTTTCTAATGTCATTATCTAATAAATTTTTAATCCTAAAACTAAAAATTTAACTATTTCAATCCCGTAAAAGAAAATTAGGCAGTAGTATTTTTAGGTACTATTATTTTTTAAAAAAAAACAGTGAAATACTAATGGGTGAGGATTATTTAATACTAAATAAATAAGATTTATTATTAATCAAACCACTTTAGTAAAATTAATTCAATAAGCTGTTTATTGATTTTTTATTCGCTGAATGGAATAATTAAGAGGTTGAAAGTATCTTTATTGTCGACTAGATTTAAAAATAATCTAAAAGTCTTTTTAGTAAGTTGAAAAATGAATTTTATAGCTAAAATGAAAAAAGGAGCGTAAATAATTGTAAAACTACGTAAAATGTGCTACTTATAGATGAAAATTAACATCGCTTTTTGAAAGAAAATTAATAAAATGCAGTTTATTCCCAAATAGAACTTCTATTGGAAACATAAAGAAAATAATAAAGCAGAATTAAACTAGGTTTAAAGATTCCATTAAAATTGGTCGATTATTCTTACTAACCGGAATCAAATCTTTTCCTATTAAAACAGTTGAATCTTGAATATCAATAATTTTATTCATATTGATAATATAAGATCTGTGAATTTTTAAAAAAGAAGTTTTAGGTAACTTATCTTCAATTTTTTTTAAAGTAGTATGAACTGTATAATTAGTGCCTTCGGCTTTTATCAATATATAATCGCCATTTGCTTGAATGAAATTTATTAAAGAAACTTCAATTTTAATTAATCGTTTATCAATGTTAACATAGATTTCTTTAACAGATGAATCATTTAAATTTAAAGGAGCATGAGAATTTTCTCTTTTAATAGTAATTCTATTAATTGCTTTATTAAATCGTTCTTCAAGAACTGGCTTTATTAAATAATCTGAAATGCAGTTATAATTAAAAGCCTCTAGAGCAAAGTTTTTATCTATAGTTACCAAAATTACTTTAGGCGGATTCTTAATTGTTTCTACAAAATCAAAACCAGAAAAATTAGGCATATGTATATCTAAAAATATTAAATCTACCTTATTAGAATTAAGATATTTAATAGCATCTATTGCATTTGAAAATTGCTCCAATAACAAAAGTTTCTCTGATTTTAGTATTAAAATAGAGAGAACTTCTCTTGCTAATATTTCGTCGTCAATAATTATACATTTAATCATAAAAGTAATTACTTATAATTTTTTTATAAAGTTAGTAATATTTTTTAAAATAGCTTCAAACTCGTTTTTATTTTGTAAATTATAATTTTTTAGATTATGTTCGTATTCATTTGCTATAATATATCCTTTTTCAAGACCTAAAAGCCCTATTTTATGTTTTAATTTATGTAATGCTTCTGCAGCTAATTCATAATTAGAATCTGAAATGCAATTATTGTAATTTTTTAATTGCTCTGGAAACTCATTTTTTAATATCGAAATTAAGGTCTTTACTATCTCTTCTTCTCCACTTGCAATTTGGTTAAAATAATCCAGATTAGGTTGCTCTTCCATTATTGTTTGTGTAAAGTGAAATAAAATGTTGTGCCACTATCTTCTTGACTTTCTACCCATATTTTTTCATTGCTATTGTCTAATATCCTTTTTACAATAGAAAGCCCAATACCTCCTGATTTATCATCGTTATTAACCGATTCGAAGATTTGAAATATCTTTTCTTGATTTTTGTTTGAAATTCCAACACCATTATCTTTAACAGAAAAAACAAACAGGTACTCTTTTTCAACAAAATCAATTTCAACAGTTCCAATTGGTTTGTCGTTAAAATTTATTGCATTACTGATTAAATTCTGAAATAATTGCTGCATCCTAAACATATCATTTCGTATTATCGGTAGTTTATTTTTTATAATGATTTCAATATTAGAAGGAATAAAAATCATATTATTTATATTATTCACCAAATCGTTTAAATCTACATCCTCGTTGAGTATCTTGATTTTATCAATTTTAGAATAGGTTAATATTCCTTGAATGAGGTGGTTCATTTTTTCTACTTTCTTTTGAATTAGAGAGAAATAATCATTCGTTTTTTCATTGAAGTTTTGACCATTATCCTCTTTTATCCAAGTAATTAGAGAATGGATACTTCGCAATGGGGACTTTAAATCGTGGGAAACTATATGGGCATATTCATTTAATGACTGGTTTTGTTTTTCAAGACTTATTAATAATTCTTCTCTTTGCTTATTAATTTTAATAATTTCGATTGTTTGATATTTAATATAATCGGAAGTATTAAAATTATTTAATGTTTCAAAAGCATTACTATCTAAGTTCATAGAATTTAAAATAAATTCTAAGTTTTTATTTATTTCCTTTAAACTATCTGCTTCGGCTCTTAATTTTTGGTTAGCCTCGTAAAGTTCATCCGAACTAATTTTAATCGAATGCTGCAAAATTGCAATTTGATCTTCATAGTTAGTATACGAATCATCAATAGATTCCAAAAACTGATCCATATTATTTAAACCATTTTTTAAATGTTTTCCAATCTGTCTTTTTAGTAATGAATTCATTATTCGCTTATAAGAGTTACAGCCATTGTTTGGTTATGAAAATTTGTTTCCCCATTTTTATCAAATGGAGCTATTTTCCGTAAGAATAAAATCCGGTCATTATAGTAGGACCTCCGAGATTTTCTTTTATATATTTCGATTCTTCTCTAGCATAAGAAACTTCCAGAGCATCCCCATAAAAAACAATTAAGACTATTTCACCTGTTTTTGGATTTTCATTAAATGAAGATAGTGTTTTTTCAAAACGTGCATCATCTCCACGCAATCCTCCTGTAATTGCAATTAGATTATTTAGATTACTTTTTAATCCTTCAATTAATTTATTGCCATCAATCAAGCCATCAGACAATACAAAATGATGTTTCGATTTTTCTTTTGGGAATTTATCCAAAAGTGCTTTTCCTAATAAATCTGGTTGCATATTGAAATTATAAATATTCTCTCTTTCAATAACAAAGGTACTTTTTTCTAACTCAATTGCGGTAACCGAAATAGAATTATCTTGCATAGTTCCTTCTAATATATCTCCTGAGGAGGATCCAAAAATAATATTGTCATAATTAAATTCCTTTTTTATGTTTATTACCCTGTTTTCATCCTCTAACAAATATCGGATTCCAAAAACTAAAACTAAAGGATTTTGTACTTGTACTTTTTCTTGCAAATAATGCCAATCCTCATTATCATTTTTAATAGCTTGAATAATCTTCATATGTTTATTTATTTAACTCAACAAAAAAAGTTATGCCTAATCCAAGTTCACTTTCTATCCAAATAGTACCATTGCAAATCTCGACTATTTTTTTTGCCATAGATAAGCCTAAATCTGTAAATCTATTATTATAATATTTAGAAATTTTAAATATTTGATATTGGTTTTCTTATGCAACAAATCTCCTGTTATCTTTTGTAGAAAAAATATGTTTGTAAGCATATTTTATAATTTCCTATAAATTTTGATGGTTTCTTCTTAAATAGTTCTAAAATTAGAAGTTTTAAAAATATTTTTTCTAACTACATTAATTCATTGCTAGACCAATATTCTAAAGTTTTTTGAACTAAAACTGTATAATCATCGTATTTTAATGGCTTAATAATATATCCTGCAATACCAATTTTATAACAATCGGAAATATCTCTATGATTATTTGAGGTAGTGAAAATTATAATTGGGATTTGTTTTAATACTTCATTATTCTTAATAATTTTTAAAAACTCAATGCCATTTAATTTTGGCATATTTAAATCTAATAGTATAATGTCCGGAATAATTTCTTTTGCATTTAAAATTTTCAAAGCGTTTTCTCCATTATTAGCTTCTATTAATTTATGATTTATGCCAATTTTTTGAATAACCCTATTAAACATCATCACTTCAATAGCGTCATCTTCAACAAAAAGAATATTTAATAACTTAACCATTGATTTGTTATAAATTAATT
>Ga0114971_10003189_pt1 | contig 11140 bp, 7 predicted proteins | sample M_140625_MF_Meta_FD_87320 | JGI IMG/M metagenome (GOLD analysis project Ga0114971, IMG submission 87320) | Freshwater microbial communities from Lake Montjoie, Canada to study carbon cycling - M_140625_MF_MetaG | ecosystem: Environmental > Aquatic > Freshwater > Lake | place: Lake Montjoie... | reverse complement strand
GGCATCAATCCGGAAAGAAGGACAGGGGTATTATTTTTATATTTTACATCTACTTCCGTTGGTAAATCAGTAGAAAGTAGCTTAATCATTGGATTTTCAGCGCCTGCTTCTACCATGACACCCACTACGGCAATGGCACTTGAAGTGGATTGCTTGTGCACGAAATGAATTTCCATAGGATACCTTTTACCACTGATGGTATGCTCCGAACGGGTATGAAAATGAAACTGGGCCAACTCAAAGGTGTTGGTTCCAATAGTTAATTTACTTCCTGGAACCCATTCCTGCTCTAAGGTATGGCCATTGTAAAATATGGAAACTGGCGATTCCTTAAATGAAAACTGTAATTGACTTAGACCGGCTTGAACCGTTGCGTCCTTAATATCCAACGGACTTTGTTTGCTTCCCGCACATTCTGAGAAACAGACACTCCAGGAATTTACTCCCTCTTTCCCATCGTATTTCCATTCATAAGCTTGACAATCATCTACTTCTATATCTTTTGCACAACTAGTCATGACAAATGAAAAGGATAATAGATAAAAGGCTTTTACAGCGTGTTTTAATAATTTGTTCATTTTGATCGGTTTAATTTTCGACAAAAGTAAAACTTTCATTTTAATAAAATAACTAATCTTACTAAATAAATTAGCAGTGATTTCAGTCTTTTATACAACGAACAGAAAAGCCCTGGTTTTTGGAAGAACTGCCTACAGACAACACATTGTCTGTGTAAATGATAGACCTGTTAAAAGCCTTTTGTTCATTTTCTTCCGTAGCACTCCACCAAAATCCATTATATCCTAAAATACCAAAGGTTCCATCTACGTTTCTAAAGCCTCCTGGTAATCCAGTAAAACCGCTTGTATTACTGCCATTACTTGGAAAAGACCAATATTGAGTTCCCGTAGCTTTCATTTTCCCTCCGGCCACATTTAAACCACCTAAAAAATCAGATAAAATCGTCCATTCATTATTCGAAGGAATATGCCAGCCATTGGGACAAATGCCTTGGGTATCGATAACAGCATACCAGTTATATTGCTTACCATAATTGGTTTCATAAGTGTTATCATGGTTATAAAAGGATAGTGCCGGTCTTTTTATGGCTGCCCATTGATTGCTGTTTAGGATATATGGAATATATGCACCATTTCTATATCTGGAAGTTGATAGATTTGATGCCATCCATATTTGATTCCCTATACTTACGGTGTTATAAATATTACCTTCAATATCTGATATGGTTGTTGATGCCGTGTTTGTGGTTAACTTTATCTGATTGCTATAAGCTGTGCCAACCTCATTGGTTGCATACGCTCTAACATAATAAGTGGTTTTTTGTGTTAATCCTGTTAAGGTAAGCGAATATTCACCTATTCCAGTGCCACCCAAGATTTTATCATTTTGGATAGTGGGATTTTCTGTTACACTATAAACAATGCCTCTTTGGGTAACTGGTTTACCTCCGGCGTCTGCGATATTTGCATAAGCAAAAGCAGAAAGTCCAAAATCTTTAAGGGATAATAATTGTATGGTTGGTATGTCAAATTGTGTGAAAAATATTTTTTCTTCGCCATAAAAAACACCGTAACTATTTACAGCAAACGGACGTGCATAATATCTTGTTCCACCTCCTATAAAGCCTGCTTCTTTGATGGCATAAGAACCAACACCTTTGCCGACCTCTACGTGACTATTTAAAATAGTAGGATTTTGAACGAAACTCCAGCAAAATCCTCTGGAAGAAATATGATTAATTTCGCTACTGAGTAATGCACTAAAGGAAACGGTGTGGCTACCAATTTCTGATATATTAAAGGCAGAAAAGGTAGGATTTAAAGAAGGTGCATTTGCATTTGTTTGAAAAAAAACATCACTTCCGTAAATGGTGCCAACACTATTCGTCGCATAAGCTCTAACAAAATAAGAGGTATTTGGACTTAATCCAGATAAATAACTAACAAATGAATCTATGCCCACTCCTTCATTTGTGAAAATGGCATTTCCAAGGGTTGGATTTGGATTATTAGACCAGCAAAGTCCCTTTGCTGTTATTTCACTTCCTCCATCATTTAAAATAATACCCCCACTGGAGGCTGTCTTATTTGAAATAGACGAAATGGTTTTTGTAGTAACAATAGGCAGAGAATTAGGTAAGGTTTTGAAATTAATCTCATTGCCATACTCAACACCTAGCTCTGAAATTGCATAGGCACGAACATAGTACGTTGTGTTTGCTATTAAATTTATTATTCTCGAGGAAAAAAATCCCATGCCACTTCCAATGGCAACAAAATTATTTGAAATAGTAGGATTTGGAGATGTATAATAAACTATACCTCTCTCCGTAATATTTGAACCACCACTGCTCACAATATTACCACCCAAATTGGCGTGTCTAACGCCAATAACACTAGCTGAACTGGTTGTTAAAACCGGATAGGTTGGACCAACCAAATTTGGAAGCCCAGCTTTTGAAACAGAAATTTTTTGACCTGCTAAGCCAGCTACTAATACTTGCCAGGAAGTGCCATCCCAATATAAAATATCTCCTTTGGTAACACCAAAGGGAAGTCTTGGATCAGATTCTGTAAATGAACTCAGTTTTTTGTTCCACGATGCGGTATCAACTCTGGTAATTCCTTTGGCGACAGACGCATTGAACAAAGGATCAGATTCTGTGAATGAACTCAGTTTTTTGTTCCACGATGCGGTATCAGCTTTTGAAATGCCTTTGGCTACGGAGGTATTAAACTGTGGATCGACTTCGGTGAAGCTAGTTAGTTTTTTGTTCCACGCGGCGGTATCGGCTGCTGAAATACCCTTAGCAATGGAAGTATTAAACACCGGATCTACTTCGGTGAAGTTGCTTAATTTTTTGTTCCACGCGGTGGTATCAGCTGTTGAAATACTTTTGGCCACAGAGGCATTAAACTGCGGATCGACTTCGTTGAAGCTACTTAATTTTTTGTTCCACGCGGCGGTATCGGCTTTTGAAATACCTTTAGCAACGGAATTATTGAAATATGGATCTGTTTCAATGCCCGTTCCATTCCCTCCTGATTTTTTATTCCAAATTGCCGTATCAATAGCGGTGATACCTTTGGCGATGGAGGCATTAAATTGTGGATCTACCTCATTTATTTTTCCAGTTACATTCTCAGCTGTTTTGGCGTGAATAGCATAAGGAACGCTTAATATTTGCGTGAAAACAGAAATTTTATAATCTTGTCCACCGTTGATATCCGTTTCAGATTGAATATAATAGGGCCCTAAAGACCAGTCAACATCAGAAAGTTTACCTCTAACTGGTGTGCCAGCACCAATAACTAAATAGGCCAGTCCATTTAGATTAGTTTGTACATAGTGTCTTTCCTGGTAAACTGAAACACCATTAGGATTGTCTTTTAGTATACTAATTCTTATTCCCACCACTTTATTAGAAATTAATTCATTATCATTATTTCTGATAATTGTTTGATAGCTTATCAAGGATGGAGCCTGGCCAACTAAATACAGGGAGAACAAAATAGAAATGAAAAAGGTAGTTAGAATATTTTTCATAGTCGTAAGTATTATTTTTTAAAACTCCTCTAATTGAGATTGGAGTAACTTGGGTTTAGCACTTTTAAATTTGTAGCCGAAATGGAAAGCATGGCCTCCAGAAGAATAATTGGACACAATTGAAGTGGGGATTTCAAAATGGAAACCAACAAAGAACGAAGAAAAATTTATTAAAAAATTAAATGCAACTGCTTGAGAACCTTTTGATAAGTTTTCAGAAAAGGACTTATAGGTACTAATTAATTGCACATAATCGGTTTGATTTATTTTATAGGATAATCCAATGTTTGTATCAACATGATAATTGGCATTTTTTTGCGTATTAAACATGATACTTGGGATAATAGAAAATTGATTGTTCAATGGAATCAGATAGCTACTTTGAATATATATCACTGGCGTAACATTAGGTTCTAAAGAACTGGGATATATTTTATTAGGTATTGGTATGATATTATACATAGAAAGGCCAAAAGAGAATCCTCTATTAAATAAAAGCAAACCAACATTGGCATTATTATAAAAACTGGCTAATTTTCTATTGGTAATAATTGGATCATTAGATTCAACGGACAATAATTTGAATTTATCAATGGAATATTGATCTAAAGTAGTGGAAATGCCAAAGCTGAGATGAAATTTAGATTCATTTAAGGGCATCGTATCATAATTAATATGATAGGCAAAAATGCCTTCAATTCCTTTGAAACTAGTACCCCCGTTTAAATCATTATAAAGATTTAGACCAACACCAATTCTTTTTTTTGGTATTGGCGTATTTATGGAAAACAATTGAGAAGTTGGCGCATTATCAATGCCACTTAAAAATTTTTTGTACATCACCTGGGCTTCTCCTGTTTTTTGTGAACCTGCGTTAGCTGGATTTATAACTAATGGATTCAGGAGATAAAGATTTTGAAAAACAGTATTTTGACCTGTCAACGCCAACGTTAAAAATAATAATTTACAAGTGGTAATAGCTGCTTTCATCTGATTAGCGTAATATTCCCTTTTATTGGAGGGGTTGAATTGTTAAATTGTATGGTGTACCAATAATCACCTGAAGCTACTGGAATGCCATTCATCCTGCCATTCCAGCTTTGGCTGCCATTTAAGGAACTAATAACCTTTCCATATCTGTCAAAAATGATGATTTTAGCTTCCGGATAGAAGGCTAATGCAGGGATATACCAAAATTCATTGATGCCATCCTCATTGGGAGAAAAGAAATTTGGGACTTCTATTTCATTTCCAGAAATGACGATATTAACAGGACATTCTTTTTCAGCTACCTTTAATTTAAAATTGAGAAATCCTGTTTTTTCAGCTTTTCCAATGAGATCAAAGACTAAAATACCTTCCTTTTCTGCTAATTTAGTCTTATTAGCAATAAGTTTAAAGGAGGCGTTTTGTTTTGAAATAGCGATAGTATCAGAAGGAAATATTTTTCCATTAGTATCTGAATATTTAATTTTTATTTTGCCGTTATAGACTTGATTTAATCCAATAGAGGGAGGTTCAACCTCAATATTTCCGCAGTTGATATTAGAAACTGTCACACCTTCTTCGAATACTGGAATCTTGATAAGGCAATTTTTTCCACCCACTGAAATATTGAAATAAGCAAAGCCGCTCCCTATGGGTTTTCCCGAAAGCGTCATCTCTAAAAGTCCATTTCCTTTGGCAAGAATGGTTGGATGAATGGTCAAATTTAATCCAGTTACTTGGATGGAAGTAAGCTCTGAGCCCTTACTAAATCCCCCATTTCCTCCTTTATAGCTGATTAGGGCTCCACCAAGGTATTCCTTTTTTTCTTGAATTTTATCCCCGATCAGGGTTATGGTGTCACATGCTAAACTACTTACCAACCCTTGTTTAAGGATAAAAAATGGTTGTTGAATGCCCATTGATTGTATACCCGCATTGGTATTGCTTACACCATAATCCACCTGGCCAATTGAAAATTCTACGGAGCCAATATTGTTCTTTATGCCTATTCCGCCTCCATTGATTGACTGTTGAGCCATTGTTTCTAAAGGGCAAAAAAAATCTATCGTGATTAAACCTACAAGGTTAATCCACCGAATTAATTTTGTAATCATTTGGTATTTTTTTAAATGATTACATAATGGTTGAATTTCTTTTTTAGAGACTCAAATAGAATGAGCTTTTTGGTGAGCGTTGAAATTTTCATTGGTGTGATATTTAAAGGGGAATAATTATTAAAGTTGTAAATCTAATATATGTTCAAATATATTACTATAATTCGTTGCTACATAATAATGTAGTAATATTAATTCTTTATTAAGCTATTTAAAAATTTAATTTACGCTGTAAGCCATGGTAAATTCTTTGATAATAAAATTTTACTCCAGTTGTAAGTTGAAGAATTATTCTTCAACCTACGGAGTACTTGGAGTAATTAATATGATGTAAACCTAACTTCATTTAATCCTATTCAAACAAAAAAGGTCAGATTAATAAATTTGGAGACGTTTAACAACTCGCTGATGGTCCGAATTGATATGAATATGATAAATTCCTTTTTGTAAATGGCTTAATGAAATACGTTTTTCTTTGGAATTAACGCTTAAAATAATCTGTCCCAGATTATTTGTTATCATCACTTCGCCTAATTCTTTTTCCGATTCAATATTAAATAATCCGTTCGATGGATTAGGATATAAAAAAATTCCATTATCATCATTTAATATATCTCTAACGGAGGTAACGGTCGTCGCAGATCGAACAGCTAATAATCGTAATTTATTGGTTTTTAGCACTTGAGTAGTTATGCCAAATTGAGTGTCCAGATACCATGCTTTGGTACTTTGGTTGGCTAAACTCGTGGAAGACCAATACCAGGCAGTTGAAATACCACTAATATAGGTTTTACTTATGGAAGGATTGTAAATACTTACTTCACTAATGGATTGTAATTCCTTAATATTAGGCATTCTCCATTGGCTGGAACCTCCTGAAACTAAATTTTCAGCCGTTATTAAGGCTTGTTCCCAGGTCATGGAATCAGTTGGAATTTGTTGCCAGATAAGCCCAGTGAGTTGATCTGTGGTTGTGCCATTTTTATTATCGATAAATCTTGTGGCTATGGTCGTTGGTGTTGAAATATCTCTGACAGCGCGAACATGAAATTTTTTAGCTCCTCCTGCACTGACTGTTTCACTTACAGGATGATTCCCAATGCCACCACCTGCATTAGCACACCAGGCTTTGGTGGCGTCATTTACTTGCTTTTGACCACTCCACCAATATTGTGCAGCAGTAGCAGTAAAATACACCGTGTTTAACGCTGGATTATTTTTATCGTGATTTAAGAGGCTATTAAGTTCTAAAATAGAGGGCATTCTCCAATCGGAGTAGCCACCCAGGACTAAATCATTGGCATAGGTCGTAGCTTTATCGAAAGTCATTTCTCCTCCATCCACTTGTTGCCACATCAGTCCTGTGACAGTATCGGTGATAGTTCCATTGCTATTATTTATAAAAAAGGGCGGATTAATGTTATAATCAGCATCTTCACCAGGGGTAGTTGTATAGCTAGTTGTTTGCCCGGTATCAGGCAATCTCTTTATTGTTTTTTGAACAGATTGAGCCAGGGTATAGTGAAAGGCTCCTAATAGAAGGCCAGCCACAAAGAAAATTTTAGTTTTAGTCATTCGTTATCTTTCTTGCCATTTACTTTCTAAATCCATAAAATCTTCTAAATGATAAACAGCGTTAGCGTGTGAGAAAAGTATTGTTCGGTCATCCACAATGGTATATTTTTTCCTTTTTTCAACGGGTAATTTTTTTAATTCTGGAAAATATTTCAATGGGACAATGATGATACGACCATCTTCAAATTTCAATGATATTTTTCCAGCTATATCAAAATTTATTTTTTCGATACAAACCTTGTTGTTTTTAAGGGAGGTTGTCATTTATTCAAGGACTAATTTTTTGATCAATACCTGACGGTCTGTTTTTAAATGCACAAAATATAGGCCAGTAGGAAAATGCTCGGTTCTTATGTTTTCCTGAAAGTTGCTTGCACTAAAAACCATTTGTCCGCTAACATTGAAAATCGCTACATTTTTAATGTCTGAAGATTTTAGCGTCTGCTGGAGGCTAATACGTATTGATTCTGAGGCAGGATTAGGATACACCATAAATTCGGTGCTTTCCACTTCATTGGTTGCCGTTGAAATTTTACACGGAGCCGTACTGTTATAATTAGAAACAGTTGTTCCCGTTGGATTTATAAAATTAAAGGTGTAGACTCCGGAGGTATTCCAGGAATAGGCAACTTTATAAACGGCTGTGCCAATGGTATAGGTGAGGGTATAACCTGTATTTGTAGCATTCGCTTCAAGACCTGTAATAATGGCATCTTTCAAAGGATTTGTTGCTGGTCGGGGTGATTTTGCCGTTGCTTGGGGAATAATCTGATAAGTTGCATCTTCTGTTACTTTTCCCACCATGTTTCCCACCATATAAGGAGCTGAAGCCGTGCCATGATAATGATAAACCCCATTATAATAATGGCCATGATTGCCGTCAAGAGTGGTCATGGCCTTACCATCGGGTTCTAATGTTCCGTACACAGCAAAACCATCGAGCGCATAAGCAATGGGCAAAGTTTTAGCTTGCTTATCATATAAATGTAATGGTGCAGTATGGTAATGATAATCGTCAGAACGACCGCAATGTCCTCCCCATTTATCCAATTGACCGTCTAAAAAAGCATCAACGCCTGTGTTTGTATATGGATTAAAAATTGGTATTCCATTTACCGCAAGGGCTAATGCTCCTCTAATAAAATGGACGGAATTTACAGGAACTGGCGTTGTCGCAATGGTAGGATTTAGGGGAATACTCCAGGCATTTGATCCTTTATAACACTGTGGAATTGGAACCTGTTGCTGCCATCCTGTTATTCCTGTCATCATAGAATGTGTCGTTGGTATGCCTGTAGATTCCACAAAAAAATAAGTGCTGTTCCACCAGGTAGCCACATTTGGTTTGAAGGCAATAAAAGCAGAGTCGATAGATTTTGGGTTTGTAGCCACACTATAGTACGGAGCAGAAATATCCTTAAAACTATAAATGAGACAAAGGGTGCCAGCTAAAACAGGGAGAGAAACATAAGAAAGCTGGCGTTTTTGGTAGGTAAAATAGATACTCAATCCTATTAATCCAATACCTAAAATAAATATAAATGGCATGAACTGATCAGAAGGATTCGTTGTATTTGAATGCAAAAGAGGCGTTATTTCCTTGTTTAATTTTTCAATCTGCTCTTTTTTCTGAAAAAGAAAATATTGATCATGGAGAGAAAAAGAGGATAAAGGATATTTTGAAATCTTTCCAATGGGATCTTCCAGAGCTACCTGACTTCCTTCTAAAAATAAAAAAGAAGCTTTAATTTTTTGCTCATTTTTGAAGGTCCATTTCTTTAAATGGGTAGCATTCCCAGCACCGTCATGTGCATAATTAACATTTGAAGACAAAAGGATTGTCAAAAGGGTAAGAATTATAGAATGTTTCATTTTGCGAAGGATAAAAAGTAAAGAAAGATTTTTAGTGTATTAATTTCCTTGAAAAGGATTTTTCAGTTGACTTAATCGTAAGCAGATAAGTTCCATTAGGCAAGTTAATGGGAGCTGGTACTTGCCATAAATCTTTTGCGGAAAGGTAGGGAATTTTCCAGTTGCCAAGGATTTTTCCATTCAAATCAATCAAGTCAATGCGCACATTTGATAAAGATATATCACATTGGAAAGAGATATTATCTGAAAATGGATTTTGTACAAAGATGGTGCCAGCTGATTCAATTTCTTTTATCGGCGTAGTAGCACCCACCGTTTTTCTAACCAACACGACATTATCAAGGATCAAATTAGAAGACCATATAAATTGTGCCTTATTCCAGGCCGCACTGACATTGGTATAAGCAGGCCAGTTTACCACAACCGTTGCCGCGGAATAAAGAGAGGCGTTGGGCCAGACCTTGTCGTTATATTCCTTTGAATTCCAGTTTGACGGTATAGAATAATGAATTCCGTAACAATTTTTTTCGCAGGTAGTCGTCGTTTTCGCTGTTGCTGAAGACCTGGTACCATCTGCTTTTTCAATAACGGTACTTAAATTTTCAATAGGAGCGATATAAAAGGTTTGAGCTCGCCATGAAGTATCGGTCACCGTGCCATCGCTAAATTGGGCGATAAATCCACCATCTCCGGAGTGATAGGCATTTCCACCATTGAGTTCGGTACCCAATCCTAGATTCTCTTCCCAATCGACCAGTTTAACGGCAATAGTATAAGGTCTGGAAACTTTAAATCGGACCACAGAAGAGTTAAATGGTGTGAATGGAATGGGATCAACACCCACTAAAACGCCATTGATATATAATTCGAAATAATTATCTCCCAGCAGGTAACCAGTAATAACTTCGCCCGCATTATCAATCACTTTTATAGGTACATTGGCTAAATTCACAGCGCTTAAAGAAGCAGGTTTTACTCCGCTACATTCATTATATAGATCTGTTAATTTAGTCCCCGTTGTGTATGCGGTATTGTCTGGTACGGTCCATACTTTACCGTCAGTGGATGTAATAGTACCAACAGCAGAAATCCTGGATCCAGTGCAACCCGGAAATAAATTAACGGTAGTTTGTGTGGCAGTTCCCTTCGTTACAGAACCTGTGCCTGTATAAGTACCCTGGCCAAAAAGGGTAGAAGATAAAAGAAGGCTACATCCAGCCAGGATGTAAAATGAGGTTTTATTCATTTTAAAATGCTTAAAATAAGAAAAAAAGGAATGGTCATACCAATTCCAAATGATTGAAATAATAAGGTTTTTGAAAAAAATGTGCTTAGAAACCGCAATCTAAGAATTACCTTTTATAAACAGGCATTTACTTAAGTGAAATTTGTAATGGATTTTTTAACTTATGCTTAAATTGGGAAAGATAAGAAAACCATTGGTCTGCAGAAGTATATACGCCTGCCTTGTTCCAGGCAGCACCAGTATAATATATGAAAGGTTTGTTTTTCACTGAAGGAGAGATGGTTAACAACTGTTGATTGGTTAATTTCATTTGCATTGGATTAGAAACGAAAACACAACCAACGCCCGTGATACCATAGTCACCCATTTCTGGTTCCCAATATCCCATGATGCCCTCTTTTTCATCGAAAAGAAGCGTGCCTGGATCCTTCCTTTTGATAATACCAACAACCAGAGGCAGTGCAGCGCTGTCAGCATAATTATAGGATGCTTCTATTTTACTAAGTTGAGAACCAGCATCTAAAGATATCGTTTTGATAGCCTTTACTTTTTTACCGGCCACATCCCAATCGTCATATTCCAGTTGAAAGGTAGTTCGCAATGGTCCATTGTCCAGTATTTTCCAACGCACATAATTTCTTGAATAATAGATAGAATCATTTAAATAAGGAGCTATATTTCCAGCGCCAAGGGTTAACCCAACGTGGTAGTAATCCATTCCATCCCCTAAATTTTCATGATATCGACCCCTTTTATAACGCTCATTAATGACCATTCT
>Ga0114971_10003188_pt1 | contig 11142 bp, 8 predicted proteins | sample M_140625_MF_Meta_FD_87320 | JGI IMG/M metagenome (GOLD analysis project Ga0114971, IMG submission 87320) | Freshwater microbial communities from Lake Montjoie, Canada to study carbon cycling - M_140625_MF_MetaG | ecosystem: Environmental > Aquatic > Freshwater > Lake | place: Lake Montjoie... | reverse complement strand
TGCTGCTGGATTGCGGGTGGTTTCTGGACGATTGGTCATGCCGCCGGCCCAACCTGCGCCATTTATATTCTGGCAGTGACGAGAGGTAAACGGAAATTTTTGGCATTTATTCCTTTGATGGCCACTCTTTTTGCCGTTGCATTTTCGCTAGCCTTTAGCGGAAATGCGATCGATGCGACAAATTCATTTCATGGCCGGACTACAAAAGAAGCTTTGGGACCGATCCAAGGAATCTCTCACACCTGTCATTCTATTATTGAAACACTGATTTTTGGCAACCTGGGAATTGATGTCATTACAACAGATATTCAAGCAGTCGCTCTCACTCTCATTCTCGCGTTGACATGGTTTTTCTGGCATTTAAGGAGCGGGCGGCAAATCACGGCTCTGGAATGGACGGGCGCCGCGCTTTGCATTTCCGCATATTGGGTGGAGTGGTCGTTTCGCGGCTATTTTTCCTGGGTCAATCTGAAACATATTCTTTATTGGTACGACTCCATCCCGCAGATCGGCTGGGTGATGTTTCTGTGTGGTTGGGTTCAAGCGGGCCAAGGCCTTGAAACAGCTGCTTGCGACAAATCTACCATCGGCAAAATTTCTGTCACACGCAAATCTGCAGTAGCGATATTGGCTTTAATCATCGTCATGCTCACGCTGCATCAACCGGAGGTGGACAGACAATTATTGGAAACAACCCCACGGCAAGTCGCTGTTGAAATTGAGTTCAACAAATTTCCAACGCCTGAACTTAAACGAGTCCGTGCCAATTACATTTGGAGAGATCGCGTCAAACGTCAACTGCGCTGCCTAAAGCGTTTTCAGGAAGCCGAAAGAATTGCCCAAAGCCTGGGCTGGGGGCGGGAAGATTTAACAAACGCCTTCGGACGCCTTCGATTACCTGAAATCCCCAAGGTCTATGACGCAGTGTCCATGTTCGACCTTCCGCTCAAAGGTCGATCTACGGCCAACCCTGAAGAAGTCAGACGTCGTTTGGGAGAATTAGTGGCATTCGAGCCAGAGAAACTACCTGATTGGCTTGCCGGCTCGCAAATTCTCTGGCCGCCGAAAGGCGATGAAGTTGATCAATAATTTCAACTCAATCACGTCTCAAAAATGCTGAAAGTCAATCTCGACCTGGCAGCATGATTTCATTCAGCCAGATCAACAACCCGCAAATCACGCAACCGTGATGAATATTGCCGTTGGCAATTTCGTGGACGATGTCCGACTTGGCCACCCACTCCACTTGCAATTCTTCGGTCGGATCACCATGTGGTTCAGCCACTTTTACGGCATTTTCCAGCACAACTGTCCAAATCCGGCTCGTGCCCAGGCTTGGGAGGGACCAGAATCCGCCCAAAAGCCGAGCATTCTCCGCCTTATAGCCAGTCTCCTCAAGCAATTCGCGGTGTGCCGCAGTGATTGCATCTTCGCCTGGGTCGATTAGTCCACCTGGCGTCTCCAGGCTATCCGTTCTGGATCCAACCCGAAACTGGCGAACCATCAGGACACGCCCTTCAGAGTCTGTGGCAATCACGTGAACAGCGTCCGCAATTTCGGCGACAAAAAAATCGTGTTCCTTTGTCGACAATTGCGATTTATATCGTTCCTTGCGGAGCTTGAAAAGCCAAGTGTCAAGCAGTGGCTGATCGTGCCCTGGTTCAAATTCCCAGCTCGGCGAGCAGCTTTCAGGCCAGCCTTCCGGCGGTTTGGCAGATCCGTTTTTCATCCGTTTTGTCTTTCCATGATAATTCGAACCACTTCCGCCACGCCGTGCCCAGCATTGTCAGGCGCAATCCAATGAGCGTTTTGTTTTACAAAGTCGGCTGAATGGCCCATGGCAACTCCCCAGCCTGCTTGGGCGATCATTGGGACATCGTTGGCATCATCGCCAACAGCACAAATCTCGCTACCTGCTATGCCCCAGCCATCAGCAATTGTCTTCAAGGCGGTCCATTTATTGGCATCTCGGCGCAAGACTTCACACATCCAGGCCACATAATGAGGACTTTTTTGGACAAACATTTGATACTCACCAGGCGATTGCATTTCCAAGTCGTCGTGAATTCGCTGCATCTGCTCGCGTGTTCCAGCTGCACACAAGTGGAAATGCCCCTCCAACGATGATTCTCGATCCCTCCACGCAGGATCAATCTCTCCAAGCCCTTGATTTTCTTTCAAATAATCATCGAATAATCCACACCCGGACGGATATTTCGACGTGATAAAATCAGGCTCATCTGGCAACCGATCCTGGAAGCTCAATATTGGTCGCTCATGGCGATCAAATGTCTCCATGATTTTTTGAGCATTTACCGAAGTGTGATCCGCTCTCCAAAAGGTTGCATTTGAGGACGGGCATTTCACCAAAGCCCCTGAATTGCAAACCATCGGCGAATCAAGGCCGATCTTCGCAGCAATTGCTCTGGCCCGACGAAATCGGCGGCCAGTGCATAATACAATCTTTATTCCCGATTCCAAGGCTTGATGGAGTGACGCCAGAACCAGATCATCTAGCTCTCCAGATGAGCCCAGAATGGTACCGTCCACATCCAGCGCCAACAGCCTTACCCGTCTATCTGGAAAGGGTTTAGGCTGACCATCATCGCCAACTCGGCACAGATTCATGAGTGATGCCTGCTGCTTGTGGCACGCTTGCCCCTGACACTTTCAGGGAAGAGTTTTTCCTGCTCGACCATGCCATGGGAGTCGATCGGAATCGGCTGAAAATCGCTGTCAAAGCTCAGGTGATCGCCTGCTTCCACATCGGCTTTCATGGCCTCTGAGACATAGATCGTATTCAGCTCTAAACTGTTGGGAATAATCACCATACGCACTTGGTCAGGCGTGAGTCTCCATGACGTTTGAACAGAGACTTCAAGCACTTCCCGATCGGTTGGCAGAGTGATTGGAATCCGGGCCCGTTCGAGAAAACAACTGGTAATCACGTTGATGCGGAACGGAACAGGATCCATTTTGTCGACAATTCGCTGGGTCGCGAGATCCGCAAACCCCACACCCACGATATTCCCATGGCTCTCGTCTGAGACATCGAGGATCGCAAGTCGTGTGACCAGCGGCTTTTCAAAGTCGGGCTGAGTTTCGACCATCAGCCGCCCGATCACGTTCGGATCCATCCCGGCGCCGGAGTAATTTTTGCCGATTTCGCCCACCACCAGGACGTCGATCTGGTCGAACGGGAGGCGGCCCATCAAGTCCCTTACGCGATTGAGCAGCTTTGGCTCAGTCTCTAAAACTTGATCAGGCTCCATGGCCACGATTTCGGCTGGCTGATCGTCGACATTTTCAAGGATGGCCAGCCCGAGTGAGAACTTGGTATTTTCGAGCAAAAACTTGCCCACAGCTGGCAGAACTTCTTTCATCCCACGCAGGCCAAGTTTATGGATCTGCTCTGCACCACGCTGTTTACCGAACCCGATGACCATCATTTTCAGAATGCCCGATTCAAAATCGGCCCGAAAATCGGTGTGGGGTTTAATCCGGTTCAGACAGACGATACCATCGGCTTCATAAGCATCTTTATCGAAATAAATCGGGAGCCCGATGGGGCTTATGCCCACTTCCAGTGTCTCCAGACTGGTCAGCACCTCGACCCCCATATTTTCGGGCGTAATACCATACCCAGCAAGAAGTTCCCGCTGCCCATCGGCAGTCGCTCCACCGTGCGAGCCCATGGCGGCCTTGATAAAAGGCTTATAGCCAAGCTCTTTCAGGGCATCCACGGTGGCTCTGGCAGTCGTCTGGATACAGTGAATCCCCCGGCTCCCCACGCCCACGGCAATACGTCCTCCAGCAGGAACACGATCTTGAATGCGGCTGTTTAGAACAAGCTGGCGAATTGTTCCAGCGACATCCTCAACAGTTGGCCTAGGCTGGTTTTGACGAACTTTGGCGATAAGCGGCAAGTTGGATGACATGGTCTATGATTCGATTCTCGACATCTGGATGTGATCAGGAGAAGGTCTATGTATATGACTATTCAACCAAAAAAGTCGGATTTCATCTAGTCGGTGTTCAACCATTTCGAATAATGATTATCATATAAAGCCAAATGAAATCCTGAACCTCGATCACAATTTGGTTTCAGGATTCAGATGGTAAGGTCGATGATTCCCTCGGGCTGAAAAGATCCATTCTCTGCCGGAAGTGCTACTCAATAAGCCGTCGGGCGTCTCATCCCATACCCTGGACCAAGTGTGGGAGCATAGGCACCAATCGGTGGAAGCGGTTGTGTCAACTCTTGACCAGACCGATTTGGAACAGCCCACGTCTGATACGGATCCTGATAAGCAACTGGCTGAGGCCCCATAGCGCCAGGCTGATTCCAGATTCCCGAACCCCATGGATTTTGGATCACGGAGTAAGGACGCATGGATCGACCATACCCAGGCGACGAGAAATTACTGTAAGTCCTGACTGCCCCGTAACCTGCCCGGCCATAACTCGTCCCGTAATTTCCCGGTGCCGTATAATAGCTGGAGACTTCCTGTTGCGCTTGAACAACTTGATGGTCAGTCCCGACAAACCATAATCCAAAGGTCAGCCCAACCACGCGAATGGATCTCAAAGTCTTGCAGCGCATGATTCAGAAGCCCTTTACTGGATGACTCTTACGACCATATCCAACGGACTGGATGACCGCCGGGATTTCATTTCAATGGAATTATACATCGCCATGTGAAAGCCGATTTGAAAACCCAATCAGATTCAGCTTCAAACTATAAGTATTTTAACGGACTTGCTTCATGCGGGTTATTTGACGTCTGAAAGCCTTGCGAATCCAAACTCGCTTGGCCAGACCTTTTTGAATGAGTCCATGACAAGTTCCAAGGCTTCCCTGAGTTGCAATCCCTGAAGATCTTTTGGGCATTTCACTGTTTCAATCATCACAGGAGCCATGCAATTCATGGACGCAAGTCCTCGAAGAATTTCCGTCACAGGAACTGTATTGGAAGTCGCCGGCAGGGCTCGCTGGTCATCGATGATATTCTCCCGCTCGACAAATACTGGAAGGTCTGCAACATGCACACCGAATATTCGATCGTGGAGAGGCCCAACAGCATCCTCAAGGCTTTCGTTGGAAGCGTGCAAATGAAATGCATCCACCAGCAGTCCCAAAGAGACGTGGCGATCCATCACGTCTGCCAATTCGTGACGCAGCGTTTTCAGGTTGGCCATGAGCGGCTCTTTACCGTTCCGAAAGCTGATCACACCGACCGTCTCCAAGCCAAGTCTCAGATTATACTTACCCACCATCTCTGCGACCTGATCCAGCCGTTCGCGATGCCAAACGAGTGCTTCATCACGGGTCTGGCCGATCGGAACGGATTCTTCCACTCTCGTATAAAGTCTCTTCACTCCAATCTTTTGCGCGTATTCCAGAAACGGGTCAAGTTTCTCAATCGTGCATAAAAACTCTGCATGACTCTCTCGCCAACCGTACGGAAATGGACTCGCTCCGCACAAAAGTCCATGAGAATCGAGAGTATTTCGCACGAATTCTGGTGGTGAGCCTTGTTCCAGAAGATCTCTCAGAGGCAGGTCGATCGCATCAAAGCCGACTTCACTCGCAACTTGTGCCCAAATCTCAAGATCTGGAGCTGTCATCCCTAAACCACGCCAACTGTGACTTTTAAACATGGAAGACAGGCCCTGATTACGCTTCTATTTTGAGAAGTTTGATGTGGATAGGGTTCAATACGCTACAAATGATTGTGGTGAAATAAAACGAGCATGTATATATTCGGTTGGAGGAATTGTTTATAATAATTTCATGAGAGGGCGACGATGATCGAACATATGGGTTTGATTTCCAGGGAATTTTCGGAAGCTCCAACAATCGCTTTGAGGCAATGAATGCACACGACCTGGATCGAATCACCAGCTCAGGGTCGACATGGTGGTCCGGTTCGCGCCGGTCAGTGGTCGTTTGTTGTGATTGGAACACATCCGGTTGAAGTCGGCCAAACAGTGGGTCTGGAACTGGTTGTGAACGATCAGTCACTTGGATATCTGCCTGGATTCTGGCTTGAGAACAAGGCTGGAAACAGTTATTGGCATGTTCCAATTCCTCCATTGGGGATCAACAGCAAGATTCGATTCCAAGCGATTTCCAAGCGAAATCACGATGACAAGGAATTGCGGACCCATACTCTACACGCTGTGGTCAGACCGAATCCGCCCCGCTGGCTCGACCACAGCCATGTGGTTCAGGCGATGCCTGAGGGATTGATCGGGAATCGCCGGACGACGGCAAGAATCGACACAAGATCTTCAACGTACGATATTTACTACCCATCAGCTGCACTTCATTCGAATGTCAGACCAGCGGAGGGCGATGCCCCTCAGAGCCGCACCAATTTTCGTGGGATTGTGGCAGGGGTGGCGGAAACTGGCCAGATCGACTGGTTTGGCGAACAGGTCTGGGATAGTCGTCAAAGCTATGAGCCTGGCACCGCCGTTCTGAAAACTGTGCTCAGCCATCGGGACGGTCAGCTTCGAGTTCTGGTGACCGATCTGGCGATCATGGCCGAGCCGTGGCCTGAGTCGGAAAATGGCCCTCTTCCACCTGGCATGTACTTGAAGCGTTACGAGTTACGTAACGATGCCGATCACGATAGAACCATGGTATTCGGGCTTTACGTCCATTCCGAAATCAATGGTGGAATTGGCGAACCGGTGTTAAGTTGGCTCGATGGAGAGCGAGCCCTTCTGGCATCAAATGCTGGGCACGGGCACTCGAATCGCAAGCTGGCACGCGATTCCACTGTTACGTTTACAATCGCTCTTGATTCCAAAGGGGAAACTCAATGCGAGCCGGTTGGCCCGACTGAGGCTGTACTGACTCGCTCACTGGCCTTACCAGCACGTGGTTCAGCCTTTGTAGACGTCCTGATTGCCGGTTCGTTCACTGGCTGGCAAGCCGACCAAGGATCGTTTGAGCACACCTTAAAGCCTGCGCTGAAATGGTTTCGGTCAGCAGATCTAGACGAGGTGGAAGATTCGACAATCAAGGCTTGGCACCACGAGATGGCTGGCCAGCTGAAAGTCTTTGCTCCAGGGACAAATCTCGAAGAAATCAATCAGAGGTCGAGCATCACCACCCTGCTCCACTGCGACTCCGATTTTGGCTCGGTTGCAAGCGGATTTGATCGTGGACTCAACGCATATTGCAGACCAAGAGAAGCCATATTTACAGCGGAAGGGCTGAGCCGATGTGGCCAGTTATCACCCGCCCGCCATGTCTTTGAATGGCTGGAAAGTGTGCGTGACAAGAACCCTGTCCATCGGTTCTGGTTCCAGAAATATTCGATGGACGGAGTACCGGAGTGGGAAACTCCATCGGTCGATCAAACCGCCCTATTTCCCTGGGCCTTGGCCAGACACGTCCGCAGAACTGGTGAAATTGGCCTTTACCCTGCCCTTTGGAGGTCTGTTAAGCAGGCGGCCGAAGTGATTATGGGGCGAACAGACCACCCTGGTATGGAATGGGACGAAAAGCTTTGCCTGATGAGGTCGGCTGGTATGTGGGACCTCCGGTTCGGCTGTCACCTGTTCGGCAACGCCTCAGTTGTTGCCGGATTAAGGGCATCCGCCGAAATTGCCAACGATATGAATGAAGCTCCCGAGCTGGTGAAAATCTGGAGAGAGCGAGCCGACCGGATCCTTAATGAAGGGATTCTCCAAACCTTCAGCCCGAATGGACCTGGTCTTGTCGACGAAAGACTCGGTCACCTTCGGCCCGCCCGACAAATCAACCGCCGTGTCGGCCACTGGGTCATCACTCACAATGCTGATTTTGAAGAGCCCAGTCATGCTGATCCCGGAGCACTTGGCCTGTGCATTCCGTTAGGTCTTCTACCTGCCGAGGATCCTCGTCTGCAAAGCAGTTTGCAGGCACTTGTTGCAGATATCAACGACCCTCGTACGTCCGCCAATAATTACCGGACATTGCGTCACGATATTCAAGTTCTGACACGTTTATGGATGGCACGCTACAGCCTGAAACTGGCTCACCGCACAGGGGATGGAGCACCCTTGGCACAAGCCATCGCCTTACTTCATGAAGTGATCGACCGGCTTGGTCCACTTGGCCTCTCGATTGAATCCATTAGCCAGACAAGTTCGGAAAAGAGTCAGCGAATGCTGCCCGGTGTTTGGTCATTGCATCTCCAGATCGTGGAATTCATGACAGAACTGGGCGGTTTGGAATACGATGCGATCGCAAAACGCCTCAGCTTTCAGCCCATCATGCCTTGAACACTCCCCTCGCTTGGGGCACGCATTCACCTGCCCCAAGGCTGGTTCAGGTACCAGATCAGCCGGGAATCACACCAGCGATACGTCTTGAATATGGAGTGGGAAACCACTTCACAGACAACACTTGAGGCAGATCTTGTGATCCCCGAACTAGCCCATGTGCAATCATGGAAAAGCCCGAACAGCAAAGATTCCGGCATGCCCCTACCCAACATGATCTGGCGACCCAAACGGCATTCCATAATCTGGACAGAAACTCTGATGCCAGGCCGTCATCGAGTGGTTCGCGAGTGGGACGGTAAACTTGATTGAAATGATTTTCAGAAAATGAATGCGACGAGCTTCTACAAAACGAGTTGATTTATTGTCGTTTCCTGATTATTCGAGATGACCACTTGACCTCTGATCCTGAAATGCGAAGAGTTCAAGAGGATGTCACTGAATCTGGTACCGTGGATTGATCTCGATGAGCAGGCGACTTCCGAGGCACGCACACAATGGCCGACCCTAACGAGAATAAAATTCCTCCTGATTCGAAGTCGAAAAAACCTCGTCTGGAAAACGACGAGCGGTTCCCCAGCGGCCCATGGGAAGGCTTCTTCCTGATGTCCCACACTGGCAGAAAACGCCATATGATGGAATTGATTCTGAATTTTTCGGAAACCAGGATCACGGGAGAAGGTCGTGACTTCGTCGGCGACTTCATCCTTCGTGGCCGATACGACCTTGCCACTGGCCACTGCCTCTGGAACAAGAAATACGTAAAACGCCACGAGGTTGGATACGACGGCTATAACGAAGGTAAAGGGATCTTCGGCAAGTGGGAAATTCTGGATACCACTCCTTCCCACGGCGGATTTCTAATCTGGCCCAAAGGCATGGGGGATCCAACCAACCACCGCAAACGCGAAGAAGTGGAAGAGCCTGCTGAAACTGGCCGTCAAGCCATCTCAGAATCAGAACTTGTGACCGTAAGTGCCGAAAATCTTGATCAGTCCACCGAATCATTCGACGACTGATCTTCCACAAATCCATTGCAATCTCAGGCGATCAGCCCCTTCGGAATGGTCGCCTTTCCTTCCACTCCGATAAGCCTCTGCTCCAAGCCTTGATAGCTATAATGCATTTTCCAGGGATCAAGTCCAAGAAGTTGCATTATTGTGGCTTGAACATCCCTGACATCAAGCGGTTGCTCAGCAGCGTAATATCCAATATCGTCGGTCTTGCCAATCGTCTGACCGCCTTTGATACCACCGCCCGCCATCATCATGCTGAACGCATAAGGGTGGTGATCCCGGCCCGGGAATTTCTGATTGGGACTGTTCTGAGCCATCGGGGTCCGTCCAAATTCACCACCCCATACAATCAGGGTTTCATTTAATAATCCTCGCTGATCCAGATCCTGAATCAATGCCGTAATCGCTTTATCAATCTGGCGCACCTTAATCGGCAAAGTATTCACAATATCTTCGCCAGGACTGACTCCGTGGTGATCCCATCCCCAATCAAACAGTTGAACAAACCGCACGCCCGACTCCACCAATCGGCGGGCTAGCAGGCAATTGTTGGCAAACTGTGCGTCTGTCGCCTTGTATGCAGTTCGTGGATCGGCAGCTGAATCACTCTCAGGAACAAATCCGGGAACCGCTCCATACATTTCCAGAATATTCTTCGGCTCTCGAGATATATCCATCACCTCAGGAGCGGTCATCTGCATCCGATATGCAAGCTCATATTGAGCAATCCGTGTGATGGTTTCAGGATCACCGATCGCCTTCGACTGCTCATCATTCATTTGTTTCAAAGCATCAAGGGTACGCCTTCGGCCTGCACGATCCATGCCCGGCGGATTCGCCAGAAACAGCACGGGATCGCCTTCAGAACGACATTGAACACCTTGGTAAACTGACGGTAAAAAACCACTCCCCCAGACCGATTTGCCGGCGTCAGGAGTTTTTCCTCCTGAGGTCAATACAACAAAACCAGGGAGGTCGGCATTATCGCTGCCAAGCCCGTAAGTTGCCCATGCACCAATCGAAGCACCACCAAACTGGCTTGAACCTGTATGCAGATACAACTGGGCTGGCCCGTGATTAAACTGGTCGGTTTTAACCGTCTTTAAAACCGCCACTTTATCAATCACTTTCGGCAGGTGCTGCCAAAGTTCTGACAGTTCAATACCTGACTGACCGTGTTTCTGAAATTTGAATGGGCTGCCAAGCATATTCGGCACGCCTCGAATAAATGCAAATCGCTTGCCTTTCAACAGTTCGTCAGGACAAGGCTTCCCATTATATTTTCGGAGCTCTGGCTTATCATCAAATAAGTCCAACTGGCTTGGCGAGCCAGCCATGTGTAAATAAATCACATGCTTGGCCTTGGCCGGAATCATCGGCATTTTGGGCGCAAGTGGATTCTGATTCAAGGCTTCCGCCGATTGCGCCTTACCTCGGCCAGCCAACATATTCGCTAATGCAATTGAGCCGAGCGATAGACCAGACTGGCCAAAAAAGTGACGCCTGGTCATTCCCAGAATTTGCTCTTGATAGATTTCCTGATCTACACTCATCATCGGCCTCAATCTTGTTTTTTTGTGATTCTTGCGTATCTTAAATCAATCGGATGAATTCTCTGGTGCTCACGGTTTGGTGAGAAATTCATCGAGATTTAAAATCACGTTCGCCACATTTGTCAGAGCCGCCAAATCATCAGCCTTCATCCCAGCCGGCAAAGGTCCAAGTGGGTTTGTACTCATCGAATCAGCCGACTTCGGATCAGATTGATAAAATGCAACCCTGTCGAGATACAGGCCCGTCAAGGCTTTTAATTCATGACTTTTCGCCGGTCGGCCCAATGCCAGTT
>Ga0114971_10003184_pt1 | contig 11148 bp, 15 predicted proteins | sample M_140625_MF_Meta_FD_87320 | JGI IMG/M metagenome (GOLD analysis project Ga0114971, IMG submission 87320) | Freshwater microbial communities from Lake Montjoie, Canada to study carbon cycling - M_140625_MF_MetaG | ecosystem: Environmental > Aquatic > Freshwater > Lake | place: Lake Montjoie... | reverse complement strand
TCACTTACTGCCCTGTGGTGTAATGGTAACACAGTGCCCTTTGGAGGCATTATTCATGGTTCGAGTCCATGCGGGGCAGCCACTCCCCCATTCTAGAATCGATTCGATGCTTGAGATTGATTGTTCCGCTCTTTATTCTTCAATCTAGCATGATGTCGCACCTCCCAAAAGATTGGCGCTTTCTACAAGACGCATGGTCTTACGCCGTGATTCTGACGGGCAGCCCGCAAGCCGCCACCGATCTGGTGACGAGCACTCTCAATGGTGTAGCCACCCGACAGGACATACTGGGCAACAAGCATCGCCGGCGCGTCTTTTTTGCAACACTTTTCCGAGACGTAAACAAAACTGCACGCCTCGCATCGCCCGACGCCGACCTGCCCGAGGATATTCTGGTACTCCACAAGTTGAGCGAACCCGGCCGCACCACCCTTACCCTTTTCCACTTGGGTTTTTTTCCCATCGAAGAAATTGCCGATATCGTTGGGAAAAATGAAAAAGAATTGCCCGATATACTGGAGGCGACACGGACGGCCCTCATCCCGCTCCCACAATCATGAATCTGCACAAAGCCCGACGCATTCTGATTTGTTATGTTGCGGACCCAAATGTCACCCCCTCTCCTGCGGTGCAGAAGGCGCTCAAATTCGCCACGGATTCAGACAGCCTTCGGTCCGAATACGAGGCCCAGCTCGAAATCGACAAGAGAGTCCACTCGACCATCAAGGGACTTAGAATACCTGATAATGTTTTGAGCTCACTTAGCAACCGGGTGGCCGCTATTCCGCCACGGCGGTTCAATCCGCGTGATCCCGCCATGGTTGCCGTGCTCATCGGATTCTTGCTATTTGTGACCGTTCTCACATGGAATTTTTTAGGCCGCCCGGCCGCCTTCCCGATTGACGCAATCGAAATTGCGGAGGAGGTATTGACATTCGATGAACGTCCATTTGAAGCCGTCAACCAGCCGGCGGGGTCTTTAGAAGATTGGTTTATTTTGAAGGGATTCGATGGTTTCGACGTCCCCCCCGCTCTCGAAAAATACAAAGCAGAAGATGCCGCCATCCTCAAAATCGACAATCAATCGGTCGCCGCGATCACTGTGCCGGAACAAAATGCCCAATTCATCTCCTTCAACTCCCATCCGAATGAAATTAACATTTTTCCCGAGGCTTCTTGGCGCTACGTGCAACTCGACACGGAAAATGCACTCGCTCTACGGCGGGATGCGGACATGTGTTTCATGGTCATCCGGCGGGGGAGCCTTGCGGAATTGAAGCGGTTCCTGGAAAAGGCTACGGACTGACTGGCTCGGCTATTTAAGCGTATTCAGGGCGGCTTGCACTTCGGCGGCGTGGTCACCGGTTTTAGCCGAAGCGGATTTCCAGACGATTTTGTCGCCCTTCACGATGAAGGACTGGCGACGACTGACGGGCATTCCGAGAATAGAGGGGACGCCAAAAGCCTCGGCCACCTTGCCGTCCAGATCGGCGAGGAGAGTGAATGGAAGATTGTACTTCCCTTGGAATTTCTTTTGAGATTCGGAGGAATCCCGACTTACACCGAGGATTTGAAGGTTCTCGGCACTTAGGTCCGCAAAAGAATCCCGAAGCGAGCAGGCCTGAGCCGTGCAACCGGGCGTATCGGCTTTCGGATAAAAGTAAACCAGCGTAGGTCCCTTGGCATAAACATCGGCCAAGCTGATATCAGCCCCACTTTGATCTGCCACGACAATGACCGGTGCTTGATCACCGACTTCTAAGGCTTTTACTTTGCTGCCAAATCCAAAAAAACTCATAATGATAATTGTAAAGGTTGCCGTGCGGAGTCCCATGGGCGAAAGCTAATCATGTCTGCCGCGATTGGCAACCGACGAATCCACCACATTTGTGAAGAACCCATTTCTCATTATCGCAACGAGCGTGCTGACCTCCGGAGCGATGGCCTCTTCGTGCTTTTTCTCTCGAGCCGAATCGGTCGCGCATACCTCAAACGGCTTACTTCCGGGAAATGATAGCCTCATCAATGATCTTATTGCCGCTTCGTATCGGCTTGCGGGATGGCAGGGAGCGGATTGGGCGCGTGCCTTCGTTGTTTTTTTTCCCTGTTGCCTCTTCCTCGTGCTTCTCGGTTTTTCAGCCCGGTGGCTTTCCTCGCGGCTATTGGGAACCCTCTTTTTTATCACCTCCGTTGCCGCGTTGGCTTGGGGGACGAGTGACGCAATGAGGGCGAGAAAAAACGACATTCGTGACTTGAGGCTTCTGGTGCCTGTCGAATTATTTGAAGCAGCCGCCCAGTCGGGGGGCAGAGTTTTCGTGAATCTCCCTAGTTACGCCCACGCCGCCCTCCTCGCACCAAGCCTGTTCACACGGCTTCCCTCTCCAGAGCTTAACAGGAAGATGTGTGCCACGCTTCCGATTTGGCGGGAGGAAGATCGCCGAGAACCTTTTTCTGCTCTCATTTTTACGGGAAATCGCATTGCCGAAATCCGTCCTCTCGTAGAGAGCTTGTCGAGCAACTGGTATCTGGCCAGAACGGATAATCATGGTCTTCTTTATTTGCGCGGCAACCCCGCTACGAAGGAATTAGCCGGAGACCCAAACTCTTTCAGTGATCCCCGCAGCAAGGCGATTTTCCTTTCACAAAGCGCGCTTGTGTTGGATGCAATAAAGCGTCAGGCAGAGGCTCGTCAGATGATGCAGAAGTCCATCGAAGTTTTTCCCGCGGATTCTAACGTATTGGTCAATTCAGCCATGCTCGCGGCCTCACAAAAGCGCTGGCCCCAAACTCAAAAAAACGCCGAATCCGCACTTCATCTGACTCCTGACTCGGTGCAAGCTCGCTACTTGCTGGCGCTAGCACTCCTGGAATCCAACTTCATCTCTCAGGCCGCCACGGAAAGTGCGCGCCTAATAAGACAAAATCCGCTCGACCCTCAGATTTTGCAACTCCAAGCCCGAATTTCCGAAGCCAACAATGATTTCACCGCCGAAATCGATGCCTTGGAAAGATTGCTGGCACTAGAAACAAAAGCGAACCAAGCAACATCCCCCATTCACCTTTATCTCGGTCAAGCTTGGGCGCGAAAGGGCTTCGCCTCTCAAGCCTTGGCGAATTATGAAAGCGCTTTACAGGGCTCCCTCTCCCCTCTCCAGAAAAGCGAAATCCAATCCGCAATTCAGAATATCCGACAGAAGTCAGGGCCGACACAAACTGCCGACCACTGACAATCAGGCCACTAAACTTCGAGAGAGGCGAGAACCTCGGCCTCGATCTCCGAGTAGATTTTTGCATCTCCTTTGAGGACTTCCTTGGCCGCATCACGACCTTGCGCGAGTTGGCTTCCCTTGTAACTGAGCCAAGAACCCCGCTTTTCAACGATGCCTTTTTCCAATGCCAGATCGAGAAGCGACCCAGTATTTGAAATACCCTCGTTATACATGATGTCGAACTCAGCCTCTTTAAATGGCGCTGCAACCTTGTTTTTTACCACCTTGATTTTGGTGCGATTTCCGGAGACCACGCCATCGTTCGTTTTGATCGCACCAATCCGGCGAATATCAACGCGAATACTGGAGTAGAATTTCAGGGCCTTGCCGCCGGGCGTTGTCTCGGGATTGCCAAACATGACGCCGATTTTTTCACGAATTTGGTTTGTGAAAAGGCAGATTGTGTTCGCCTTCGAAATGAACGATGTGAGCTTGCGGAGCGCATTGCTCATGAGTCGAGCCTGAGCGCCAACAACAGCGTCGCCGATCTCACCTTCGAGTTCGGACTTGGTCACCAATGCCGCCACCGAGTCGAGAACAATAATATCTAGGGCGTTGGAGCGAAGCAACGTCTCACAGATGCGGAGAGCTTCTTCGCCGGAGCTGGGCTGGGAAACGAGCAACTCATCCAGATTCACCCCCAGTTTGCGGGCATAGAGCGGATCCAAAGCATGCTCGACATCAATGAAGGCCGCCAAGCCACCCAATTTCTGAGCCTGCGCGATAGCCGTAAGCGTGAGCGTTGTTTTTCCCGAGCTTTCCGGGCCATAGATTTCAATGATTCGGCCGCGCGGGAAACCACCCACCCCGAGGGCGCGATCAATCATGATATTTCCCGTCGGTATGCTTTCCACTTGGGAGACGCTCGCATCGCCCAGCCGGCGGATAGCCTCACTGCCATAGTCTTTTTCAATTTGCTGTATCGCGAGATCAAGATTTTTGAGCCGGGCTGCGGCTGCTTTTTCGGATAGGGGTGCGTCGTCGGATTTGGCCATGATAATAATAAGAAAGGGTTCAAGCGGATTATGCCGTGCCGCCCCTCCGCCGGAAACATAAATCCACGCTTCAAAATAAAAATTCCGGACTAGCCGCACTCCCCTAGGCTTGTTAAACCAATTCCCCATGAGTGAAGACTTTCAGCAGGCCCTTTCTCAAGCCCTGCCGCTACTGCAAGAATTGAAAACCGGAATCAAACCCGCCCCCAAAGCATCCCGTGCCGCTTTAACGCGACTCCGTGAGGCGGCCAAGGCCACGAAAAGCCTCTCCACCTCACCCGCCGCAGAGTCCCGGGTGTGGACGTGGGAGGAACTCGAAAAAGCCATTCTGACCTGTCAAAAATGCGCGCATCTTGTTCGCTCACGCACGCAGGTGGTCTTCGGTGTAGGGAATCGGCAAGCGGAGTTGATGTTCGTCGGCGAAGCACCCGGCGCGGATGAAGACGCGCAAGGTGAGCCCTTTGTAGGTAAGGCCGGACAACTCATTACAAAAATCATGCAGGCCATGGGCTTTGAGCGCTCGGATGTGTTCATTGCCAACGTGCTGAAGTGCCGACCCGACATGCCTGAGGGCGAATCCGGTAATCGAAAGCCAAAGCCTGACGAAATGGCGACTTGCCTGCCTTGGCTGCGGGAACAAATCGAGCTCGTGAAGCCCAAAGTCATCGTGGCCCTCGGCGCCACAGCCACGGAAGGACTCATCGGTGAGACCCGCCCCTTGCGAGATCTTCGCGGGAAGTGGCTGGACTTCAATGGCACTCCAGTAATGGTCACCTACCATCCCGCCTACCTGCTTCGCAATCAATCGATCACCGAGAAAAGAAAGGTCTGGGAAGACATGCTTCTCGTCCTGAATAAACTCGGGCGAACAATCACTCCCAAACAACAAAAATATTTTACCCTAACCGCCGAGTGAATGAGGCTGCGTGATGTATTTCATTCCGTTTTTTATTACGGGATCGTCACCCTCCTCCGCTGCATCCTTCTTTTCGGAGCCCGGGTAAAAGTTCAAACATTTGGGGAAATTCCGAACGGGAGCTGCGTGATGGTCTCGAACCACATTAGCCACTTCGACCCCCCATTACTCAGCGGTTGGCTACCCCGCAAGATCGACTGGATCGCGATGGCCGAACTTTTCCACGCCGGTTGGTCGAGGGCCGCATTCACTTGGCTCGACGTGATACCTGTGGACCGCCAAGGCGACGACCGCTCGGCCCTGCGCGCGGCGATGGCCAGACTCGAAAAAGGCCGGATGATTGGCGTGTTTCCCGAAGGAGGCATTCGTGACGGTGCAAACTCCATGCTCGCGAGAGCCGATATCCGCGAAGGCGCCTTTCTACTCGCCTGTAGGGCAGCTTGTCCGGTCGTTCCGGTTGTCATTCTCGGCAGCGACCGACTTTATAATATTCGCAACTGGATGCCCTGGCGACGCGCAAAAGTCTACATCGCCATCGGTAAACCTATTTTTCCCACACACGCAGATGGTCGAGGCGCCGCTAGGGAAAAAATTCGCAATGAAGTTTGCCTCGCGATAATGGACTTGAAAGACACCTTGCTCCGCACCTGCGGGCTCACGACGGACGATCTTCCGCATTCCCCGCAGGAACGCATGAGCGAACCATGAGCGCCTCCAAGATCCTCTCATGGATGGTGGATGGAACCATGTGCAACATGATGAACCTTGTTCAATGGCGACGCCGCGCAGACGCCTGCTCAAAAGAAAAACTCGCCTCCTACATCGACAAATATTCCTCGCTCAGCCGTGAGGATTTTTTTCGAATCCAGCCCGCACTCCGCCCAAGCCTGCGAAGCATGTGGATCGAATGGGATACCCCTCGACCCTCCGGTCACATTCAAAATGACCGAACCCGTGTGCGATTTTATCCGGCGAGTGACCCTGCAGCACCCACCGTTTTTCTTCTTCACGCACTCATGAGCGCGAGTGATGTCGGCTACCGGCGGCTGGCCATGCGCTTCAATGCGGCTGGATGGAATGTCGCCTTCCCACATCTGCCCTACCACTACTCCCGCACTCCCGCCCACACATGGAACGGAGAACTCGCCATCACTGCCGATCTTGTTCGGAACGCCGAGGGCCTTCGACAGGCCGTGATCGAGCTTCGCCAACTCATGACGCTTCTGCGCGCCCGAGGCACAATGGAATTCGGGCTTATCGGCACGAGCTACGGGGGGTGGATCGGAGCGCTTCTTTCCGTGTTGGAAAAAGACTTCCGCTTCATTGCCCTCGTTCAGCCGATCGTAAACCCCGAGAAAGCCGTATGGGAGAACCCCGGCGCGGCCATGATGCGCCGCGAACTTCGCGCCCGCGGCCACGCTCCAGGCAATACCAAGGCGATGGATCATCTCCTGTCTCCAATCAATGCACTGACCCTCTGCGACACCTCTCGGATCCTCATCACCGCAGGAATCTACGACCGCATTTCGCCGCTCGACGACCTCGAGCGTCTCTGTGCCCACTGGAAAGGATCTCAACTCCTTCGTGTTCCCCAAGGCCACTTCGGCTATCGCGCCCTGCGGGAGACAATGCGGAAATTAGACCCCTATATTTCCAACTAACGCATGATCTTGAAAATGGTTCTCACCTTGCTAACCTTCGGCGTGCGGACTTCAAAATCCATCAGCTTAATCGTTCTTCTTTGTTTCGTTTGGGGGCTTCCGTCCAGCCTCCGCGCGCAAATGAGCGAGGAACAGAAAAAAGCCGCTTTTATCAAATCACGCGAGACGATCAAACCCGTCAGCAAACCATCTTCCTCGACGAAGCCACGCCCCAAGCCAAAATCGACATCGAAGTCCAGTTCCTCCTCCAACAAAAAATCGACATCGAAGTCCGCAAGTAAATCCCCAACGAGATCGAAATCTTCTCCAAGCCCCACCCCCAAAAAATCTCCCACCCAGAAAAGCAAACAAATAACTGAACAAAAACCCGTTCAATCGTCCGCCAAGGAACCCGATTTCGAGGAACCACAGCCCGATGCCCTATTCTCTATAAACGATGATTTTATTTTAATCCCTGGGGAGACTCAACCCGCTCCTGCTCCTTCGCCGACTCCCTCGGGCACTTTCAAATTATCACGACCGTCGTTATTCCACCCCCAAATCCCAAGTGGAAAAACTCCAGACGGGCGCGAACTCGCTGCGCCGATTCTCATCGAAAAATCTGGAGCCCAAGAGGAAGAAGGTAACGAAGCGCCCACCCGATCCTTTTTTGGTATCTTCATGAAAAGGTGGCGCTACCTTTCCCCTTCACTACGTAAAGCCATCGACAACGCGCAAGTTCAGCGTGGACGCTGGAAATACATCGTCGTTCACAATAGTGGTACCCGCCAAGGCAACGCGCGGGTTTTCGATGTGTATCACCGGCGTGTGCGTAAAATGCAAAATGGCCTTGCCTACCACTTCGTCATCGGAAATGGAAATTCTTCCGGCAATGGACAGATCGAAATTGGTAACCGCTGGACAAGGCAAATCAATGGAGGCCATGTTGCGAGCGATTACCTGAATGACATCGCTCTCGGCATTTGTCTCGTAGGCGATTTCAATCGAGATACTCCCACCAAGGATCAACTTGGCGCCCTCGACGAACTCTGCACCTACCTCCGCGACCGTGTAGGCAAGGTCAAAGGCAAGTCCGCTACAGTTCTAGGTCACAAGCAGATCAACCCGAAGCCCACAGATTGCCCAGGTGACCGCTTCCCACTCAGTTGGCTTCGAAAAAAATTCGGCACCTAGCCACAAACTCCGCCCGCTATTCTCATTCGGGCGACGAACGTCGTAACGAGGTTATTTTCCCATAGACGCCGGAGTTAGTTTCTCTTTCCATCGTTGCATGAAGATCGCTCAGGAATTCAAAGATTTTATTTCCCGTGGGAATGTTGTGGACCTTGCTGTCGGTGTCATTATCGGTGCGTCATTTGGGAAAATTGTCAACAGCTTGGTCATGGACATGATCATGCCGCCGATCGGGGCAATCCTCAAAGGCGTCAATTTCAGTAACCTGTTTTTTTCGATCGACGGAAAAACATATGATTCCCTGAGCAAAGCCAAAGAAGCCGGCGCACCAGTCATCAGCTATGGGATTTTTCTAAATACGATGATCGAATTTCTCATCGTTGCTGCCTGTGTTTTTGCGCTTGTGAAGATCGTTAATCAAATCAAACGCCATCCAGAAATGCCCGTCGAAGCCCTACCGCCGACGAAATCGGAGCTCCTTCTCGAAGAGATCAGGGATGCCCTCAAAAAATAAAACTTCAAGATTTCGTAAAAAGCGATTGATTTTCCCCGCCAAGGCCAGCAGTCTACGCCTCCAATAAATTTATGAGCCAGCATCCAAGTTTGAAAGGCAAGAGCGCCATCCAGGCCAAGAGAAGTGTGTTAAAGCGGTTTGAACGTGTTGACCTGCTCCGCAAGCGCGGTCAGTTCAAAGACGGTCAACGCGTCATCGGTCTTCCCAAAACCAAGCCCGAAGATTAAACTCTCGTTTCCCATATGCGGCTGAATCGCTTTTTAGCGGCAGCCGGTCTCGGTTCACGTCGCTCTTGCGATGCACTTATCGCGTCCGGAGCCGTCGTCATCAACGGACACAAAATCGATCAACTTGCCACACAAGTCGAAGATGGTGACGATGTTCGTGTCAAAGGTCGCCCCGTCCGGGCCGCCCTTCCTGTCCATATCCTTCTTAACAAGCCTAAGGGCTTTGTTGTCACACGATCCGATGAGCGTGGACGCAGGACCGTTTACGATCTTCTCCCGCCCGAGTTTTCGACCCTCTGCCATGTCGGTCGTCTGGATAAAGAGAGTGAGGGGCTTCTTTTACTCACGAACGATGGGGCTCTGGCACAAAAGCTCACCCATCCGAGCCACGAGATTGAAAAGGAATACGAAGTCAACCTCGATAAGGATTTTAAACCTGAGGATATTCCTACACTTCTCAAAGGCATCTACATTGAAGGTGGGTGCGGACGTTTTGAGCGTGTTCATATCGTGTCCACCAAGCGCCTTCAGGTCATTTTGCGCCAAGGGATCAAGCGCCAGATTCGTCTCATGTTTTACAGTCTGGGCTACGAGGTGGAGCGATTGGTCCGCACTCGCATCGGGAAACTTCGCGATGACCGCATGCCCCTCGGTGCCTGCCGCCGTTTGACAAAACTCGAAATCGGCTCGCTGACCGGAACCTCAAAGAAAAGCGCTAAGCCCGCTTCCAGAAAACCCGCTTCGAAGCAACCACGTCGCGTGGTCAAAAAAGCCGTAAGGCCACCCAAGGCTTAAATCGGCCGCCCTCCACTTTCAGATAGACCCGCCCAGCGTGCCGGCTTTGCACCGCTCGCCTTCAGGCCAAATTTGTGATAATGAAAGATCCGATTAGTCTCTCATCTCTAATGAAGCACTCGGAACCCACACTCATAGATGTGAAAATGATGCGACTCGCCCTCAAGGAGGCGCGAAAGGGCATGGGAAAAACTTCTCCGAATCCGGCTGTCGGTGCCGTCCTTGCTAAAAATGCCCGCATTCTGTCCAAAGGTTGGCATCAAGCGGCTGGCTGCGCCCATGCGGAAATCGAAGCCCTTCGCTCTTTAAAAAACAAATCTTCCGCGAAGGGAGCTACCTTATATGTGACTCTGGAGCCATGCTCGACGCACGGACGCACTCCTCCCTGCTGCGAGTCGATCATCACTTCTGGTATCACCCGCGTCGTCTATGGAGCTCGCGATCCCAATCCCAAGCATGCCGGACGAGCTGACACTATTTTACGCGAATCGGGAATCGAGGTTCTATCGGGCATTCTGGAGACTGAATGCGCCTCCCTCAACCGGGCATGGAATAAATGGATCCTCACCGGCCTCCCCTATGTGGTCGCGAAGACGGGCATGAGTCTCGATGGCCGCATAGGCTCACCAAAGGGGAGAAGATGGATCACCTCCGAAGCCTCAAGGAACGATGCCATGCAACTGCGCGCCACCAGCGGAGCTATCCTTGTGGGAGCGGAAACCGTTCGCTCGGACAACCCCAGCCTCACTGTTCGTGGCATTCCGGTGAAGCAGCAACCCCTCCGCGTTGTCTGGTCACGCTCGGGAAATCTTCCGCCCGACTGCCACTTACTCACCGACGAACACAGGGAAAAAACTCTCGTCTTTGAGGGCAAATCTCTTTGCGAGGTTCTGCAAGATTTGGGCCGCCGCGGAATCGAACAAGTCCTGATCGAGGGTGGCGGGCGCACGCTTGGCGAGGCTTTTGACGAAGGTCTCGTAGATCATATCGTTTTCTATGTCGCCCCGATTCTCATTGGTGGGGAGACACCCTCCGTCGGGGGATGTGGGGTGGAAACCAACGAGAGCGCGATCAGACTGTCCGAACCAACCTACACTCGCATCGGTGACGATATTCGGATCGACGGCCGTGTGGACTATTCCTTGCGCTTGAACTCCAGCGGTTGTTGATCGAGGGAACGGAATTGGGTGGCTGATTTCAAGTAGAAGCCCCACAGGATCGGCCCGAAGGATTTCCTCTCATACCATTGTCCCTTTGAAATTAGACTTTGCAGCGGAAAAGGGCGGCATGGTCGTCTCGGCCGTGTGGAGACTGGTCTACTTGCTCGCACCCTCCCCCTCGGAACCAAAGGAGCAGACCTCAGCACACAGGCGAGACGCGCTGTGCCCCTATGGTAAAATCCAAAAGCAAGCGGCTTTTGGTATGAGTGGAGACAAGTCCCTCCGTCAAAATTTTTAAATTCTGTCAATTGATTAGGCTCGGCCTCACCGTTGCAGGGCTGCCCGCAGGAGTCGCTCTACGCTGCGCTTCGGTTGCCCTCCCTGAGCTACACTGTTGACTCGTTCGCTCCCGCTCAGCTCGCCCTTCGGGCCAACCTT
>Ga0114971_10003176_pt1 | contig 11162 bp, 8 predicted proteins | sample M_140625_MF_Meta_FD_87320 | JGI IMG/M metagenome (GOLD analysis project Ga0114971, IMG submission 87320) | Freshwater microbial communities from Lake Montjoie, Canada to study carbon cycling - M_140625_MF_MetaG | ecosystem: Environmental > Aquatic > Freshwater > Lake | place: Lake Montjoie... | reverse complement strand
CAGGGGGTGCCGGCAGGGTGGGCGTGCGGGGCGGGCGATGCGCTGCCATGCGAAGCATGAACGCCGCGAGATCGCGTGAGTCGATGGACTGCACAGAATCGGTGGGACGCCCTGGCGCCATCACCTCGCCGCCACGGTCGATCCGTGCCGGCCAATAGGTGAAGCGATCCGAGCGATCGAGCGGTCCTACAATCAACCCCGGACGAATGATCGTGTGAATGCCGGCGTAGTGTTTGGCGACTTCCTGTTCTGACGCCGTCTTCAAAGCGCCGTAGTACTTCTTGGCGTCATCCGCGACGGTCGTGTACGGGTCGAGCCCCGCGGGAAGGGGGGTGAGTCCGTCGGTCTCGTCGGCGCCCGGCTTGGAATTGTCGGGATACACCGAGATGGTGCTGATGAACATGTAGTGCTTGGTGTTGCCCTTCAGCTGCTGCGCGGCGTTGCGGACCCACGCGGGAAAGGTCGTCGGGTTGTCGATGACCACATCAAACTTTTTCCCAGCAAGCGCACTGACATCGCCATTCAGGTCGCCAATCAATTGATCAACGCGCCCTTTGAAGAAATCCGGGCGCGTCTTGTTGCGATTGAACAGCGTCACGCGATGCCCACGTGCGGTGGCATACTCCACCTGCTCGGGGCCGGTGAAGCCGGTGCCGCCGAGGATGAGGATGTCGAGCGGCGCCGGTGCTTTGCCCGTGGCAGCGCGCCCAGTCAGGAACTCGCGACGGGAGTACGTCTTACGCGTCACTTGCTCCCCGCCTTTTGTTTGGCGTGCCAGGCCGCGAGCACTTCGGCCTCACGCTTGAGTCCGATGCCGTTGATCTCGCCATTGAGCGTGGCCTCTTGCTCCTTGGCCGGGCGCGTCTTGTGCCAGTCGAGCGTTTCCTTGGCCGTCACCGCGAGCGGGCGGAAGGTGAGTCCCTTGGCGATCGCCTTGGCCGAGTTGCGGCGCTGATAGCCCGCGGTTTTGCCGTACGGCGGCTGCCAGACCGACATGTCGCGCCAGGGGCGCACATTTTGTGTTTGGAGGAAATCCCACGGGACCCAGGTGAACTGCGCGCCCGCACTGGTCACCGCCTTCACGCCGTGGAGCATTTCGCCCACCGTCATCGGGTGCGCCGGTCCGATCGCGTTATAGAGCCCGAACTCGCGCGCCTCAGCCATGCGCACCATGAACTCCGCGAGATCGCGCGAGTCGATGAACTGGCACGGATCGTCTGGGTTATCCGGCGCGAGCACTTCCCCGCCCTTCTCAATGCGCGCGGGCCACCAGGTAAAGCGGTCGGTGCGATCAAGCGGTCCGACAATCAGGCACGGGCGGATGACCGTGTGGATCCCGGGATAGAGCTTCGCGACTTCCTGTTCGGCGCGGACCTTCAGCGGGCCGTAGTACTTGCCGGCGTCGCCTGCGTCGATGGTGTACGGATCGAGACCATCGGGCATCGTGTGCACCGGCGAGTTCTCGTCGAGCCCAATGATCGACTGATCGCTGTAGGTGGAGGTCGTCGAGATGAAGATGTAGTGCTTCACATTCCCGGCGAGCTGGCGTGCGGCGTTGCGCACCCAGGCAGGGAAGGTGGTGGGGTTATCGAGCACCACATCGAACTTCTTGCCGGCAAGCGCGCTCGTATCGCTGTTGAGATCGCCCACCAGTTCCTCGGCGACTTTGCCTTTGAAGAAATCGGGGCGCGTTTTGTTGCGATTGAACAGTGTGACACGATGCCCACGCGCGATCGCGTATTCCACCTGCTCGGGGCCAGTGAAGCCCGTGCCGCCGAGGATGAGGATATTGAGCGAGACCGGGGCTTTCTCGATTTTTCGTGTGCGATCTCTGGGGGCAGGGTTCGGGGCTGCGTTCGCCGGTGCGCCGAAGGCGGCTTTAGGGAGGCCAGCGAGTCCCAGCGCGCCACCAGCGGCGGTGAGGGTCCGGACGAACGAGCGGCGGTCGGTAGACATTGGGGTCTCTCCTGAGGGCGATTCGAGCCGTCTCAAACGTACGTGTCGGTGTAGACGGGTGTCCACCCGTCTCGGACTCGGCTAGCCGCTGTGAACCTCGGGGGAGTATCTTTTCGGTGTACTTTGCGCGCTCCGCAAACCCCGAGAAATACCCTGATGAAGGCCGCACGTACGTTGGCGATTCCGCTCGCCGTGATTGGTTTCCTGATGCTCTTGGCGGGGTACCAGCAGCAGATTCTTGGCCGGCTGGATTTCGCGGCCCTCGCCCCACTTCGGGCCGCCCTCCCGCACCTGATCAGCAGCGGAATCTGGCTTGCCGTCGCCTACTTGGTGAACCGGATTGTCGGACTTGTGCTGTGGGATCCGATCCACAGCCGAGTGCCCGTGCCGCGCCTGTTGCGGGATGTGACCGGACTCCTGATTTATCTGCTTGCCATTACCGGGATTGTTGGTGTCGTGTTCGACAAGCCGATTGGTCCGTTCTGGGCCGCGTCGGGGGTGGGCGCCATTGTCCTCGGCTTGGCACTGCGCAATGTGATTTTGGATGTGTTTATCGGGCTGGCGGTCAACTTTGATCGCCCGTTTGAGATTGGCGATTACATCCAGTTGGGTATCGGCCCGACTGCCGGCCCCACTGGGCGGGTCATGGAGCTCAACTGGCGCACCACGCGCTTGCTGAACGGCGAAGGGAACTTGGTGGTGATCCCGAACGGGCGTTTGAGCGAGTTGATTGTGACGAACTTCTCGCGGCCAGAGCGGATGGGCGAGTTCATGCTGCCGATTTTTCTGGATTTCGACGTTCCAACTGAGCGTGCGCTCCGGGTTCTGAGTGCGGCGGTGGCGTCGGCCGCGGGCACCAACGGCGTGCTCGAAGAACCCGCACCCAAGGCCCGACTGCGCGGTGTGAGTGCACAAGGGGTGGAGTATCGGATCAAGTACTTTGTTGATCCGAAAATCGCCGGCCCTGGGAAGGCGCGCCACGAGGTGCTGCGGACCGTCCTCGATCAGTTGCATCGCGCGGGGCTCCACCCCGCCTCGCCGTCGCAGGATGTGTTCCACGCGCCGCTCCCGGTGCGCAAACTCGATGCGCGTTCGGCGGAAGATCGCGCGCAGCTGCTCGGTCGCATTGAGCTGTTCAAGGGACTCACCGAGGGAGAGCGCCTCGAGCTCTCCTCGCAGATGCAGGAACGCTTGGTGGCCGAAGGAACGACGCTCCTGCGCGCTGGCGATTCCGGTGCGTCGATGTTCGTGCTGTATGAGGGGCTCCTGCACGTGACCGTGAAGGCGGAGTCGACGGGACTCGACACGCGCGTCGGTCGCGTCCAAGCCGGGATGTTCTTTGGCGAGATGAGCGCGCTCACCGGGGAGCCGCGCAGTGCAACGGTGGTCGCGGCGACAGACGCGCTGATGTTCGAGATCGAAAAAGAGCAGATTGCGGCGCTGATTGACCGCCGCCCAGAGCTGGCACGTGTGATCGCGGAGACGGTCGCCACGCGCCGCCTCCGCAACTCCGACGCGCTGCGACTCGCCAATGCCGCGACCGTTGCGGTGGAGACGAGCTCCCTCACCTCGCAGCTACTCGGTAAGATGTTGAGCTTCTTCGGCATCACCGCCAGGGAATCAATGACGGCGGCACAACTCGACGAGAATTCCGCGCAGAACCCGTTGGCCTGACCGGCGAAGGTATACGACGTGACCTCCCCTCCTCGCACCACGCCGACCCCACGAGCCGCCCGCTACACGCTGGGCCTCCTCGCCGCCATCAATCTCATGAACTTCTACGACCGACAGGTCGTGGGAGCGGTGGGCGAGCGCATCAAAGTGGAGTGGCAACTCTCCGACGGACAACTCGCCGGCCTCACGACGGCGTTCGTCTTGCTCTACGCCATCGTCGGGATTCCCCTCGGACGACTCGCTGATGTCGGACGACGCAAATACATCCTCGCAGTGGGAATTATCGCGTGGAGCGTCTTCACCGGACTCTCGGGGCTCGCGAGCAGCTTTGGGATGCTGATTCTCTGCCGACTCGCCGTTGGTATCGGCGAAGCGAGCGCGGCCCCCGCCGCGAACTCGATGATCGGTGACCTGTTTCCGGGCACTCGTCGCGGACGTGCGATCGCGATCTTTATGCTCGGGCTCCCCTTCGGACTCGGCGCGAGCTACGTCATCAGCGGGCTCGTCACGCAAGCAACAGGCGGATGGCGTCCCGCGCTCTTCGTGGCGGCCGTACCTGGGCTCCTGCTGGGCCTGCTCGCGCTCTTCATTCCGGAACCCGAACGCGGCGCCGCCGACCCTGACGTGGCGCAATCGCAGCGCACATCGATCGCGGCGATCCGTCATGTGCTCAGCTTGCCGACGATGCGATGGATCATTGCCTCCGGCGCGCTCTTCAATCTGAATACGTACGCGCTCTCCGCGTTCAACACGTCGTACCTGATTCGCTTTCACGGACTCAACATCGACATCGCGAATCGTTTTAGCGGAGCGATCTTTGGCATTGGTGGCGCCATCGGCATGATTGCCGGCGGCTGGATCGGCGACCGCTCAGCGCGTGGCGGCCCCGGCGGTCGGATGCGCCTGGCCGCCATCGGCTCGCTGCTCACCGTGCCCCTTACCTGGATTGCCCTCGAACAACCGGCCGGCAATGCGTGGGGCTATGCCATGCTGATGCTCGTGTCGGTCGGGGTGATGTACGTCTACTACACGAACGTGATGGCGACCATTTACGACTTGGTCGAACCGCGTGAACGTGGCACCGCGATGGCGGTGTATTTCTTTGTCTTCTACCTGTTCATCGCCGTGGGGCTCCTCGCCTTTGGACGACTCAGCGACGACCTGGCCGCACGCGCACTCGCCACCGGGCTCACCGCTGCCGAATCACGGTCGGCAGGGCTGCACGGCGCCTTGTACGCGATTCCGGTGATCAGCGTATTGCTGACATTCGTGCTCTGGGCCGGCGCGCGCACCGCGCCAGCCGATCACGCGCGCCTTCGGTCGTCGAACGCGGGCACGCGGCGCGGCCTGGCCGCGCTGCTCATCATGCTGCTGCTCTCGGCGTCGAGCGCGGGCGCCCAAAGCCCCACACGGAATGACGTGCTCACCGCCGCGCGTGCAATCATGACCACGGCGCGGTACGCGACGCTCGCCACCATTGCCACCGATGGCGCAGCGGCGCAGGCTCGCATTGTGGACCCGCTCGCACCGGACTCCAACTTCACCATTTGGGTGGCGACGAATCCCGCGACGCGGAAAGTGGCCGAGGTCAAGAAGCGTGGTCGCGCCACACTCCTGTACTTCGATGCCACCGCACTCGAATACGTCACGCTCGTGGGGACGGCCTCTGTGGTGACGAACGCCACGGAGAAGCAGTTGCACTGGAAGCGCGAGTGGGATCCGTTTTATGCGACGGGTCCGTCGAGCGCGGAGGTCGTACTCCTGCGCATTCAGCCGATGCGGCTGGAAGTGGTGAGTCCGAGCCGGAAAATTGTGAACGACACCGTGCTTTGGCGTCCCCCCACCGTGCAGTTCGGGCCGCCCAAGCGGAAGTAACTCCGCTCGAACGGCCCGAACGTACGACGAGACCTGTTATCAGCGCGGCGGTACGCCGGTTCCCGGCACGCCGGTCGCCGGCACGCGCGGGCTCGCAACGGCCGGGTTCTTCTTCCACTCTTGGTTGTCCTTCCGGATCACACTGAGCGGACGAAGATTCCACTCAAAGAAGGTCCAGGTGCGCGCCCACGAGTCGATCTGCTCGGGTGAATCGTCGCGCGACAGGCCGTCCTTGGTCACGCGACGGCTGAAGGTGTGTCCGCAGCCACCACCACCCTGCGGCGGATTGATATAAATCTTGGTCTCGGCTAAGTCGGGCTTGAGCGCGCGCAGTGTGTACACGAACTGCTGATCTTCGCGAAAGAACACGTCGCAGTCGTTGGTCGCGACATGCACCAGCATCGGCACCTTCAAGTTCTCCGTCTGGAAAACCGGCGAGCGCTTGATGTATTCCTCGACGTTCTCGAAAGGGAGCCCTTGAATCCCTTCTTCCGCCGCGTAGTCGCGCGCGTAGGAGGGACCGTGATCCGAGAGACGGAAAATCAAATTCGTGACCGGCACGATCGCCGCACCCGCGCGGAATGGCTGGCCATCGCGGAAGAGGTTGTGCGCGGTGATGAATCCGCCGTGGCTCCAGCCCATCATGCCGAGTCGATCCATGTCGACGTAGGGGAGCGTCTTGAGGTAGTCCACGGAGGAGAGCGCATCGTCGACTTCCTTGCCGCCGTAATCGATTTTGCGGTGGAAGTCGTCGCCGTAGCCGGTGCTGCCGCGGTAGTTCGGGGTGATCACGACGTAGCCGCGGTCGATTGCGTCACGCACAAAGGGCCACATATCGGTGCCCCAAGTGGAATGCACACCTCCGTGCACCCACACGAGCGCTGCGTGTTTGGTCGCCTTCTTGGTCAGCGGCGCAAACAGGTACGCGGGAATCTCGAGTCCGTCGACTCGGCTCTTGAACGTGACCTTCTTGAACTCAGCGATCCCTTTGGCGCGGGCCTCGTACGTGCTGTCATTGGCCATCCGCGCCTTGATCTGGGCATCGCACTGCGCGGCGCAGCCAGCGAGATCCGCGGGGGCCTTGCTGACGAACAGCGCGCGTGCACGCGCGGTATCGGTGATCACCACGGTACGGCCGCCGCCACGGCCGCCCGCCGGGGGCGTGGGATTTTGCGCGAGCAAAGGCGACGCAACGAGCGCCGCAGCGAGCGACGCAAGAACAAGCATTCGTTTCATCCGAGTCCTCACAAGAGGGTGGTTCTGGTCACTGGCACAGCGCGAGCCTGCTGGCGAACAAGCTACTTCCTGCGGGCGACCGCCGACAGCGGCCCGGCACCCTCCAATTGTGAGCACGCAGCACCATCCGTAACTTCCTCAGGATGCCAGACAGCGCCCGGATTCTCGTGGTAGCGGCGACCGCGCGTGAACTCGCGGGCGGCGACGGTTGGCGTACGCTGTGCTGCGGTGTCGGGCCGGTGGAATCAGCCGCCGCGGTGGCCGCGGAGATCGCCCGCGAACGCCCGTCCGCCATTCTGCATGTGGGCATCGCCGGTGGAAGCCCGCGCCTTGCATTCGCCCCGGGCGCGTTGGTCATCGGTACCGAGGCCCATTATTGCGACCTCAGCGTCTCCACAGACTGGGCGCCAAATACCGTGGTCGCGGAGTCGAGATTCGTGGCCGCGGCGCAACGCGTTCTCCCAACGGCGGTCACAATGCGCATCGGGACGAGCGCACGCATCGGCGGCACCGACCAGTGCGCGCGCCAGTGCGACGTCGAAGCCATGGAAGGGTTCAGCGTGCTCCGTGCGGCGCACCTCGCGGGGATCCCGGCCATCGAAGTGCGCGCGATTTCCAATAATATCAACGAACCGGACCGCACACGCTGGCACTTTGCCGAAGCGTTCGCCGCGATCACCACGGCGACACCGGCACTCGTGGCTGAACTCCGCGCGCTCCTGTAGAATTCCCATCTGTGCGTGAACTGACCTTCGGCTACTCGCCCTGCCCCAACGACACCTTCGCCTTTCACGCGCTCACGCACGGATTGGTGGAGGCGCCGTTCCGTGTGCGCCCCGTGTTGCTCGACATCGAGGAACTCAATCGGCGCGCGCACCTCGGAGAGTTCGACCTCACCAAAATGAGTGTCGGCGCCTTCGCCGCCGTCGGCGATCGCTATCGCCTCATGCGTAGCGGCGCAGCACTCGGCGAAGGCGTTGGCCCACTCGTCGTGACGCGCACCCCGATGTCGCTCGAGGAGGCAGTGCGTGGCCGCGTCGCGATTCCAGGACGCGAGACAACCGCGTTCCAGCTCCTCCGACTCGCAGCGCCTTCGCTCACCGACGTGGTCGAAGTGCGCTACGACCGAATCCTGAGTGCGGTGCGCGATGGTGAGGTGCACGCCGGCCTGATCATCCACGAAAGCCGCTTCACCTACGCCGAACACGGATTATCCAAAGCGGTAGACCTCGGCGACTGGTGGACCGCGGAGACCGGCTTGCCCGTGCCGCTCGCGGGGATCTGCGCGCGCGGAGATATCGATGATGCTACGGTGCTCGCGGCAGAACGCGCGATTCGCGCGTCGGTGCAGTATGCGTTCGATCATCCTGACGCGAGCCGCGAGTATGTTCGGGCCAATGCGCAGGAAATGTCGGAAGCGGTCTGTGCGCAACATATCACGCTCTATGTGAACGATTTTAGTCTTGATATCGGCGCCGAAGGACTCCGCGCGATTGAGCGCTTGGTCGTGGGGCGCTGAGGATTATGCCGGTGCAGAGACTTGGCCATGTACTCGCGTGCGTTCTCCTTGCGCTGGTCGGCGCTGCGGCGCCGCTTGCAGCGCAAGCGCCAGAATCCGCCGCGAACGCGCCGCGCGGCGCGGCGATCTACACGGATGCCCAAGCCGAGCGTGGGAGCCAAGTGTATGGGTACCGCTGCGTCGCGTGTCATCAGCGCACGGACTATGCGAATCCCGATTTCCGTTTGAAGTGGAACGGGCAAACCGCGTTCGCACTGTTCGAGCGGATTCGCTCCAGTATGCCGGATACGGATCCGGGGAGCTATGGCATCACCGAGTATCAAGATGTCGTCGCCTACATCTTGAAGATGAACGGACTCCCTGCGGGCACGGCGTCGTTTGTTGGCGACAGTGTAGCCAAAGCCACCGTGCTCGATTTCGCACGTTACAAGCCAGCTCCCTTCCATCAGACCGAGGTCGTGCATGCGCTCTCTTCGACTGCTCGCGTTGTGCTGCATCAGTGCTGCTCCGCTCCTCGCGCAGCGCGCGCCGGTGGTTCCAGCCGGCACTAGTGTATCACCCACGCTGACGCCGGGCATCACGCTCGGCAAATTGGTGTTCGCCTCTGGTCAACTTGGGGTGTCGCGCGAGGCCGGTGCGGACACCACCATTCAGGCGCAGACCAAGCGCGCGCTCGAGAGCGCCAAGAAGGTGTTCGAAGCAGCCGGCACCACCATGGGGAATGTCGGCAAGTGCACGGTGTATCTCGTCGACGTGAAGGATTTTCAGGGCATGAACCAGTCGTATCGCGAGTTCTTCCCCGACTCTCCGCCGGCGCGCACCACGGTGGTCGTCGCAGCACTCGTCTCAGCGGGGGCAAAGGTTGAGATCGAGTGTGTGGCCGTAATGCCCTGAGCTAGTGCGGGGCGCCCCACACGGCGCCATCGCTGAACGTGGCGAGCGTGGTGAGCCCGGACCGAGCAATCGTCGTGCCGGGCTTTATCACGTCCGACCCTTCGGTGGTGAAGAGCAGCACCACCGCATGCTCGCGTGCGACCTTTGCGCCGAACGCGATCGCCGTCCGAGCATCCGGACCAGCGGGCATCATGCGCGCGGCTCGTCCGGTGTGGAACCAGATGGCGGCTGGCCAGTTCGTGTAGAGTGGAGTTCCTGCCGGGAGTGCGGCGGCATAGGCCACCACGGGCGAGAGGCGCCACTCGCGCGCGGCAAAGTCGCCACCGTCGTCGCGGTAAATATTCCACCAATCATGCGCCACATCGTACGATGTTAAAATCCAGGTCGCGGTCACGACGACAGTGAGGTGCCGTCGCCACGTCAGAGTGCGCCCCGATTGCCACCAAGCAGCGAGTGTCGTACCAATGGCGAGCGCGCCCATCACGAGCGCTGGCGACATCAGGCGATCATCGAGCGGGATCCACGGATCGGCCGCGAGCCGGGAGAGTAGTACTATCCCGAGGTAGCACACCGCGACGAGCGCCGAGGCACGCTGGACGCGATCGAGCGCCGTGGGCGTGGGCGTGCCGTTGGAAGTCCTGGCGCGCGCCGCACGGAACAGGAGCGCAATCGCCACCAGTACGGCGATGGCTGCCACCGTGCGCACCAGATCGCGCTCCACGCTCGGCACCAGCCAGTGCGCGAGGGTGTCCCATCCTTCGGCGAGCGTGCCGCCGACCCCCGTCAGATAGAGCCCGGTATGACGCACCGCGACCTTCTCGGTCTTGGTGGGACGTGACAGCACCCAGAGCAGGAAGGGCAGCACCGGAAGTACGGCGGCGAGCAAGGCCCGCCGCGCGCGCGCGACGATTGGCGTCTCGCGATGGGCGAGCCATGTGTCGAGCACAATCGCGCCGACCAGCGCCAACCCGGCGTACCGCACCAGTGAGGCTGTGGCCGCAATCACGGAGAGCGCGACCAGGCGTCGTACACGCGTGGCACCGCTGCCTTCATTCGGCACACGCACCAGCACCAGTACAAAGAGCGCGGTCAGTGCGAGAAACAGCGGCTCGCTCAGGACCGAGGCGTGCACCACGAGCATGGCTGGTGTGAGGCCAACAATCCCGGCGACCGTGAGCGCGCCGAGTGGTCCCGCAGCGGCGCCAGCGGCGAGGGCGAGGGCGAAGAGCGTGATGGCGGCCGCGCTCGCTTCGACGAAGCGCGCGGCGTTGGTGGGCAGTGCGCCCGCGGTGATGCCGGCAGCGATCGCCGTGGAGAATCCCGGCGGGAAATGCGCGAGCGCGGCGGTGGTATCGGGGCTGTCCCACGTGCTGCTCGGAATGCGCAAGCCGTGACCGCTGGCCATCGAGATACCGGCGCCGAGGTAGGAGACCGCGTCGGGATCCAGCCCTGGTCCCGGCGGCTCAGTGAGCTCGATGACCCCCCAGCCTGCGGCGAGGCCAGCAAGTAGGGCGATGAGCAGCACGAGGCGGTGGCGGAGCATGCCCTTCTGCCTGAGCAGTCTTGGGGCTTGGGTTTTGGGGGTAGCTAGGAGGTGCTTCATGGCACGAATGTTACTGATTGATGAGACATATACGCACGTCCAACCGTGTAGAAACGGCTCGGTTCACCCGGCGCCTCGGGGCGCCAGCTCCGGAACTACCCCCACACCTCCGCCCGCAAGGGTAGCTCATTCAGCTCGGCCCTCGCCTCGCGCCATTTGGGATAGTGCGTGCTCAACAACTCGATGAACCGCCCACTGTGCGTCGGAACCCGCAAGTGCAGCATCTCATGCACCACCACGTACTCCAGCAAGTCTTTCGGCTTCTTCACGAGTTCGGTGTTCAGTCGGATGTTGCGCGCCCGATGATTGCAGCTCCCCCACTTGGTCTTCATACGCTGAAGAAAGTACCCAGCTACTGAAACACCAAGCCGAGGCTCCCACTGCGCAATCAGTGCAGGCACAACT
>Ga0114971_10003171_pt1 | contig 11169 bp, 6 predicted proteins | sample M_140625_MF_Meta_FD_87320 | JGI IMG/M metagenome (GOLD analysis project Ga0114971, IMG submission 87320) | Freshwater microbial communities from Lake Montjoie, Canada to study carbon cycling - M_140625_MF_MetaG | ecosystem: Environmental > Aquatic > Freshwater > Lake | place: Lake Montjoie... | reverse complement strand
CTTGAGCCACTGTACCTTCTTCCAAGTAAGCGATTTGAAGTGTTACCATTTCGGATGCTGGATTTGGGAAAAGAGACATCTCTTCTTCCACGAAAGCAACTTTTTCAGTTTGAACTTCAGGCGTGTTTGCTAATTCCAAAGCACTTGATCCAGCAACAATCTTCAAGTTCGAAATAGCGCGCACTGGAGAAGTTCCGCAAGAGTTAGAAGCAGTTACAGACATGGTGTATCCTGTACCAATAATGTTTGTCGCATTCACGGTGATGGCGTTGCTACCTTGTCCGGTTGCAACGGTACCGAAGTTAGCGGCAACTGTCCAGTTGTAAGTCATACCCGCAACGTTCACAACAGAGTAAGGAACTGCTGTTTGGTTTTGAGAAACTGTTCTTGTTCCTGTGATTACGCTTGGCGTAAGTGGCATGTTCAAAGAAATTGTTTTGGTCTTAGCAACGCTAGCACCACAACCGTTTGAAGCCGTTACCGATACAACACCCGCTGCAGTGAAACCACTGTTGAAAGTGATTGTAGCAATGTTCGTTCCTTGTCCAGCTGTAACTGTAGCACCTGCTGGAGCAGTCCAGTTGTAAGAAGTTGCACCAGGCATAGTAGCAGCAGTGAATACGACAGCATCTCCAGGACAAGCTTTACCTGTCGCAGATGTCAATGAAGCAGGCGTTGCAGGAGCCAAACGCTTCACTTGGAAGAATTTGTATGCGCTTGTTCCGCATTCATTCGTTGCACGAACTTTCAAGTTTGAAGTAACGAAAGTATTATCGAAAGAAACAGTGATGCTGTTTGTTCCTTGTCCGCTTACGATAGTCATTCCTGCTGGAGCAACCCATTCGAAAGATGTTCCAACTACTGAAGGAGTAGAATAAGTGGTAGTTCCTGAAGTTAGGTAAGCACAAGCGTATGACTCACCTGTAACTACTGTTGGAACAGCAGCAATGGTGTTTTGAATGGTTAAGTTCAAGACGTCTGTTACGATACAACCATCGGCGTTAGTTGATTCATGTGTGTATGTACCTGTTGAAGTGTAGGTTTGTCCGTTCCAATCGAAAGAAGCACAAGCCACTTCTGTTTGAGTTGTTCCTGGCGCTGTGCAAGGAGAAACAGAGAAAACAGAAAGGGTGCTACTTACTTCGTTCGCAAGAATAACAATGTCTTGTCCGGTTGGAGAATCAGCTGCCTTGATGAAAATAATTCCTTCAGCACCAAGATCTGGACCGCTACCGTTCAATGTTCTGTTGTTTGCATATCCAACGAAAACTGGAGCCGATGGATTTTCAATGTTGAAAATCATTACTCCACCTACTCTCTCTAAAGAAACGAAAGCGTAAGGTCTTCCTGCGATAACCGCAGTGGTTACTCCTTCTGGCTCAGGACCTTTATCGTCACTTCTGTTTTTCAATGCAGCAGATCCGGTAGTGTTTGAAGCGTTGAAGAAAGCAGATGTTAAAGAAGATGAAGAAGTGATTTGTTCAATCAAATCTTTTGAATCGTAAACCAAAGAACCTGTTTCAGCATTGAAAATACTGAATGAACGTCCACCCATTACATGAATTTCATCATAGTCACCATCTCCATCGGTATCACCTGAATATTTCAATCCGCTTAAGCGACCTAAGAATTTGTTGTTTCTCAAAATGCTTGCATCCGGGAAAGCAGTAGCATCAAGGTTATTGAATGTTGAAGAGCTAATTCTGTTTGCATCGATAACACTTCCGAATTCTCTAGAGTCACCTTCGTTGGCAGTGAAAATTAATCCTGTTCCACCAACGGTAGCATAAGAGATTGCATCTGGCATAAATACACCTTTGATAGGAAGATTACCTGTGATTAATACAGAACCGCTTTGGTCTGAAGCATCCATTCCATTTCCTGATCCAGCAGCGTAGCTGATGTATCCCAATGGACGAAGGTCTTCTATTGTGTTTGTGGTTAAGTTAATAACAAGCATTGCGTTGTTTTCTTGAAGAGCAACATATGCACGTGTGTTATCGTCAGAAACTGCTATATACTCTGGCTCTAAGTCCTGAGCAACTGAAGCGCTTGTGCTGAAGATTCGGATACCCGCGGCGCGAAGTGTAGCTTCTTGTCCGTTGTATGCTGTTAAAGAAATTTGAGTAGCGTTTGCTGAAGTAAGGTTCGCAACACCACCAGAAATATCTACAATTGTTACAGAACCTTCTGGATCTAAAGAATAAGAAGCGTTTGGTTCACCTTCGTTCGCTGTAAGAACTTTTGTGTAGTCTTTCGAGAAGCAAATCATATCTGGCATTGCACCAGCTGGAACTTGATTAACATAATTTCCGTTTGAGTCGAAGAACACAATGAATCCGTTCGATTGTGGACTTGCATTTTCAATAGCGCAAGCAACGATACCGTTGTGAGCAACAACAGAGTTAATGTTTCCGTATGGTGCCATGCTAATTGAACTGATCAACGATGGCGCTGATGGATTTGAGAAGTTAACGATATCTAGTTTACCAGCAATGCTGTTCGCTATATACAAACGTTGTGTTGAAGCATCGTGAGAAACAATTTCAGCTGAATTGGTTCCGCTAGCTCCGTTAGAGAAACTTGAAAGCAAGTTCATGTTTAACTGATTGGAAGCTGCTGGAGCAACATAATCGTTGTCTTTGATAAATACAATTCTGTAATTGTTGGTAGCGTCTACGTTCGCGTAATCTGCACTTGCAATTTTCACAACAATACGCTCAGCTTTTTCAGCCAAATTATCGTCAGTGATTGTGATTGTGTGGTTAAATACACCATTCGAGTTTGCAGGAATAACGAAAGAGTTTGTCCAAGTGTAATCTGTACCTTCTGTAGCATCGCTGTACACAGATAACGAGAATTGAACAGTAGTATTCACAGAAGTCGCGTTCGCCATAGTAACTGGAATTGTTACCGTACCTGCGTTTTCATTCACGAAAACAAAGTTCGAAGCTGAAGCAATAGAAACTGCTCCTAACGCGCAATTCAAAGTAGTTGAACCGTCACAGTTTTCATCGACATTGTTATAGCATTGCTCTGCAGCACCTGGATTAACAGATGCAGAGGCATCGTTGCAATCTGTCGATAAAAGAGCATATCCTGAAGGAAGTGAACAAGCAGAAGTTGTTGTTCCAGCAACACCATAACCGTCTCCGTCTGCATCTAAGTAGTAGGTCACTGCATAAGTACAAGCATTTGAAGAAATTGTAGCATTTACATCGTAGTTACATGCTGAAGCATCCATGCATCCTGTAACCGCAAATCCAGCAAGAATTGCATCACCTGGCGATCCCACGTTTGCGGCAACGTTTGTGCTTGTGAAAGTAACTTGACCAGCGTTATTTCCTACTGAACTCACTAAACCAACGTTATTCGTTCCAACTTGGCTTGAATTAAAAGTTCCGTCTGCATTATACCCCCAGAAGAAGCTATAATTAGCTGTTGCAGCGCCAAAAGAAACGCGTGTTAGTTCAGTTCCTGAGGCATTAAAAAGAATAACACCATCTCCACTTGAAGACAATCCGATTCCAGAACCTGAATATTTACCAACTTGAACTGAGCTCGCCAATCCCCAGAAAGTTCTGAAGTCAGCAGCAAATGTTGCCGAACCCGACTCACCGAAAATTACGCTTTCGCCAGATGCAATTGAAGTAACGCCCGTCAATGCAACAGAAGTTGCATATGAAAATGAATTGTCATCAATTTTATAACCTGTTAGGTCAACGGCCGTTGAGCCAAGGTTTGTTATTTCAATCCAATCGGCTGTACCACCTGAAGACATTGCCTCAGTGATTCTCAATTGGGCAAAAGAAGCGCTCGAGAAGAATAACAGCGCTCCTAAAAACAAGGAGATTTTTTTCATTTAATTTAGGTTTTAGTAAGTACAAAAGTCGATGCGTAGGCTAACAACAACATTTCGAAGAGGTTACGATTAGGTAAAGAAGAGTAGCTCTTTTGTTAAGGGAATGTTTTCTATATTCTTTGGAATTTGAACTTTCAGAAACACAACGCCAATAAGTTTCATCTTAAATTCGCGCAATGCTGTTCAGCTCTTTTGACTTTCTCGTTTTCTTTCCAATAGTTACGTTGGCCTATTTCCTTCTGCCCGAAAAGTTCAGAAATACATGGCTTCTGCTCTCGAGTTGTTTTTTTTACATGTTCCTTATTCCATACTATATCATTATTCTGCTTGGAACAATTAGCACTGACTTCATTGCGGGAAAATACATTTACAAGGAAAATAATCCGCGTAGAAAAAAACAACTTCTGACCTTCAGCTTGATCATTAACATTGGCATTCTGTTTTTTTTCAAGTACTACAATTTCTTCGCGGGTGAATTTGTACAACTCCTGGGAACGCAGAACACAGATGACTTTCTTTTCAAGGTTGTGCTTCCCATTGGATTGTCTTTTCATACGTTTCAGTCCATGTCGTACACCATAGAAATATATCGTGGGAAATGCATTCCTGAAAAAAGCTATTTCCGATTTATGTTGTTCGTAATGTTCTACCCGCAATTGGTTGCGGGCCCAATCGAACGTCCGCAAAATTTACTTCACCAATTCAACACACCCAATCGATTTGATTACGACAGAGTGAAATCTGGGCTTTGGCTCATGCTCATTGGATTCTTCAAAAAAATTGTTGTTGCCGATCGCTTGTCCTTGCTAGTAGATTCCGTTTATAGCAATCCGAACGGATTCGTGGGAGTGCCTACCCTTATGGCTATTCTATTTTTCACCATTCAGATTTATTGTGATTTCAGTGGGTACACAGACATTGCCCGAGGCGCCGCTCGGGTCATGGGATTCGAGCTTATGGAGAACTTTCGCCTACCCTATTTTTCAAAGTCCATTGGAGAGTTTTGGTCGAGGTGGCACATTTCACTTTCGAGTTGGTTCAAAGACTACGTCTACATTCCGTTGGGTGGAAATAAAGTCGACCGATGGAAGTTAATGCGTAACGTATTAATCGTGTTTCTTTTGTCCGGTCTTTGGCATGGAGCGAATTGGACTTTTATTGTTTGGGGAGCTGCACACGGCAGTATTGTCGTTATTGAACGATGGACGAATTTTACAAAGACTTCGTTCTCGAAATACTTCGGTATTCTCTACACTTTTGTACTGGTTTCAATTCTATGGGTGTTTTTCAGAGCCGAAAACATAGCGCAAGCATTTGAAATTTTATCGAATGCCGTTCATTTTCCAAAAACCGCTCTTGGCGTTCAATTCCGAGGCTTAGGATTAAATGCAATGGATCTTTTCTTGGCCGGAATTTTCATAGCACTGCTTTTTGCGTATGATTTTTTGGTGACCAAAACAAACATCTACGAATGGGTTCAAAAAAGAGCCACCATACTAAGGTGGGGAATCTATTACACCCTCGTTATTATTGTCGTGTTTTATTCTGTGAACGACGGGACAAAAAACTTCATTTATTTTCAGTTTTAAAATGAAAAAATTCATCCTTAAACTCACCCTATTCTCTTTGCCTTTTGTCTTGTGGTTTGGGCTTGTGGCTTGGGTGGATCCGTTCAATTTCTTTCAAAATAATTCACCCGTAGAACGAGCACTCCGAGAATCAGAAATCCGTCCGTTGAACAGTATGCTATTCAACATGATAAAATACAAAAACGCACCATGCGAGGTCGTATTTATTGGGGATTCGCGAACGCGCGTCATTTCAGACTCTTTATATTCTGAAATTACCCACGACCCAACCTTCAACCTTTATTCAAACAAAGCCAAATTGAATGAGATGATTGATTTATTTTGGTTTGCAGAGAGTTTCAAAAAACTTAAGAAGGTGTACTTCGGAGTAAATTTCAATTTATTCAATACATACGCATTCGGGTCGAGATCTAAATCGAACGGCGAGCTCTGCTCCTCTCCTTTGAAGTATATAACAAACAGAGCAGTCGGTGAAGCTACCGGAATGCTACTTCACATATTTTCAATGCCAGGAGAAAAAAAACCTAATCAAGTTGATTTCTGGAAATACAACTTGGAAACAAAGGCAAATGATTTTTATTCGAAATACGACTTCCCCGAGGAAGCTGTTGATCAACTTATGGAAGTTTCCAAATTCTGTGCAGAACATAATATTGAATTAACATTCGTAATTGTTCCTCATGTTTCTTCTATGCAAAAGAAAGTGCCATTTTACCATTTAGAGAGAGAAGAGTTGATCTTTAAACGCACGATTTCAGGTATAGCAAACACAGTGGATTACGATTACAACAATGCTATAACCACCGACACCACTAATTTTGGAGATCCTATTCACTTCAAAAAACACATCGGAGAACTTATAGCTCGTGAACTTGCCTCGAAAGATTTTCTAATTGGTCAGATTATTCATCACTAAATTTTTTATTTTTGAAATAGTTATAAATCTTTAACAAAAGAACCTCGCTAATCTTGGTAAATTAGCCGCAAATTAGAACCATGAAAAAAGCTTTTACCCTAGTTTGTCTTTTGGCTGTCATTAGTATGGCAAATGCTCAAAAGAGCGTTGAAAGGACAGCTGTAAATAAATCTCGTTATTTTTCGGCTGGAGTCGGTACTTCTGTATCTCTTGGAGACCTTTCAAATTACTATTTCTTTCCGAAATTAAATGAATTCGGTTCGTCGTCTAGAGGCGGGCAGATGCTCAGCTACGGTGTTTCAGACGCCTACGGGAAATTAGGTTATGCGCTTACTTTCCAAAATGGCGGATTAAAAGGGTTCCACGTTTCTGATTTGAATGATACTACGCAATTCCAAGGTAACTTTTCTTCCGTTACCTACAACTTAACCGTTAATTCTAATACGTTACTTCAATTACGCAAGGATCCCAAATTTACCGTTAACGGAAGCGTTGGTCTTGGTGTTGCTACTTATCGTTCTTTTAGTTACAATAAACCGAATGCAGTTCGCGAATACGATTCATTCTTCGGATATGAATCTACCTTGAACGCCAATATAAATGGTTTTGAAAGCACTGAATTAAAGCTCGCCAACAAAAAAACTACTCTTGTTATTCCTATTCAATTTCAGCTGAATTATGCTATTAACGCAAACACATCAGTGCAGTTTGTATTAAACAGAACCTCATTTTTCACAGATAACATTGATGCCGGGTCTGTTGTCGGATTCAACAAAGACAGAGTTTTGTATTTAGGTCTTGGGATTACTCAAGGATTAATCAAATCCAATACAACAGGAAAAATCTCTTTTTCTAAATTAAAGAACTATCCTTTATGGATCACTGCTCGTGGTGGTGCTTTTGCAATAAATGGCGATTTCGCCGGGAATGGAAATGGACCTTCTTCTATAAGTGGATTAAAACTTTTGAATGGCAAACACGGATCTTCTTACGGTTTAGGAATTAAAAAATACGTTGGAAAGAACGCTGCTATTGCTTTGAATTACACGTTAGCCAAGGCTTCAGGTTCTAAAACTTTAAGTTTCGCTGATACACTCAATCAGGCTTTCACGCTCGACGCATCTTCATTGAGCATTGACTACAGCTATGATCTAAATTTTTCTAAAGAAAATAAGACAAAGCTTACGATTACGCCTTTCGTTGGTTTAGGTGTTACTGGTTTCAGAAGCAAGTCATACTTCACACAGGACAACTTACTCATTGACTCTTACAGCTACACTGAAGGCGATTCATTTTCACCTTTTGCTTTTGCAGCTGGAGAATTCACCAAACGAATTGTTATTCCAGCTGGTGTAATTGTTTCTATTCCATTGGGTGAAAAGTTAAATATTCAGGCATCATTCAACAACAATCATTATCTTTCAGATGCATTAGATGGTTTTGTTAATGAAACGAGCAGAAAAGATCGTTCATATCAAATTAGCCTCGGAGCTTCATTCAAATTGAACTAAGAGAGCCCTTCTTCGTGCATCTTTAGTTCATGAATGAAAGTAAAGTCAAACATAAAGGTCTGCTCTACGAATTACTCGAAGCTGCTGCTGGCTCATTTTTTATTCGTGGTATAGGAATAGGTTCAACCTATCTGTTCTCGATTTTTATTATTCGAGAATATCAAATAGCAACATGGGGTGAAATAACGCTGCTATTCTCTATTGTCCAGGTGGTGGCTCTTTTTCTTCGCTCTGGAATGGACAAGGAAACAATGCTGAAGTATAGCAGTCACAGTCCAAATGCCAAAAGCTATTACGTTAAATCATTGCGTCAGATACTTTTCCACGCAAGCATCATTCTCGCTCTTGTACTCTCGTATTATCTGGTTGTTGGAACTCTTACCTTCAAAGGTTGGAACATTCTGTCTATTTGGCTTGGCGCCTCAGCATTGAGTATTCTGTTGCTACATTCTGAATTGCTCAGAGGTTTAAAAAAAATTGGATGGTTCAGCTTTTTTGAAAAAGGAGGAATATTTACCATCACCGCTGTGCTTCTGCTCATTTCATATTTCATTAGCAAGCCAACTGCCTTCAATCAACTTCTTTTAATTAGTGCTATTGTTATACTTTGCCTAGTGGCCATTGCCGTTTCGAAACGAACAATTAATAAGATTCCTAACGACATTCGAAACACGGAAAAATATTTAGACACGCCCTTGAAACTTGGCTATCCGTTAATGCTTTCAGGTGCTGGATTTATGATCATGAATTGGGTTGATTTATTTATTATTGGAGCCTATATAGACGATAGTGCTGTTGGACTATTCAATGTCTGTTCGAGAATTGCCAGTCTAAGCGCCTTTGCGCTCTTGGCCGTGAATACCGCTAACGGACCTAAAATTGCTGAGCTATTTCAAAACAAAGACAATAAAAGATTAGAAAAGTACATTCAACATTCCAATAAGATTACTGCCGGAATTTCTATCCTTGTAGGACTCGTTATTTTCATTTTCCCCATAACCATATTGGGTATTTTTGGAATCTATTCTCCTGACACCACTCTTCTGTACAGTCTATTCATTTTGGTAATCGGAGAAATTATTAATGCCTCTTGTGGTTCGATTGGACTGCTTCTTCAAGCAACAGGATCTCGAAAACAGTTTCAACGCATTGTTTTTTCGGCAATGGCTATGAATATTCTAATTGGAATTTTACTCGTCCCGAAATATGGAATTTTAGGCGGGGCTATTGCGAACGCATTGGCCACTTCCATTTGGAATATTTCTTCATTTGTATACGCCAAGAAAAAACTTGGTATCGGACTCATCTATAAAAAACTATGATTGTTCATTACGAAAATCAAGCGATTACCCTACCCGACTTTTTGCTTATCGGTGCAGCAAAAAGTGGCACAACGTCGCTGTTCGAATATTTGAATCAACACCCTGAAGTATTTGTTCCCGCTAAGAAAGAGTTATTCTACTTTTCATTTGGAAACAAAAAACCCGCTTATTCCAATTCAAATTTCTTATCCATGTTAACGTGGAAAAGAGCTGATTATATTAACGAGTTTCTGAATACCAAGGGGAAAATTATTGGAGAGTGTTCCACATCATACCTCTACACAAGCTCCGAAACCATTGCAAACATTAAAGAGCTCTACGGCGAGCAGGCGAAAGACCTGAAGATTATGGTCATCCTCAGAAATCCTGTCGACCGTGCATTTTCACATTACACCCATCTCGTTCGTAACGGACTAGAAACATTGTTATTCGAAGAGGCCATTCGCGCGGAAAATATTTCCAAAAGAAAAAATGAAATATGGGGATTCGATTACATTGAATACGGGAATTACGGAACCCAGCTTTCCAATTTCATTCAGGAATTCCCACAGACCAAAGTGTTTTTGTTTGAAGATTTGAAAAAGCCCGATGAACTTCTGGTAGACCTTCAAGAATTTTTAGGACTTCAAGCGCCGTTTAGCACAAGTAAAATTGAATCGTTTAATCCGAGTGGAATTCCAAAGCACAAACGCACATTGAGTCTTTTACGCAACCGGAAAATCAAGCGCATACTGAAATGGTTCACTCCAAAAAAACTTACTTTCAAACTAAAAAGTATTCGTGATCAATGGATGGCTAAGACCATGACTCGAATACAAATGAAACCCGAAACAAAACAAATGTTAATAGCGCAGTACTCCGAGGAAATCGATAAATTAGCGCAACTTATCCAACGCCCACTTAATCACTGGAAAGAATGGCATTAACATTTTTAGTCAACGGCTTTTTCAGAAGTGGAACAACCTTTTTGTTTCATGAATTAAGAGAGCAATTTCCAAATCATGCTTGCTATTATGAACCGTGCTATCCAAAACTTGGACTTGTTGTTCAAAATTTCAAAACAAAGCAAGGTCCAGATCAATTGCATCAGTCTTCTTTGTGGAATGAATATACCCAACTTACGCCAGGTGAATTCCAATCCCTACTGAGGAACCATCCAAATACAGACAATGCAGGCATTGCAAACGATGCAGCACTTTTGGAATTTTTGAACGTCTTTCAAAATTTGCAATCTCCTGCCATTCTTCAGTCCAATCGTTACCACCGATATCTAAATGCTATTCAAACCGAATACAATATTCCAGTTGTTCATATTATCAGAAATCCGATTGATGTCTATCATTCACTTGTAAAATCCTATACGCAGCGATCTTCAGGATATAAAAAAATGATTCGTTCAGCGATATTTCCATTTACTTCAAAAAATTATTTCGGACAAGAAACTGAACTAAGGCAGAACATAGAAAAGTTAGGACTTCCCCATGTGTTCTATGACAATTGGAAATTTCGTTATTTCAAGAAAATATCATTTAAAGAAAAGGTCTATATCAATTGGATTCTAGCGAATTACACCGTTCTTGTAAACAATAAATCTATCTTGATTCTCTTCTACGAAAACATACTTTCGAATCCGCAACTCGAGTCTCAGAGAATAACTGAACATCTTAAAATGCCTTTTGAAATTAGAAAAGCAAAGAAACCTGGAGAACAATCATTCAACAATAGTGAATATGCCAATTTTGAAAAGGTGGTCATAAAATATAAATTGAATGACATGTGGCAAATTCTTTTGAAAGAAATGAATGCTCAAAACGTTAACTATTTTCCATCTTGAATAACCTGATAAAAAATAGCGCATTCATCTTTGGACTATCCATTCTATTTATCATTGGGTTTCGGTTGGCGCTGCATACGCCTCTCAATTCAGTCGTATATTCCATTGAAGCAATAACCATTCTTACATTTTTCT
>Ga0114971_10003170_pt1 | contig 11172 bp, 4 predicted proteins | sample M_140625_MF_Meta_FD_87320 | JGI IMG/M metagenome (GOLD analysis project Ga0114971, IMG submission 87320) | Freshwater microbial communities from Lake Montjoie, Canada to study carbon cycling - M_140625_MF_MetaG | ecosystem: Environmental > Aquatic > Freshwater > Lake | place: Lake Montjoie... | reverse complement strand
CGTGATGGAAACACAATCTCGTGCTCGGCGGTCCGCTCGAAGTCAAGATATGCCGCCGCCATCGCCGCAAGCGCCCCCAACCGGAGCGTTGCCAGCACCACTCCCACGCCGAAGGGTACTTCGGCAGCATCCCGGCGGTACATCCACAGCACAAGCAAGCCCACCGCAGCCAATCCAACTACAAAGAGCGGCATCTGCCACCACTGCGAAAAGCTATTGATCAGCACGCTCGAGATACGGTGCTGCACGCTCTGGGTTGCGGCAAACAGAGCGGTGGATAGCAGGGTAGGAACCATCATGTGGAAAAAAGGGTGGAGAATTCCAGTCACACGGAACGCTTCTGGCGAACCGTGGGATGGTAGCTGGCCGAGTACGACACGGCTTGTTCGACAAGCAACACGGCTAGAATTGCGTACAAAAGCGGAGTCACCAGCGACACGCCAGCCAGCGAACCCGAATCGGGCTGCATGGAGGAGGCATGATCGAACCGAAAGACCACTCCAGAGAGCGTGCGATCCAACCGCTCGCGACCGATGCGTTCCAAACGTCCCTCATCGGGATCCACGTTGACGGCAAAAGTTTGCTCCCGCTGAATGCCATCAATCTGCTTCCAGCGAGCGGTGTACGGGCCCGCAGTGCTGGCCTCCGGGAGCGTTGCAACGAGGCCTCCGCCGGGCGAGGGCTTTGCCGTCTGGTGCACAAGCGTGCCATCTGGCGGAATCAAAAAATCGACTTCATCCCCGTCCCTTTCGGCATCCAGACTCAGCGAAACAGCTTCGCCCACCTCCAGCGATTGAGCCTTTCGGCGCGTACGGGCCAGATGGCTCTCCAGTTCGAGCATCACCACAACCCAACTCGGATTACCGCGCGCCCAGTTGTTCCACGTGGGGGCGGCAGTCGTGAGCACGGCCACGACGAGTCCGTTGCCGTAGGGGCGTTCTACGATGAGCGGGAGGCCGTTGCGCAATGATAAAAGACGACGCAGCCCACTCCCGGCAGGGGGCTCAAATCCTCGCTGCACTGCCATAAACCGTTCGATACGAACGGCATCCAGCAACGGGTTGCGTTGTCCAGAAAAAACAGCCACCACCGGATGCTCTTCGACCACGACATCGGGAACCGTCTCTTCCGAACCTCCCTCCAACGCTATTCGATGCGCCTTCTCGGCTAGAAAATCGACGGGCCCCGCCAGTGGCAGTGGAAATAATCCGGCACCGTCTCGAACCAGCGAAAGGTTGACTGCCTCGGCGTTGGTGCGTGGGCCGACAAAAAACACCACGCCGCCTCCGGCCCGTGCAAACGCTTCCACGGCCGCAATCTCCACAGGATCCAGACGTTCTACGTCGAGCAACCAAATACAATCAAATGTTTTGAGGTCGAGCGTTGCCAGCGACCGGGGCTGTTCGATCCGAGGCCGCAGGCCAGTGGGCGCACCGGAGCCCGGCGCCAAGGCCGCGCTCAGATAGAAAGCATCTCCCGTGCGAGCGGCCCCACGAGGGTCACCATCGATGAGCAAAACATCTACGCGATCCACAACATCAATCACAGCAGTGCGAGTGTTGTCGGCCGCAACGGCGTCCGGAAAAATCTTGGCATCGACGACATGGCTGCCCGGCCGCGGAAATCGCACATCCAACCGCTGGGTGGCAATGCCACCAGCGGGAATCTCTGGAATGCGTAGCCCGGGCCTCGCCTGCCCATCCTCGCGCAACTCGATTGGCACATCGCGGGCAGGACGACTTGAGTGGTTGCGTACGGCCACTTCCAACGGTACCAGCACACCGGCAGCGGGAACGCCCCCCACCATCTCGAGTCGCTCGATTGTGAGATTCTGGGCCTCGCTCTCGGCGCAGTCGACCAATCGCAACTCGGTGCCAGCAACCGATAGCCGTCGCAGCAACTCGGCGGTGTCGTCGGCCGACCTCCACGTAGCGGCACGAAAGTCGCTCACCAGCCACACCACGTTGGCCGCCCCGGTCGCCGCAGCACTCCCATTGGCGGCAGCGGTCAATGCCGCCTGCGGCCCAACATCGGTCGCGGAAGGAGCGAGCGTCGCAATCGCATCCTGCACCTGCTGAACCAAGAGCGGCGTGACCACCTGTTGAACGCTCTCAAAAAGAAAAGACTGGCCTGACAGCCCTAGCATCTTCGACGACTTTTCAGGGACTGCGCTGACCGGCTGGTTCACCGACTGACTGGCCGCGATCAAGCCCACTCTGGAAAACCTGCCTATGGTTAATTCTTGGATGCCTGGGGCCGCAACGAGTTCGCTACAGATGCGTTCCACCGCGAGCTTGGCACGATCGAACGCACTTGTGTCACCAACGCCTCCTCCTACCGAAAGATCGCTCATCGAATAGCTGTCGTCAAGCACAATAGCGTGCGATGTGCGAGTGCCGCCCAAGAGTTGACCCAGCGCGTTTTTCCAGTGCGGCTGAGCCAGTGCGCACACAACAGCAAGCACCGCCACCACACGCAACAGCAGCAGCAGTATCTGCTTGAGCAACACCCGCGTGCGGTATTTTCGCTGGCTCGCGACTAAAAATTCCATCGCCGCCCACGGCACCTTTCGGTGCCGCAGCAAGTTGATCAGATGGATGATGATCGGCGCTGCAGTCAGCGGAAGGCCCCACCACAGCAACGACAGGAAATCAAATGTGGGCATGAAGTGCTTTATCGCCTCGGTTGGTTGCCGAGCTAAATGGCCATGCTTGAGCGTCGTGCGAGAAACTCCACCAGCGACGCATCCACGGGACTCCCGGTGCGAATCAACGAGTAATCACACTTGACCGCGGCCGACCGCCGGCGCACCTCCGCCAGAAAGTCGTCCATTGCCGCGAGATAGCCTGCCCGCAGGCTGCGGGGGTTGCACGCAATGTGTTCTGGTAATTCGAGCCCCTCAAAACGGGTCGGCCCTTCGAATGGAAAATTAATTTCGTCGTCATCCAGAACGTGCAGGAGCACGAGATCGTGCCCTCGCTTCTGCAGAAACTGCATGCCCGCAAACATTCCGTTGCGGTCGCCGAGCAGGTCGGACAGAACCACCACAAGCCCTCGACGAGGAAGCGTTTCGGCCAGCGCTCGCAGCACTGGCTGAAATGCCGTTGGCTGGTCGCCTCGCGGAGTTTCCAGCACCTCCACCACGCTGGCCAGATGGGATCGCTTGGTGCGGGCAGGCACACTGGCACGCACGTGGTTGTCAAATACCGCACAGCCGGCTGCATCGCCGTGCGAGAGCGCGAGCCACGCGAGGCTAGCGGCAAGCGTTGCGGCATAATCGTATTTTGAGAGCGCACCAGACTGGTAGTCCATGCTCGCCGAGCCGTCCACAAGCAGACTCAGACGGAGGTTTGTCTCTTCCTCATACTCCTTCACGTAAAAGCGATCCTGCCGCCCCCACACCTTCCAGTCGACCCTTCGCAGGTCGTCTCCCCGCACGTACTCGCGATGCTGGAGAAACTCCACCGACTGCCCCTTGAAGGGGCTCTTGTGGAGACCGGCGAGCACGCCCTCGACCACAGCGCGGGCGCGCAGTTCGAGCCTGGCGATCCTCGCAATGGCTTCAGGATGCAAAAATCGTTTGGAAGCGGGCATCGCGTGTCAGTTCATCTTCTCGGCTAGGGGTTGTGTCAATAATCTGCCCAATGATGGTGTCGGGAGTCACGCCTTCACTCTCCGCAGCAAAGCCGACCACGATCCTGTGCCGTAGCACGGGCGCGGCGAGTGACTGAATATCATCGAGCGTCACATGGCTGCGGCCCTGCAAGAGAGCGCGGGCCTTGGAGCCGATCACAAGAAATTGCACCGCTCTGGGACCGGCCCCCCAGGAAAGTTGGTCGGCGACGAACGCAGGCACCCCCTTTTCACTCGGCCGCGTCTGACGCACGAGGGTTAAGGCATACCGCACCAAATGGTCGCTGATGGGAACCTCTCGCACGCTCCGTTGCAAACTGATGATGTCCTCTGCCGAGAGCACCGGGCGGGCCCCCTCTTCCGGCAAGCCTGTGGTTCGTTTGGCGATTTCGAACTCCTCGTGAAACGAGGGGTACCGCACAAATACTTTGAACATAAAGCGATCTTGCTGCGCCTCCGGCAGCGGGTAGGTACCCTCCTGCTCTATCGGGTTTTGAGTCGCCAGCACAAAGAAAGGATCAACGAGTTTGTGCCGCACGCGACCCACGCTCACCTGCCTCTCCTGCATCGCCTCAAGCAACGCGGCCTGCGTTTTTGGTGGCGTACGATTGATCTCATCGGCCAGCACCACGTTGGCAAACAGTGGTCCCTCTAAAAATCGCAATTGCCTTGCGCCCGTTGCGCGATCTTCCTCCAACACATCGGTGCCTATGATATCCGCCGGCATGAGATCCGGCGTGAACTGAACCCGGCTAAACGAGAGGTCAAGGCTCTTTGCCAGTGTGCTGATCATCAATGTTTTGGCAAGGCCTGGCACCCCTTCCAGAAGACAATGGCCCCGGCTAAACAGACAGATGAGCAGTTCCTCGATCACCTGATGCTGGCCCACGATGACGCGGGAAAGCTGTTCGAGAATCTGGATGCGCGCCTTCTGGAGTCGCTCCATGGCCGCGGCATCGGGACTGGACGAAATCATAAAAAACTCCGAGTGAAAAACACATACGAGGTGGATTCAAAAGACGATGCAGGAATTCGCTATTGCACGGTAGACAAGAAACAATCGCTTTCGCGAGCCGACCGACGGCTCAAAATGGCTGAGGTTACCGTTGGTAGATCGGGAGCGTGCCTGCACCTAACTGGAGAATAGTGAGATTTGTGGCCGTTGTGTACACAGGACCGATGTATCCCTGCGGCCAGAATAGCCCATCGGCATCCCGCTGGGCCTCAGCTACGAGCCGCTTGTCGATTTGATCGCGGTAGACAGACCACTTCTTTCCCCCCTCACGATACACCACCTGCGCATAATAAAAATGTGCGTAGTGCCAGTGTCCAAAGCCATTACTGGAGATGTTGCCGAGGTGCTTTTCGGCATACTCAAGCATTCGGGGCACGAGCGTGTCATCTTCCTCGCCAGCGTTGAAAAGGCAGGCAATGGCGGCTGCCGAGATGGCTGGCCGACCTCCGCCCCCTTTGGAACTGTATTGCACACCGCCATCGGGCATCGTGCACGCGTGAATGTAGCCGATGGCTTTATCGATAATTTCTCGCGGCACAGGAATGCCAGCATTGCGGCAGCCTCGCAACCCCTGCACCTGAGTGATGGTGGTGGAACCTTCGTCGAAGTTGTTGCCGTCCTTCGCGCTGACATACCCCCAACCACCGTCTGCAGTCTGCGCCCGGCCAGAAAACTCGACCGCCTTCACCAGCACCCGAACCAATTCCTCGCGGCGACGTTCGTCTTCCTCCTCGCCGAGCACCTGCGAGAGAAAGAGCATCGCAAAACCGTGACCGTAGGTGTAGCGGTCGTCGGTTTTAGGATCACCGATAAGGCCGTTGGCCCGGGAACGGCTGACCAGATAATCAACTGCCTGACGGATCGACTCAGCGTAACGCCCCTGCGTTGTCGTGCTCCCCTCCATGAGCATGGCCGTGCCCGCAAGGGCTGTCATGGCTGTCGGGTAACGACTCTCGTTGGCTGCCCAACTCCCTCGGCGGGATTGTTGGCGCACCAGCCAGTCAAGCCCCTTCGTAATGACTCGTTCGATCTTCTCGTCGCTGGTGGCTGCGTGCACCACAGTCTGGTGCGCCTCCGAAAGCACGAGCGACAGAAAGAAAAATGCCCCTGCCTTGCACGCAATGCCTAAAGTCATCCTCGTCATGCCGTGCATTCCTTGAGCGTGTGCGTTATTTGGGAATTAGCCATAACTTCTTGAACCACAACTGGATTTCTGTAGCCAGATCGCCCGAGGCAGGAGGCTTGAATGCTGACTGAAATGGGGGGCGAGGTGCCATCGGCTCGCCAGTAAAGCGAAGCTCCACGCCAGAAACTTTATCGCTTCCGGTGCACGCGAGCACAATCGAATGCTTCTCGGGATTTCCGCTCATTTCACATCCCAACATCGGGTGTGGCTGGGCCGAAATCTCGTCGTCAACATACACTGCATGGCCCGTGCGTTTATCCAGACAAAGCACGCTCATACTGGGCTGACGGCCATTGTCTGGCAACTGCCTGGCAAACAACAGCAGCGGCAGTTCGGATGGCTGATGCCGATAGAGCACGTGCCGCACGACAGTAGCCGGCACAGGCCAGAGCATGTCGCCGGTGTCGTGGGCCACCGCCCAGATCGAGCCGGTCAAAAGGCCGTGAGATTCCGAACCAGTGGGCGACATCATCTGCGGCAGGGCAACCGCTATGCCGAAGTTCTTTAACTGCTCTTGTTCTGCCTGTGTTTCTTGCCGTCCAACGATGACCAACAACCGATCTTGCCACGGCATCACATGCAACCGCTCACATCCAGACGGCATGTCGGGCAGTTGCACCTGAAACGTCACGCTGCCTGCTCGCAGGTTGATCAGCGTCAGGCTACCCCCGGGTTCCACGACGGCCAGTCGGTCGACTCCAACCGGCGTGGCCCTCGCATCACCGGCATATTCCCCGAGTTCAATACGCTTCAAGCTGACGGGATCAAAAATCGCAAGCCGAATCCGGCGGCTGTAATCCTGCTCGCCGCTGGTATCGTGGGGCTCGCCAGTCCCAGCGGCCACTGGCTCAATCGTCACCACCCTGCGGCCGCACGTTGTCAATCGCCGTTCGCGGCGGGGCATCTCGCATGTGCGCACGATCCGACCATCGACCATCGAAAGCACGATCGCGGCCTGACCGTCCAATGGGCAGAGGCAGAGAAAATCATCATCGCCGATGAGTTCACTGAGGGCTGGCAGCCGATGCCTCGCCCAGAGTAACTCGCCCGTGGCTGGATCGTGAAGCTGAATCGAGCGATTGAGGTACACAGGCACGCCGGTTGCGAGCGCTCGCACACCCTGCACAAGCGTCGAGGCGTTGCTATCGTCCGGCTCGGAAATCCGCATGCCCAGCGGCACGTTGCCATTTCTTTGAATGCGTTGCCGAGCCATTCGACCAAACCCCATTGGTACCCCTGCACTGAAGTTGGATGTTTCAGAGGACGTCCAGAGCCGCCTGGTTTTCTCGCCATTGCGGCTGGACAACTCGTAGGCGGCAAGCATCGAACCAGAACGCACAATCACCACTCGCCCAATGGCTGCGGCCTCGGCGCCCGGCTGAAACAGCGCAAACACACCGCTATTTTTCCCATTCGCAAGGCCAAAAGGCTCGCCCACCCTGCGCCCGAAGCCATCGGTGGCCACGAACGATGGGGGTTGCAATTCGACCCCTAGTCGCAATCCGGGCACGAACGAACCCGACTCCAGATCCAGCGGAATGGGAATCATGCGCCGTCTTCCTGCCTCGGGCGCGGTGCTTTGTTCATGCTTGCTGACCTCCACCTTTCCAACGGGCCACGCCGCGCCGAGATCGTTGGCAGCACTGCCTTCTGCAGCAGCGGGCCCCGGCATGCGATCGGGTGCGTTTGCATTCCCAACGGCTGTCTCGGCTGCCGTCTCTGAGCCACCCTGATTATTGTTGTGAAGTTGCATCAGCAGAAATTCGCGTCGCACGGCCATGTCTCGAGTGCCTTCGCTGCTTGGGGGACTCGCCGCAATCAACTGCCCGAGGTCGTCCACGAGCATCTGCCCGGCCAACTTGCCACTGGCGTGCCTCTTCAATTGTTCAAACAATCGGCCTAGATGCACGAGGCGAACGGCGGGGTCAACGATCACTTGAGTCGACGCTACCTCCCTGGCTCCAAACGCATCGATCTCCTCCCGCAGAGGTGGCGTCGCCCGAGCGACGATGTCGGACAATCGCCCTTGCATCCAACGCAACTCGCCGACAGACAGGCAGGTGTCGGAGGAATCCTCCACCAACGGCATGTCACCGAGAGGCACTTGGGATGCCATCGAGAGCAGCTGCCGACACGCCCGCCACGCCTCCGGCAGATCGTCCAAACGCAGAAAGCCGTCGACGGCAGCGCGGAGCATCGACTTTGCTGTAGGCAATCCTGCGATTGGCAATCCCCCGCGCGACTCGAGCGACTCCCGCCACGCCGGCACAGCAGCCGCAAAGTCTCGCTGCATCCCAAAAAGAATTGCCTCCGCGACCACTTCCGCCGGAATCCGAGTTGGCTCCGCAGCGTGCGCCTCCCGAACGCGTTGCAGTCCCCTCGCGACCGCACCGCGATCTAAGTCGAGCTGCCCCTGCCAGAGGGTGGCCCACGAATCCTTGCCCTGATCCTTCTCAAATCGCTGCTTGAGTGCGGTGTCTATCTGCGACTCAAGTGGCACGGCTTGATGAAAGACGTCAAGCGAATCAACTCCTTGCGACACCACCTCGCCACGGTAGGCCAGTAGATTCCCTGGCACAGCACCGCCCCTCGCAGCGGATCGGCCCACAATCCTTCCGTTGGCGAGATCAATCTCGACCACTTCTGGAGTGTCTAGGGGCAGAAAGAGACGGCTGGCCGTCAGGATACCTCGGCCACTTGGGGTGGCATCTTTAAGTGCCAGCGGCAGTTCCCACCCTGCCTGTGCGTTGGCCAAAGCCAGCGACTCAACGCTTTTGCGCCCAACCAAAATCACATCGCCGTTGTGTACGCCTGCCACAGAAAGCCTGTCTTTTCTCGGAATCTTCCACTTCTGGTCGCCTGTGTGTAGATCGAGGCAGTGCAGTGCATCCGACTCATGCGGTGTCAGAACCACGCAACCGCCGGAAAGAATCACCGCAGAATCTCTCCAGCCCAAGGCACTTGGCCCACTGGCATTCAGCCGACCCTGCCCCTGAAATCGGATGTTTCCAACAGCCATACCGTTGGGCCTGTTCTGAAGCTGCGAGAGGGGATAGTTGTAGGCCCACAACAATGTCCGAGTGGCCAAATCCACCGCCACCACCGCACCTTCGCCGGTCGGGCACACCAGCACTCCATCGGCAAACGATGGAGAGAGGCCGGCCACTCGGCGAGGCCTACTCTCAACGTTGTGGATGGAGCGAGCCTCATCGAGTTCGACGAGTGGCTGCGACCACACCAGACTGCCGGCCGTTGATTCCAGAACGTCCAACCGAATTTCTTTTTTCTCCTCCACGAGCACAAAGAGCTGGTCTCCAATCGGCAACGGCGCACCCATGTACCACGACTGAGAAACGTTTGGGTCGCTCTGTTTTTTTTCAGTCTGATTGGCCTGCGGCAACCGCCAACGCAGAGCACCTTTGGCTGCAATATCGTATGCCGAGAGCACATTCCCACTCTTCGAATCAGAGGCCTTATTGATAACTCCCTGAAAAAGCACGCCATTGGCTGCACTCAATTCCGTCGGGTTCATGACGGCAGGATCGCTCTCCACAGCAAACACCAGCCGACCGTCGCTCGACATCGTGCCGCTCGTGGCATCATCGAAGACACTCTGCAGCGAGCTTGGTTGGCCTGCGTCGGTGCCATCGCCGGTAGCATTTCCTCCTTCGGCAAACTCATCGGCAAAGGAGGATGAGGCACTGCCTGTCTGCAGCCAGATACGTTTCCCCGTTTCAAAGTCGATGGCCAGAAGCCCCATTGGCGTGTGCACCAGAATGAAACCGTCGACCGCTAAAGGCGTGCCGGCGGGCAACAGCGGGGCATTTTGATCGGCAAAATCTTTTTGCCGCTTTTCCAGCAACGTGGCTTCTTGAGGATGCCTCGTGAGCGGCACTCGGTAACGGGGTACAAGCAGTGGCCTCGAAGCGTTTGAAATCCCATTGCGAGAGGCATCCCCCCGGTTCAGCCACCACTCGCTGCTTTTGCGGCCCAAAGCTGCTGGTGGTTCACCAGCCACCGTGGTCAACCAAGCCGCTGCTCCACCGGAAGAAAATGAAAATGCGAGATCCTTCCCGCCAATGCGCACCGTTCCTGCGCCAACGGCCCGGGCTTTTTCCAGAATATTGACGGCCGTGAGGCGATCCCCTGCCCGCCACCAGGCGATGGCGCGCATCAGCGAAAGCGTCGGCTCAAAAGGCTCAGCTTGAGCGGCCACCGAACTCAGCCGATCAAGCCAAGCTGCGGCCGTCAAAGGCTGATTCGATTCAATCGCATCGATTGCCGCAATGAGCGTTGCGAACTGGCCTGCAGGCGTGTGAAACCATCGCCTTGCCACGGCTACCACTCCGGCCTCATCCCCGGCAGCAATTGCCTGCTGGAGGAGCCGATCAGCTCTCACGCGAAACTGGAGTTCGTAAGCCTCGCGACCCGGTTGGGGCAGTGAGCCGACCAACCGTGACGCATCTGCCTTCATGCTCTTCCAGGTGCGTTGTTGTGAGGTGGGTCGAAAGAAAAAGTCGCGATCGGCCCCCAAAATTTCATCCAAGAGCGTGGCCGCATCGCTCCAACGACGGTCTTCGATCAGACGGCTGGCGCGGTCGAACTGGCGTTGTTTGAGCCGATCGGTTGGCAGAGAGATCCCAGACTCTTCCTCCGCGTCTGGCTGCTCGACTCCTTCGGCAACCTGCAGCACGGCATCGGCAGGAATCACCTCTGCTGCAGTCGCGTTTTTTCGAGAGATATTCTGGCCTCTCTCTAGGCTCACGATCACAGTCACTCCAGCCAGGCCGGCCCAGATGATCGCTCCCACGCATGCGCGTTGATATGCGATCTTCTGCCATCGGTCAGCGTGGCCTTGGACAGGCTTCGGCCAACGCCACCGACACAGTGACCGAGGTGCCATCTGGGTCTCTGGATCCTGTGCAGTCCGATGCGTGCTGATAAACGGCTTCACGTGAGGGTGCCCAGATTGAAAAACCAGAGCCAGAAAAGATCGACAAAGAGTTCGGCTCAAACCAGAATTGCTTCTCTCTTCATCATCGTATCCGGTTGCATTGTATTCGGCTTCGATCGCTCTCAAAACGAAACCCACATCGCAGCCGGCGATGGCTCCACCCGCGGCCAACAGCCTCGCTGCAACGCCCGGATCGCCTCTATTTTGTATTCCATTCGCCTCTTTCTCCACGCTCAAAACACGGTATTTCTTCGCTTTAAACGTCTTTTCAATGGATCTGGCCCATTTTTTCAGCCCCAAATGAAGTTTTCGGGTTGCAATTTCATTTCCAGAGCCTCTAATCAGCGACGCTTCCGGCAATTTTTGCCGGGCTCCAAAGCGCGG
>Ga0114971_10003169_pt1 | contig 11174 bp, 15 predicted proteins | sample M_140625_MF_Meta_FD_87320 | JGI IMG/M metagenome (GOLD analysis project Ga0114971, IMG submission 87320) | Freshwater microbial communities from Lake Montjoie, Canada to study carbon cycling - M_140625_MF_MetaG | ecosystem: Environmental > Aquatic > Freshwater > Lake | place: Lake Montjoie... | reverse complement strand
TTACTAATCAGTAGATGTCAGTAACAATACTTACATTAGTGATTGGCGCAGATTATCGCCAATCACTTGAAAAAGCCCTTAAATCAAAGCGTCTTTACGCGCAAAAACATGGCTATACCTATATTCAAGCAGGAGAAGAATCATGGGATCGTACAAGGCCTATTTCATGGTCAAAGGTACCACTTCTTTTAAAGACACTTTCAAGCCTTCCTGAGGGTGCCTTGGTATGGATGAGTGATGCGGATGTTCTAATTACAAATCCTAGTCTCAGAATTGAAGATCATGTTCTACCCTTGTTACCTGCAGAGAAAGACCTACTTCTTGTAAACGACGCCTGTAATCATTTGAATGGTGGAAATATTCTAATGAAGAATACTGCGTGGACCCGAGGGTATTGGCAACGTGTAAATGAGCGTACCGACTGTACCTATCATATCTGGTGGGAGAGTATGGCCATTATTAAATTATTAGAAGAAAATGTCGCAGATCGTGAAAAGATTCAAATTACAAACCAGCACAAGCGTATAAATGCGTATGTGATGGGTTTACCTAATGAGCCTTTGTGGACTCCTGGAGATTTCTTAGTTCATTTTGCGGGTGTATATAAGCCCGAGAAGATGTCAGCATTGATTGAAGATATTCAGGCTGGTAAGGTTCCTAGATTAGATATATATACCTTAGAACCTTTAGCCTAAATATTTTCAATCTTTCTAGCGAGTTCTTCGCGGCCTCTTAACTGTTCTTTCTCAATTTCTTCAACACGTTTGAATCCGTATTGACGAAGTTGCTCACGGTATGCGCGGTCTCCTAAAATGCGTTTAATGGCATCGGCCCAAGCATCATGGTCATTACGTAAACACATGATACCTGCTCCTCCAACGCATTCCATTAGACCGGCAGATTCACTGTGGATAACAGGTACACCTGAGGCCATTGCTTCAACTGCGGTGCGCCCCCATGTTTCATTGCCTGATGGCATAACTAGAATGCCAGCCTTTTTGAAGACTTTACGGATATCCTTTTGATTTTCAATATATGTTAAATTTGGAGGAGGAGACTCGTCTATAATTTGATTTGAATATCCGCCTTTTACGCCTAAGAATTGTACATTCGGCATACTATATGCGAGATCTTTGAAGAGTTGCCCACCTTTATTTTTATTACAATTGATTAATGTTACTACGTCATTTTGTATGGTATATGTACGAAGGGGTTTGAAACGATCGGTTTCAACGTATGGTAACATTAACATGTTGTCATGGATTGTAGGAAGTATATTCTGTGTCATTTGGCTATTATAAATTACAGATATAGGAAATGATATTTTTTGTTGAAGTAACCATTTATAGTTATCTACAACGTGGATGAATATATATGTAGGATTTACACGTGTTTGAATGAGTTTATAGTTAATTGTTTCATCACCCATTTGAAAGAATACAATGTCGGCATTCTGAATTTGGCTTATACAAAAAGGGTCATTGGAATTATATTTATACATCTTAAATCCGTCATACTCATCTACAACGTAATCTTTTATGAATAGTGTTATTGTATGCCCTTTACTGCGCAAATATTTTATAGTTTCATAGCCGCTGAGTTCAGATCCGGCTAATGTTTTTGGAAGGAAACTGTCGCTGAGAAAGACGATCGTTTTAGGAGATTGAGATTTTACAGTGTTAACAGTATTGATACTAGGAACTGTAATCATTTGTTTAGTATTATTAACTGTTTCTTTGTAAAATGGGCTTATAATAATACAAAGTACGGCTAAAAGAGTGAGGCCAAGTAAGTCTCTGTGAGCATTAATAAAAAGGCCCCCTATCATTCTTACTTTCAGTATACCTTTTTTTATTAAGGAATAGTATAATGGCAGCGACGCGTAAAGTTGTAGCATCTGGCTCTAAGGCACAGGTCTGGCATGGCTCAGCGAAGCATACCTCCGGAGGTCTAACTCGCAAGGATTTAATGAAGACGAAAAAGGGTCGCATTGTGAGCCGCAAGAAGCACACGATTGGCCTCCGTCGCATTAAGACTCTCCACAAGCAGGGGTACAAGCCGAAGAAGGGAACGTTCAAGTTATTCAAGAAATAATATACTTTTTTAAAAAAAAGTATGCCAAAAACTATATACGCTTTTTGAAAAAAGCGTGCCAAAAAGACAAAAACGGTTAATCAGCTAGACGTTCTGTAACTGTACGCATAATTATTCGCAATTCGGATACATGTAGTCGTAGGGCTCCATTAATTTCCGGATAAAACCAAGTAGCATTATATGATGGCATTGAACCATTGGCCAAACGCGAATCAATTAATGATAGGCAGAGACTAGCACCTGCTCCTCGGAGGTCACGATAAAGACTCCGAAGATCAAGTGATTGTATTGACTGTTGTAGGGTCAGTGGTAGAATAGAGGGTATTTTCATAAACTGTGTATCGGTTACTATGTCAAGACGTGGAAAAAATACAAAATGGGGTATACACTGTAGCATATTTACAGTATCGGAAGGTATATCTTTTAGTATGACACAGGTTGGTACTTGTGGTGACATCATTTGGCACTTTTGCCAGAAGGCCGGTGGGGCCTGACACTTAGGGGCAGTAACAATAAGGATAGGTTTCTTCATGTGTTGAAGAATGGACAGAAGGAGGCTCCAGTCTGTCGGGGAATCAGGAGTGAATGTCATATCCCATGATTGAGATAGCAGCCATGCTTTTGAATCGTGCTTTGACATAAGTAGCAGTTGTGTTTGAAAAGGCGATGTACCTGAAAGAATTTGATCTTGAAATCCATTTGGTAGGGCACAGATATCATGCGATGGAAGTATCCAGAGTGATAGTCGTCCTCTCAGGTTTCCATCAAATGCTTCTAGTGATATAGATCCCATATCTAATTCTTTAGAGTGCCATTAAGAATACTAAAAAAACGTACTTGGTATGTAGATGAACGAGGTTATTAGAATCCTTGCGCTAGCATTTATGATTACAGTCTTAGATATACCGTGGCTCTATATGCAAGGGCCCTGGGTACAGGATATTGTACGTAATATTCAAGATAACAGATCAATGAATGTACGGCTCTGGGCAGGAATTCCTGTCTATATCGCTTTGGCCTATGTAGTTACACAGATCTCTTCGGCACCTCGGGCGTTTTTATTGGGCATGTCAATCTATGCGGTATATGATTTCACACAGGTTGTGACATTTGACAAATACCCGATCGGATTTGCTATAGTCGATTCTCTATGGGGAGGAGTACTCATGGCTTTAGCATGGTGGACTGCGACACAGATCAAACTTATAGCGTAAGTTCTAAGTAATGCTTACGACAGAGTGGCATATAGCACTCTGGGCCACCCACGTGAACAGTATCAGTTACCTTAGTCGCACCATAACTAAAGAGTGCCGGTGTTGCTTGCCCCGAAGTAGCACAAAGTTTACATAGTGATGTAAGTTTCGTGATACGGTCTGCGATTGGAATGAGTTGTAAGAGTTGTCCGAATGGCTTTCTGAATCTGTCGCCATCAAGCCCCGCCACAATGACATGTTTACTGTCGGTCTCTACGGCCTTCAGAACAAACTCGTAGAGGTCACCAAAGAATTGCCCCTCTTCAATAATAATTAGAGATGCTTCCTCGTATTTGCTATAAAGTGCCTGCTGCGTTAGATAGGTTACTGGAATTGCTGAGACCTTGACCTTATCATGATTGTAAATATACTCGTCTTCACCGTAACGACCATCAATCAGGGGCTTATATGCGACACATTTGAGTCCTAGAACCTCGTGGCGCCGAATGATTGACTGTAGTGCGCTTGTCTTACCTGAGAACATAGGTCCTAGGATTAGTTCAAGGCTCATTATGTGTGTGTACTAAGCAATGTAAAGTCTACGGCTCAAATTTAGGGTCTAAATAACTAGTAATACACTATATATATGTCAATTACTATTATTAGTACATGGGTAAATCATCCCGATGTTCTAAAGATTCATAGAGATCTATGGCTACAGGCTTTTCCAGGTGAAACCGTGCGATACGTAGCCTATATTGATGCTAAGGATCATGGAGATTTTTCTAATTTTGGTGATACTACTGTTAAAGCGCAACTTATTCAAGTATCAAAGGATAATTCTATAGAATATGTAACTGTACCCCAAGAATTACATGAACAGAGAAATCGTGTATTTAATAACTGTCAACATATGTCTGAACAAAACCCTTCTGGACGTGACGCATTAGTCTGCCAATATGCGTGGAATAAAGAAGTTATTAATGGTGTGGCTACAAAGATAGTATTAGTTCAAAGTGATATTTTTCCCTACAAAACGTTTACTTGGGATTCTATTACAAGGGGTGCTGAATTTTATTATAAGCCGCAAGATCGTACGAATGGTACTATGCGTATAGACTACGCCTGGGAAGGCCTGTGTTTATTTAATGTAGAATCATGGTCTTCTGAATTGAAGGAATGTGTTGATTTTCAGCATGGATTTCAAAAGGGAGTATATACAGATACTGGTGGTGGTTTATGGAAATTATTAGAAGCCTTACCTGAATCTAATAAATTTGGATGGGTAGGTCATAATAGTCTTCAATGGTCTACTAATGATACTACACCGCTTTTACCATTTTGGATTATGGAGCATTTACGAATTGATCCACGAAACAAAGTTGATACTGATGGAACTGTATGGTATTATTCGGAGATTCAAGATGAGCGCTGTTTTCATTTGCGCGCAGGAGGGAATTGGGATGAAGCTGGAAAACAAGTACATGATACTCGCTATTCTAATTTTGTAAGACTTCTAACTGATGCTATTAATGATGGAACTGTATTTTTAGAATAGTTAAATAAATGGGTTGTGAGACCATTGAAAAAGTCCCTGGCGCTGTCTTGGACGGCACTCGAGATCGCCTGGCTCACAGTTTGCCTTAATCTGCCCTGCGTGCCGTGTAAATGCCTTCCAGCGTTTGATTTGTACTAAATCAAGCTCGGGAATTCTGCGGCCCATCCAATAGCGACAGTACCACTGGAACCATCCGCGTTCATCTGGATTTATAGCAGGGTCTGAGAGTTCGGGGTGTTGGCCTTTCTTACGTGAACCAGATGGATTCGGGAGCCATCCTGACTGAATCCAGAAACTGATGGGATTTCTTGAATCTACACCAAATAGGTTCACTGTAACGTCGGGACCACCAGGGCATAGTTTACCAGCCTGAATGGCATTCCAGAACCATTCTGCTGGGTACTCTAGAAGACAGTCATTCAAGTATTTCCCTTCAAAGGCACCTGCGGCAAGCATTTCACCCGGTGTCGCATATGGCTTGAAGTCTGCGGCCATATTTGTTCCTGGGCTATGTGTTAAGGTATATGTATATCCTTTGCGCATTTTATTCCAGGCTAGCACTTTCGTACCAGCCTTGAATTCGGACAATGGTTTTCCATGAGCCAGTAAAATCTCTTTCATGTCATCAACCGTTTTAACTCGTAGAATTCGCTTGTCCATCTTACTTTACCCTGAGGTAAAAAATGAACCCATCTAAGTGCCCTAACAAATGTAGAATGGATGAGTTACCAAAGACACATGAGCTTACAAAGGAGGAGGTTGTCTTTGTAAAGAACCTTGAACCGAAACTTCAGGATCTTCATGCTCTGGCAGTTGAGTGGCTACAGACATCTTACAGACCGGAATGGAGTCATATGTTTCAAAAGGCAAAGTGATGTATTTACTTAATATCATACTTTTTTATACCGAATCCAATATCAAAAGCCCAATTATCAATTTCATATGGGTCAGTTATTCCATTTTCCGTAGCAGTTCTCCAATACCAATTTAAATCACCTGGTGGATGAACTATCCATTTCTTTGTAGAAGTATCCAATAAACAAGAATCACCATAATCATAGAGTTTATAAATGCCATCACTTCCAATACCTATATTATCAGGTTTCCAATCAATGTAAAAAAATCCAATCCCCTGTAAATATTCTTTTAATTGTTTCAGTGTATTAATTAATTTTTTGGAGATTTTTACATTCGGTTTAACTATTTCAGAATCATAATAAAATTTATCTTTATTAATTCTATAAATATGTAATAAATTTGGATGCGGGTGTTCTTTTAAAAAGGGCACAAGTTGAATCTCACTAAAATTTGTGATCTTTCTAAAAATAGGATTTCCTCTATAGCATTCGTCAATATTAGTTATAGTTCCCGAGTCTAATAATTTACTTTTACATTTTCTATTTTTCCTAGTTAGATTTCCCATTCTACCTATAAGCAATTTATTGTTAATCGCGCTACGGTTCGTATATCATAGATATATTTCCGATATACATCTAAAGTAGATGTATCCTCCATCAATACTCGCCCATATGCTTAATAGCTTATTTATGTTAGTATCATTCTTTTTTGTAATCATATATTTCTCTAAACTCCAGAGTCTTGATGCGTATCGTATGCTTGTTCTAATTCTATTGTTTTCACTTGTTCTTGGAGTTCATGGGATATCACATCTAGGTATTGAGCGTGAATATGGATTCTTTGCCCCTATGAAAAATGGGCATAGGTAGATGTCATGCCCCTATTCCACATTACTTGGTGTACGAGGCCAGGGAGTTCATTCAACCAGAATAGCAGGATTTTCCTTAAATGATATACTAGCAACTATTGTAGTTGCTGCTATAACATCTTTTTGGTATAATATATCATTTCTGTATTCTTTTCTCGGTTGGTTTATCCTTGGCGAGGTCCTCCATTATGTAATGTGTGTTGATACAGCATTCTTAGAGCGTATTGGTTTAAAACCGCAAACCTAAAGTTGAACCACGTACCGTATACATAGTTATCACTCCAATATATGGCTCAAACTATTTTCGGAGGCCATAGTATTACCACACTGAAAAACCTCCGGCATCTCGTTTCAAACTTCCCCAGCCACGTTGGGTCAGTTACTGTCGTAAGTCTTTCGCGAATCAACACACAATGGACCCAATGGCAGTCTAAGCTGCCAAGAGTACAGCCATTTTATGCGGTGAAATGTAATCCGGAACCTACTCTACTTCAGAGCCTAATGTATCGCGGTGCGCATTTTGATTGCGCCAGTATATGTGAGGTTCATGATGTTAGACAGCACCTATCTTCATCAAATTATAGTGGTTCTAACATACTCTACGCACATCCGATGAAATCGGAGCGTGATATACGGACCATAGATACTCTCGGCATTAAGACGACGGTTGTTGATTCCGTGGAAGAGTGTGTAAAGTTGGAGGCATGTGGATGGAAGGGTGACGCATATCTTCGTGTAGCGGTTGGTGATAAGGGCAGTAAGATGCCATTCTCAGTGAAGTTTGGGGCAAGTCAATCAGAAGTCGATTTAATCGCGAGGCAATCTAAGATTCACTTGTCAGGCGTAAGTTTCCATGTTGGCTCTGGATGCCAGGATCCAACGCAATACACAAAGGCTATCGAGTATGTATCAGGGACAGTATTTAATAAATTAAGAAAACATGGACATTCTCCGAAAGTTATTGATATCGGTGGTGGATTCTCGGCGAATCCTGTAGAATTTGGACTAACCGCAGCTGCCATTAATAATGGCCTGAATCTTGTTACGAAGGGCTGTAAGGTTATCGCAGAGCCAGGGCGGTACTTTGCTCAGCCGAGCCAGGATTTATTTGTGAAAGTCATCGCAAAAAAGAGGGGATTGAATGGGGTAGGCTGGCGATATGTTATTGACGAGTCTCTATACGGATACTTCTCATGTATTCCATTCGACCATCAGACACCTGCCTGGTTTCGTGTATCTAATTCTGATTCTGAAATAAAAAGAAATAAGTCAGAAGCAATTCTATTTGGTAGAACCTGTGATAGTCTTGATGTGATTGCTAAGGGCGTAATGGAGAACTTGGAAGTTGGTGACTGGCTCTACTTTCCTTTGATGGGTGCCTATACATCTGCGACGGCATCTGAATTCAATGGATTTCCGAAACCCCATAATGAAAAAGATGAGGCGAATCTATTACCTGACGCATTTACGGCATGGGCATCAGTAGATAAATTCCATTTGGAGAATCCTTTGACGTATTCAAATGCGCTTAGACCGATTATTTAGAATGTATAGACATTCTTTGGTAAGTAATTTGTAATTGGTAGGCCTGCCAGTTTTCTAATGGCAATAATTTTCCATTTACAGACTGGACCAATAGATACATTTTCATCTATTTCAAGTTTCAGACTATGGTCCCTGTGTGAACTCGGTACTAAGTCAAGAATTTTACGTAATCTATCCATAAGAAACTGCTTTATAAGTTGTTCCTTAGTGATACATTTGGTGCCTACACTATAATCAATACATAAGTCAATGGCATACTGAAGTTCATGTGAAGAAGGGTATGTTTCATGAAAACGATTCCAGATAATTTCGTCGCAGTCTAATTCCGTGTATTCTTTAGTGTCATTTATATCTACTCTAAATATTTCTGAATATATTGGAAACTCCTTTACTGCTCTGTAGAAACAGTCAGATACTTCTAGTGCGCATCGTTTTAACGATTTGAATTTAATATAACTATGTAAGGGATGACTAAGTGATAGAGGATTAATAAGAATATCATAAATCATATTTTTACACTGTTGGCACATTGTTCTATAGAGTATTGACGATTTTGTTAGTATATAGTACTTCAATTTTTCCCTTTACTAGCCCCTAAATTTGAGCAGGCATAGTGCCGTTGGTCCAGTATACTATGTCTAAGATTACGACACTAACAGATGGCATCGGTTTCGTAGAGGTAATGGGTACCTTTGGCGATGATCTGACTGTTGTTAATGCCGCCCGTGTTTCATTTGCTAAGGAGTCCACTGTTATGACGCCTGGCGATGAGAAACTCATCAAGTACCTGGCAAAGCATCATCACACGAGCCCCTTCTTTCATCCTCAGATTCGCCTGCGTCTGAAGATGCCTATCTTTGTGGCTCGTGAGTGGTTCCGTCACACGGTCGGCTTCGCACGGAATGAGGTGAGCCGGCGTTATGTTGATTCTGAGGTAGAGTGTTATATCCCTAGTCCAGAGTGTGTAAGAGAGCGTGATACGAATAAAAAGCAGGGGTCCAAGGCAACTGCTGTAAGTGAGTCAGAGGTAGTCAAGGGATATATGGCAGATATTACCCATTTGTCGGTTGATACCTATAACAAACTTCTCGAGGCCAATGTGGCACCTGAGGTCGCACGGATGGTATTGCCTCAGTCAATGTATACGGAGTTTATTGAGACTGCGTCTCTATTCGCATATGCTCGCCTATGTAAGTTGCGTCTAGGGGCTGATGCGCAGGTGGAGATTCGCTTGTACGCCCAGGTTCTCAGTAGTCTTATGGAGCGGGCCTTTCCAGTCTCATGGGCTGCTCTATGCCAGGATACCGCATGATTACTTTACTACAACACTAGGTGCCACATAATCAATAATCCCACGTGAGATTACATTCATAATTGTTGTAGTATAGGATACCTGAGTATTACTAATAATTAGTAGACCAGTTTGACAGATAGGGCTTCCTATCGTAACAAACCCCTGTAGATATCCATAGATCCCATCGGGAACACATACGTAATTATAGAATTTATTTGCGGCATAGTGTGATGAATATGCTAATAGAGCACTCACCAGAACCTTACCAAGATAATCAAGCATATACTATAGTATAAGATACGCTTGATTAAATTTTTTACCTAAGTGACAGACTCTAAAAAAAAGAGTTAACAATCTTTCTCTCAACTTTGACATAGGGAACAAGAGACGCAACAATAGCAAGTGTTAATAAATTTCCTAAGAGAACACCTGAACTAATTTGAAAAATAAGTTTCATTGATATATATACATTATACACCTTTAACCTATTCTAAATCAGAATCAGGATAATTTGTGTTAATTGTCTCTGCCTCAGGATCATAGCGACCTTTGTATGGCCCTACACCATTTGTAGAAACGGCATAGGCCTTTCCTGAGATAGCATCAAAGTAGTAGTCCTTTCCCTCGCAGTGTATTTTCTTGACCTTTACAATGACCACATCTTGAATCCTAATTGGTGACGTCATTGCCTCAACAAACCTAGGAGGGCCTGTAACTAAAGAACTTGGCTGAATATTCACTGGTGTCAGGGCTACTTCAGTGGCATTCTTGACAACCTTTGCCTTTCTGGGCTGCTTTGGTTTATCTGCCTTTGTAGTAGATGCTGTAACTGCGTTTATAACTGCGTTTGTTGTAACTACGTTTGTAACTGCGTTTGTAAGACCTTCATCTGGCTTTACAGTCTTCTTTGGCATTGTACTACTTGCTGTTAGTTGTGCTTCCTTAGCCCTTGTTTCATCTACCGCGTAGGCCTTCCACCCTTTCTTAATCTGTTCGTTATAGAAAGGAGATCCATAGAGTTTACTATCACTTGGATAGGGTCCATCTACAAATCCATGGTCACATTTTGGACTTGATTGATATTTATGCTTCGGCAGTTTCACAGCGCATTCCGTACATGTCTTACCATTAGAACTTACATTTGGACATCTATATTCTGTCCAAATGTATTTTCCTATTTCAGTCTTTCCATCAATTTCCTTGTAGAGTCTAAATGAGTAGCGGTCAGCGCATGCTCGACGAGATGTACATGTAGCCATTTGGTTAATGTCTATAGATGGCAGCCCAGGGTCAAATTTATGCGCAAAATTAACTAGTACACATTGAGTGTTCTCGCACTTGGATCATTTGTCTCAGGGCACCACTTCGGCATCCAGCGATACGGCACCGCTGTCTGAATCGCATTGAGTCCATATGCCGCAGTGAAAAGAAATCTATAATAGTATTCTTCAGGAGTGGTGGGAGGCAAATGTTTCGAATACGATAGGATTGCCTTCTCTCTCCAGTTGGTAGGGACTAACTTTACTACACGGTCTTGGATTTCTTGAAACCATGCTTTCTCAGGTGTAGAAACGCCGTCACTGAATGCCTCCTTACGCCGCCAGAGAACATCATAAGGTAGAGTAACACCGTCATCAAAGGCTGATCTGAGAATATGTTTCTCAACCTGTCTACCAGGGACCGGTCTCAAGAACTCAGGGTGAATACTGCGAACAACAGAGACGAACTGTTTATCTAGGAAGGGAGTGCGGGCCTCGAGGCCAT
>Ga0114971_10003168_pt1 | contig 11180 bp, 11 predicted proteins | sample M_140625_MF_Meta_FD_87320 | JGI IMG/M metagenome (GOLD analysis project Ga0114971, IMG submission 87320) | Freshwater microbial communities from Lake Montjoie, Canada to study carbon cycling - M_140625_MF_MetaG | ecosystem: Environmental > Aquatic > Freshwater > Lake | place: Lake Montjoie... | reverse complement strand
TGATCGACGATTCGGAAATTATTGATCTGGATTATCAGAAACCGTTTTTAAGAGAGGATTCTATAAAAAAGAACGTGAGATGGTCGTCAAATTTAGAACAAACCGCGGCGAGAAGACATCAACCGGTTGTTTATGCGAATGAACAATATCCGAAACCATTGATGAAAAAAGAAGCCACGGTTGATCATTCGTTGTTGGAAACCTTGATCCATAGTGTACAGAGTTTAAAGGCGGAAATCGATTCTTTAAAAACGAATCGACCCGTTCCTCCTTTGTTAAAGCCGACGGCGACACATGCCGTTGAACAAAGCTCAAGAGAACATAATCCGTTGGTTTCGAATATATTATCCAGACTGAAGAAAAAACAATCGGATTTTTCGGAAGACAGTTTACAAAATGTTAATTTTTCGTTTGAAGAATTAAGCTGAATTGGTAATCTGGCGTCTTACTATTTTTTTTATATTTTCGGCAATTTTAATTTGTTCGGCACGAATAACTTGCGCTTTATTTTTTGAATCTTGATCCAATTGTTCTTTTAAACGCAATTGATTTTTAACTGCTCCTATTATTTTTCTAGAAATTTCACTTGTAGAAATATCTGCACCTGTACTCGATTGATTAGGTCCTGTGCCATTAGGTCCTGTGCCATTAGGTCCTGTGCCATTTGATTTTTCGCTTTTTGATCCAAATAGAGATTGCATTCCTTTGCTCATACTATTGAGGACGCCCGAAGAAGATCCGCTTTTTCCAAAACCGGTTACTGGAGCTCTAAAACCTTGACTTTGATTAAATCCTTGACCTTGACCTTGATTATAACTTCGACCAACACCTTGATTAAAACCTTGACCTTGGCCTTGATTAAAACCTTGACCTTGACTTTGATTAAAACCTTGACCTTGACTTTGGTTAAAACCTTGACCTTGACCTTGGTTAAAACCTTGACCTTGACCTTGTTCTCCATTTAACCCGTCAGGATTTTCACATGAAACTGCGTTTCTGATTTTATCTTTGTCCTCTCGAATACGGCGATCCTTGAAACGAAATTTAATAAGCTCTTCGTGTGTGCTGTTCTCGGGCGGCTCCAAAATACCCTTTTTCTGTGTAGTCAACCATTCGTCTACTTCAGCGGTATGATATTTTGCCATATCAAAAATACCACCAAAATCATCAACCCCGCTAATTTTCTTGGGCCCTTTATTAATTTGAACAATACCTTTTTTGTTTGGTGAAGTATGCTGATCTCCTATAAAAAATCGCATGTTTACTTCCCTTCCAGCAAAAGGTGTATTTGCGCTTGTCACATTTTTTGCAGTTGTTTTCTCGGAGTTTGTACCGTTCGTGCTCTTAGATTGTATCATTTCGTAATCAGCGCCTGTTTCAACGCCACTGGTTGATCCGGGTTGGTCTGGTTCTACTTTCCTTCTTGGTTTTTCCATTATATTATATATATTATAATATAATATATAATATACTTCACATACGAAGTTCCGTCGGTTAATTAAATAATATATTCCTATATTTTTCAACGTATTTATCGTCGATGAACCGTTTGGTGAATAATGCAATCTTATCTTTCATGTAGATTTTGTATCCCCCGCCGTGTTTTATCTTACGGAATGATTTGATGGGATGATCTATTTCGCTCGTTAAAAATGTGATAATAAAAAATAAACAATACATTCCGCACTCCGTATCCGTACGTTGATGCTCGTGCTTGTTTTGATAATATTTGAAATGAATTCCTATTTCTTTTCCTTGTCTAATAATCTCGTCTCTCAATCGCTTTATTTCAGGTGGAACATCATTAAGAGCACTATCATAATAAAAAATAACGGCTTCATTTATGTCAACAAACATAGAGACCCAATGAGAACCCGGCTCGTCGTGTTTATCTAAATTAAATACGATGCCTAGTTTCACCTTTCCTTGTTTTTTAAGATCACTTATCGATAATTTACATAGATCTTCCCATACGCATTTTCCGCCTTCTTCTTCCAATTTTGTATCATAATCGATCGACGACGGTCCTAACAATTTGAACTCTTTATGAGTGATTTCGTATTGTTTCAGAACATTTTCAATGTCGTAATTCGAGAGCCATGCATTTGGGTTTTTCTTCCAATCCGGTGGTTTATCTGGCGCAAAAGTGAATTTATCGATCTGTTTTTTTAGAACGGGATCTTGGATTTCTTTCAACCAACAATCTTCGGTGGGGCAATTCGACATACGATCTTTCAATTCGGTCCACATGGCAGACGGATTGTTCGATTTAATTTTTTCCGATGGGTGAGAATCATTATACGCATTTTTAATTTTTTGAAGAATGTCTTTGGAATAACACGTATCCGGCCCAGCACGTTTCATTTTTGCTGCGGGACTACAGTTCATTTTTTTTATGGTTTTATTGCGTTTTTTTTCTTGGATCTTATTTTTATTACGCGTGTATCTCATATATTATCTTATAGTATATTGATATATTAATTGGTCCTAAAATTTTGAGACCTCAAATCCATCCATAGTTTTCCCAAACGATTTTCAGGGAACCGTAGGTCCCCCTACCAGTAACACCCCTCTTCCACATTCAAATACCCATCGACCCGCTCTTTTTCGTCAGGACGAATCCAATGTTCGTTATAAATTTTACAAACGTCAGGCCGATCGTCCCATCGTTTACCTTTGATTCCGAATAAAAGTTGTAATATTCCTCCCATATAAATGGCAGATTTATTCTTATGATTCCGGATGTAATTAACTAAAGGTAGTCCATATCCACCGCACCCAAGAAGAGCCACATCAAAATCCATTTTATAAATTTCCGAACACAATTCATCGTAATTGTCTATCCAGCTATCACCCAATTTATTTCCGGCGCAAGTATTTGGCGATTTTAGTACCATTAATTCGAAAGCAGGGAGCGTATCTTGGTTCAAAAATAATAATTTCCTCTTTTTATATTGCGACAATATTGATTTTGTAAAAGGATGTATAATTAGAACCTTCTTTCCCTCCAAGAATTTTGTCCAAGGCGCAGAATATTTAAAAAACTCCAAGCCAGAAGCGTCAAAATGCCTCAGTCGGTACGTGTTTATAAATTTGGATTCAAATGGTGTGATCCAAGAATTATTCCAATTCGCCAAATAGGTACACGTCTGTAATGCAATATTAAAAAGATTAGCGTACAAAATTTTATCTTTACCGTCGTGTTGTTCGTCAAAATAAATCCCGGCGTTGTTATGGAGTTTTTGCAAAATGTCCTTGTATCTTTCCTCATAATTTTCTATTCTTTCCAAGAAACAATATGAAAATACGGTTTCGGCGCCTATTCCGCAACGAACAATACTGAATGGATCTTTGGATTGCAATAGATGAGATATAATGACGTTTCCTTCTAAGGGTTTATTTTTAATGGAAATGTGTTTTTGTTCTGTAAACAATAAATTGGACAAGTTCATATATTATTACCTAAAGTTATATTTTATATTTTCTGGCGGAAATAATACGTCTTCGTCGCCGTTTTGTTGATTCGATAATTCTATTTCTAAATATTTTATTAAGGCGTGCATATATGCGCCGAATGCGTCCGTTACTTCATTTGTATATTGATGTTTTTGATGATCAATTAAATTTTCGGTTATTTCCAAGATATTTGATCGGAATCTCTTTGTTTTTTTAATGAATTCTTGGTATTCGTTGTGTTTTTCTGGGTCCGTCTTGGATAAATATTTTTGATAAGCGGATTTATTTAATAAAAGTTCCAAGGTAATTTTATCAATGTAAGGATTACTTTTTGGTGGCGAACAGTCCTCTGATAAAATTGAATTCTCTTCGTCCGACATTCTTACTATAATAAAGTATTATTTTATAATAATGATGACGCTATTCTCACGATTGTTTCATTATGTTATGTTGATTTCATCGAAACATGGGATTGATGGGTCACATGGGTTAAAGCATAGTATGGACGTTTTGCATTATACTCAATCGATTTATAATATAGAGGTTCTAAAACGTCCTATTTTACAACAACACGAACGAATTATTTATACATCGGCAATTGTTCATGATATGTGCGATAAAAAATATATGACACAAGAAGACGGAATTCGCGATATTCATCGATATTTAGAAGATGATTTGACCGATAATGAATTGACAATAGTAAAACAGATCATATCCACAATGTCTTATTCAACGGTTAAAAAAGAGGGGTTTCCGCATATGGGTCCATATCAGTATGCGTATGACGTAGTAAGAGAGGCTGATCTGTTGGCTGCATACGATTTTGATCGATGTATGATGTACAAAATGCATTTGTATGGACTAGATAAACAAGTAGATATGATGGATGTTTTCAGAGACGCCGAACATTTATTCGAAAATCGCGTATTTAAACACAATGAAGACGGACTGTTTCACACTGAGTTTGCAAAAGATTATTCGAGTCAATTGCAAACACAGGCTTTGGTGAGAATGGATTCATGGAAAAAACTGTTGCACAACCCAAGATTTAGAACATGACGAATCATATTTAGAAGGTAGAATGAATGCGAAAACTCGGGATATAAATATATTTATTTATTATATACTATTTTTCATATGCCGATATATAATTTGAATAAATCAACGGAAAATTTATTTATCAAAATAAAAACGAAGATATGGTGGCTTTTATTGGGAGTTCTTATTTTTTGTATATTGTGGGGGAAGAAACTTTCCCTTTTATGGCAAAAAAATATAACAGAAGGACACAATACTATGAAAGACGAAGAGAGCGACGAAGAAAGCGACGAAGAGAATGAGAATGAGGAGAATGAAGAGGACGGAGAAGATAAAAATACAATTTTACAAATCATTTCAAATAAAAACACGCGGTTGTCTGATTCTTTACCCGCTACAGAAACTTCATCTGGGTCTAGACCCCCTGCTCGGACACCTTCTGCTGGATCTAGAACTCCAGCTTCAACTACTTCATCTGGGTCTACAACCCCCGCTCCAACAAATTCATCTGGATCTAGAACCCCCGCTCCGACAAATTCATCTGGGTCTACAACCCCCGCTCCGACAAATTCAGCTGGTTCTACAACCCCCGCTTCAACTACTTCATCTGGGTCTACAACCCCCGCTCCGACAAATTCCTCGGGTGGAGGTTCTGGTGGCGGAGGTGGAGGTGGAGGTTCTGGTGGTTCTAACTCTACTTGCCCTCCGTCAAAATGGAAGATAAATGATAAAGTTCAAATAATAAAACCTAATAATGCTCCAGCAGTTCCCGGTACTATTAGAAGAGTTGATCTTAATTCAACTGGCTGTGTGTATAGTTATATGGTTCAATTATGCGATGATTCTACAAATACATATCTAGATTCCGACTTAGTTAGTGCACCACCGCCAGGAAGCGCGCCAAATTCTTGCAATTCGAATGGCGACAGAGGACAGAATGTTGTCACACTTACTACCAGTCCCGTTCCATCTGGTACTACATCCGCTCCCAGTGCTCGTGTAACCACATCGAACAGCTGCAACGAATTTACTGTGATGGTGACAAACGGAAAACGCGAAGGAGAGAGTTGGTCTTATTCAACCAATGGAAATAGGGGATCAATTCCTTGCCCCCTTGACAGTTTATTACAGACCGTCGATAATAGTCCTTTACCCGGGTGGGTTTGCACAGACGCCATCGTAGTCGACAACGCCAATAAAGTTTTGTTTGATCGTTCTACGTGTGCGGACAAGCAAACTTCCGACGAAAAGTGGTCATATTCCGAATCAACTAAGAAGGCTACTGTCAAAATTCCGATGACTGACACCATTACAACCTACGCGAATTCTCAGACTCATAGCATATTTTTGACGTACGTACCAAAAGTTTCAGTTCCTTCACCTACTCCTTCCACATAATAATATATGTTGATATTATATGAAAAATTACATTGAAAATATAGAAAACGTACAAGAACACGTAAATTCCCATTTAGTTATAAGAAATAATGAAAAAAATAAATTCGGCGAGGTTTTAACGCCGCCGAATTTAATTGACGAAATTCTCGACGAATTTCCTGAGCATATATGGAAGAACAAGGATCTCAAATGGGTAGATCCGGCTGCTGGAACGGGAAATTATTTTGCATTGGTATATTCGAGGTATATGAAATCGTTGATAAATCATTTTCCGGAGAAAAAAGCAAGGTCGAAACATATTATTCAAAATATGCTTTATATGGTTGAACTCAATTCCAATAATATAAAATCATTGCGCGGTCTATTTGGTAAAAATGCAAATATAATTCATGGCGATTTTTTGGACGTTGGTGCAAATGTAGATCCGGACATTATCATTGGAAATCCTCCTTTTCAGGTTGAAAAAACGGAAGCGTATGAAGGATCGTCGGGCCACCGCACCCTTTGGGATAAATTCGTAAAGAAATCATTGGAAACCATAAAACCCGGAGGATATTTAGCTTTTATTACTCCAGCGAATTGGCGGAGGCCAGAGTCAGATTTATACGAAATAATGACAAAACAAAATCGGTTATTATTTTTGCACATTTATGGAAAAGGCGCGGCAAAAGAATTATTTGGAATACAATCGCGGTTCGACAATTATTTGATAAGGAAATCCGCGGCATCGCCAAACGTTAGAACAAAGATTATCGACGAATTGGGGTCTGAAATCCAAGAAGACGTCGGTGTGTGGCCTTTTTTGCCAAATTACGAATACGGCGCGATTCGATCGATGTTGTCCAAAACGAATGGAATCCAGGTGATATTCGATTCCTCTTTTTATGATGCGCGTAAATTAAAATCCAAGGAAACGACAAAATATAAATACCCGGTAATTCATACTATAACGAAGACTGGTCTTGGAATAAAATATGCGGACCAAGTGAACGAAGAACAGATCGGTGTTAAAAAAGTCATTTTAAATTTCAATGAAAAACAATATCCATACAATGATTTCCAAGGCAAATACGGAATGTCGCAATTATCGTTTGGAATTCCTATATCTTCGAAAAAGGAGGGGGATCAATGGACAAAATTCATAAATAGCGATCGATTTTCGCGCGTTTTGAAAGCTACAAAATGGAATGCGTTTCAAACGGATTATCGCATGTTTCACTATTTTGATCGAGATATATATAAACGAGATGGAAAAACTCGTAAAATGCGCTTAACTAAAAATAAAACCAGACGTGTAAAAAATTGAACCTAGTTTGTCTTTATTTCAAAAGTAAAAACAAACATGACCGAGCCACAGGAAATCGTAAACCCGAATTTTAATGCCAAAACGTGCTCCCTAAAAGAGGGAAAGAACATGGTACAATGCAATAAGAGCGGCGATGTATACAAGTTTATTAAGGCGGGAAAAAATTACGTTATTGAACTACCCGATACAAAAACCATTTTAAACGTCAAATGCACCGGTGCGGGCATTCTAGCTGCCGATATGAAAATTATAACGGCGTTTGTTGACGAAACACGGGATCATGACAGCGAAACGTGTACATTTTCATATAAATATGAAACTTTTGATAGTGTTTATTATACGTCTTTCAAATATCGCGAAAAATGCGTCGTTTATATTTCGGTCGATGATTTGTTTTGAGCCATTAAATGAAAACGACTTTTGCCTTTGGTTTTATATTTAGTTTTTTACACGTTCCTCCTTCTAGTTCCAAGACAAACTCCCCTTTTCCTATATAACTCTCACATGGTTCTTTATTGCACGGAGGGCAGCTATGGTAAATTTTTGTTATTGTACCCGCGGTATTTATAAATACCACGTCCAGAGGAATAATGCAATTTTTCATCCAGAACGAAGATTCTGAACGATCCATCACAAAAAGGGCTGCGTCGAATCGGGTGAATTTCTTGCCCATCATACCGAGCCGAATCTCTTCTGGTTCTCTTAACACTTTAGTTTTGAATATATTTTCGTTTATATATGTGTAAATGTACATATATAAACCTTATATAAAATATTGGTATAGGTTTTTCTAACTAATAAATTGGCAATTGAAAGGTTAAAGCGCGTCAGAAGAACGTTTCGATGATGGCGTTTCAATATCGGACATTGTCTCTTTCGTTGTTCTTGACGATTGTGATCCATGTGATCGTTGTGATCTTTGTGATCCCTGTGATTTTAGTGATCCGCGCGTAGAAGACCTTTTACTTTGAGTAATCGAATGAAGTTTGGATGTTCTAGTCTTTTGATTTACTTTTTTTGCGGATTTCCTAGATTTCATCCTCAAACACTGGAAATCTAAAGATCGGTAATAACCGCTTTTGCATTTTTTAGTAAGTTTTTTTTTGATGGGATCGTATTCTAGATTTATTAGTTTCTTAAAATTAGACCCATATAATTTATTCACGATATTCAGCATCTCTTTTAGAGTCAACATATCTTTAGAAAAACGTTTGTTTATAGTATTTCTTAACCACACCCCTATTTCAAAACGGAAGAATCGATTTTCTATTAAAATATTGTCCGATTCTAAAGGAAAAGTAGTCGAAAATAAATCGATCTTCGAATCCGACAGCCAATCTATATAAGAATTTACGGTTTTGGGTTCCTCAAAATGTCTGAAATAAGAATGCATTGAATACAACGGATCTCCGTAATGTTTATCTGATTTATTTAATTCTTCCAATGCCGAACTTTCATAATTGACATCGGTTTTTTCCTCGTCTTCAAATTCATAAATCGGTGATATAATATCGGGTTGCCAAAATAATCTATGCACGTCATCGAGATCAGAAATATCAAAACTTTCGCGGAGTATTTCTTTGACGCGTTTATATAAAGTTGCATTATTATGTCGTGAAGCAAAACTTAAGTAATCTTTCAAATAATCTTCAAGTTCTTTATCTAAAATGGCTTTATGTTCCTGGATGTAATAAAACAATTTATAATAAATTAAAAACATGTAGGTTTTCAAAATTTTTCCAGGTTTTGCCTTTACATCAATTTCCTTTTTTTTATTATCACTTCCCATTTTGGAAGTTTCGTTGAAATTTTCAATGAGATTATCTACAATATCTTCAACAAAAACAACGGTCTCTAGCTCCAAATTATGGGATTCAATATGAGTTTTGCTCTTTTTAAAATTGGGAACTTCTAATATTTCTTTTATTATATCTCCAAGATCTTCGGCTTTGCATCGAAACGTCATTTGTGGTATGAATGTTACATCTCCAAGATCGTGGGTATTTATCATATTTTCTGTGTCATAGGTGTCCATGTAAAATAAATTTGTATCCGGTTTATGATATAAACGCCGGTCGTCTCCTAGTTCTCCGATAGGAGTATAATGAGTTTTTTTCTCAGATTGAATTAATAATGTACCTTTGATTGGTTTCAAACCAGTAAGATGATCTACAATTCGACTGCACGCGTCAACAAAAGTTTCTATAATTATATCCGCATTCTCTTTTTTGGGGCTATAATACGTAACAATATATTCAACGCCTGTGAATGTTTCGCATGAATCGGTGATTTCTTCTGAAAATTTAAAGTCGTACATTTTTCCGCCCTCTGTTTTGAAGAAATACATGTCATTTTTGGCGATATTTACTTCTTCACAATGAGTTTTTACTATATCACTAAAATCGACGTCACCGACATCATTAGTAATATTAAATTTTATGGTTTTTTTATTATCCGTTTTTCTATTTTCGGTGAAATATTCTAAATAAGATTCGTTTTCTCTCTCTGCTAATAATCTCATTTTTTCTTCTTTCATTTCTGCTTCAAATTCCTCTTGAAATTCGGCCATATCCTCTAAATCTTCAAATTCCTCCGGAACTTCTTCATTTTCCTCATTTATTGCCTTTTTTTCATTGGGAGGCTTGTCGTCTTTATGTATGGGAATACGAACTGATATATAATTATCGTCAACCTCGGTTGCGCTTCCCGTTTCCAATTTTCCTTCCAAAACGCGCAATGATACGTTCGAATTGATCAATGATTTTTTATTTTTATGGAGCGAAAGTTTTGCTATATCATGGGTTTCGAATTCATATCCTATGCTTAATATTTTTTTAAAGGTTTTATCTGGTATTAAACTTCCTCCTTGAATCATTATATATATAATCGAATATTTTTATTACTCCTTTTCGCGTCAGATGGATTATGATTTTTTTAATCCATTGAACCAAACGGTTAATACGCCTTGTAACAATGCAAAAACGAACATTACTATTATAATTTTTAGCCAATCTTTTTTACTAGGCATCTCGATTTTCGTTTCGCGATTACTGAATTTACCAATGTTGTAATGGATTATATTCTCGAAAAGGTTCACGAATATATATACACAAAACGAAATGATAATGAGATGAATACTAGAACCGGAAATAATATACATTATACATATAATGCACATTATTTATTGTGCTGTTCTTTTGTTGGCGTCGTGTAAAAAACGCATATTGAAATCCGGAGTATTCAGTTTTGCACCTTTTTTTAAAGCACATCATATCTTGGTTTTAGAACCGGAAAAAAAGCAGGAGGGTATTTATTTAATAGATTTTTCGCCCTTGAATCCGGATAAATCGGAGACGCTTTTGAATTTAGCGTTAGGTAAATGGGTTCCTGCAGAACTCCGTCTACGTAATATTCGATGTACAAGTGTAGACGATGAAATCTTGGAAAAATGGTACAATACGAATCGCGATCTTTCATCCGAAGAATCCTTACAACTTACCGAGTGTACGTTGAATAAAATACAAGATGAAGAAATCAAACGGGTTTACAAAGATATAGAATCATCTTGGAAAAAAGAGATGAATTTATACACATATAATTGCCAGCATTTTACTAGAACCATGGTTTGAGTTCCAGTTGTTTATAATTACGATCATGGTGCATGGGAACATCGAGCGGAACAACGAGCGTGCTTTGGTCTTGTAAATATTTCATATATCCTACCGTTTCGTTGTAAATCATAGGAACACATTGACTCAAGACCAGATCATTTAACCGTTCAACTTGACCAGTTACGTCTTTTGCATAATGTTGAGCGTATTGTAAATAAATATTTCGCATGATGATCTTGAGAGCGTCCATGTTTTGCGGCGGAATGACATATTGATTTTTCGACATTTCGTAGACACCGGCGCGAAGACCGTTCTGTACAATCTGCGCATTTCCTTGCGAAAAAAACACTTTCGCTAAAAGGTTATTT
>Ga0114971_10003167_pt1 | contig 11185 bp, 8 predicted proteins | sample M_140625_MF_Meta_FD_87320 | JGI IMG/M metagenome (GOLD analysis project Ga0114971, IMG submission 87320) | Freshwater microbial communities from Lake Montjoie, Canada to study carbon cycling - M_140625_MF_MetaG | ecosystem: Environmental > Aquatic > Freshwater > Lake | place: Lake Montjoie... | reverse complement strand
AGGCAGCTGATGCCCTGCGCCTTGGCCTTAGCCTTGCTCAAGGCCGGCAGCAGCATGGCCGCCAGGATGGCGATGATGGCGATGACGACGAGCAGTTCGATCAGCGTAAAAGCCTTGGTAGCGGATTTCTTTAATTGCAATTTCACAGTTTTGGAATGTAATCGGATTTGGTTCAGAAGAACAACGTACCCTATTCGGCTCCCGCAGAATACTACCGATTTGCGCATAAATAGTCCCATTTTGCGTCTGCAAGTTTGGGTCCGTTTAGGGCGGGCAGTCCGCTGCCCGCCGGCGCTGCCAATCCGCGCGTGCGGGTTTACCGCGCCAGCGCGCACGGAGTGACGCGCCCTACCTGTCCCAAAGTCGCCAAGAACTGCTTTAGTCCGAATGAACCGCCCAGGGGGCAAGATCCGACCGGATTCATGCCGTCCTTCAAGGAAGCCCGCTCCCAAAACGAACCCGGCGCTATTTCAATGCCTCCTCCCATGGGAACGCCAAAAGATACCCCAGCGTGAGGAAATCCCGCTGCAATTCAGTAGGGTTGAGTCCTGTACGTGGTTCACACCGTGAACGGTGTCTTGTTGAACTCAGCCCGCGTTGCAACTCAACTACAGGGTACCGGCCGCGGGGCTACTCCTGCGGGGCGCCGCCGGCGAAAGATCTTGGGGCTGGTCCCGGCGAGCTTGCGGAAGGTGCGAAAGAAATGATTGGGCCGGGAGAAACCGGTTTTAGCCGAGATTTCCACGGCTTTGAGCGAAGTCGTGTCGAGCAGCTGCCGTGCGGCATCGATCCGGACTTGCACGATTTCCTCATTCAGCGTGCGCCTGAGTTCCCGACGGAAGGCCTTTTCCAAGTCGCGCCGCGAGAGGTCGGTGGCGGCCACGACATCGTCCACCCCCAGCAAGGGATTGGCATAGTTATCGCTGATGAAGCGCACGGCGCGCGCGACCTGGAGGTTGTCCACCGCCAGGATGTCCGTGCTGCGGCGCGTGATGAGGCCGGTGGGGGGCACCCGGATGACTTCCTTGGGCGGTTTGCGGCCGGACATCAGCCGGTCGAGCATCGCCGCCGCCTGATAGGCCATGCCCTCGAGATCGTGGCACACGCTGGACAGCGGGACGGGGATGCATTCGCAAATCAGCGCGTCGTTGTCCACGCCCAGCACGGCGACGGCTTCGGGCACCAGCAGTCCGGCATCGGCGCACGCATCGATGAGGTCCGCCGCCACGCAATCGTTGTAGCCAAACACCGCGAGCGGCTTGGGCAGCCGCTTGAGTTCGCGGATGAGCAGCTTGCGGCGGGCCACCCAGTCGCGCGAGGACGGATCGCCGTGGCGGGTGTCGGTTGGGGGGAGCAAATGGCAGGTGAACCCCGCCTTCTCCAGCCGGTTAGCGAAACCGCGATAGCGCTCGGCATTGACCACGTCGTCCAGCATTGGCGCCCAGACAAAGTTCCGGAAACCGCGCTCCAGAAAGTGCTCCGCCGCCCAGCGGCCGATCATTTCGCTATCCCCTTCGACCCGGGGCAGGTTGAGCTCGTTGCGCACCATCGAGATTTCCACCGCCGGCAGGCCCGAGCCGAGAATGAACTCCGCCAGATCATCGCGGTAGCCGATGAAGGAAATAATGCCATCGCCGCGCCAGCCCACGGGAATCTTGGCCGTGTAAATCATATCGGCGACGAGATGCCAGCGATGCTCGCGGGCGTACCGAGCGACGCCGCGAAAGAACCCGTGGTGGGAACTGGTCAACGCCAGCAAAACCGTGCGCTTTCTGTTCATGACAGTCAAGAGCGTGCCACGACTACCACCCATGACAAGTAAAAGCGTGCGCAAAATGGGATAAGAGTCGCGCAAAATGGGTATTTCAGCTGGATTGGGGGGATGGCACAATGAGGCTTCATGCGCCTTGATTCCCACCAGCACTTCTGGTCCTACGATCCAGCCCAACAGGTTTGGATGACGGATGAGATGGAGGTGCTGCGTCGGGATTACTGGCCAGCCGAACTGAAGCCGCTGCTCGCTGCCAGCGGGTTCGACGGCACGGTTGCCGTGCAGGCGCGTCAGCGGGTGGAGGAAACCGCGTGGCTGCTGGAATTGGCGGACGAGCACGATTTCATCAAAGGCGTTGTGGGCTGGGTGGATCTGCAATCGCCGGAACTGCGGTCGCAGCTGGAAACATTTTCGCGGCATCCGAAACTGGCCGGCGTCCGGCACGTCGTGCATGACGAGCCAGACGATCACTTCCTGCTGCGGCCGGAATTTCGCCGGGGCATCGCCCGGTTGCGCGAGTTTGGCCTGACCTATGATTTGCTGCTGTTCCCCCGGCATCTGCCAGTGGCGGTGGCGCTGGTCGCGGAATTTCCCGACCAGCCGTTCGTGCTCGATCACATCGCCAAGCCGGCCATTGGCGAGGGGCAGCTGTCGCCGTGGCGCGAAGACCTGCAACGGCTGGCCCAATTCCCCAACGTCTATTGCAAGCTCTCCGGGCTGGTCACCGAGGCGGCGTGGCAGCAGTGGCGGCCGGAGGATTTCCACCGCTATCTGGACATCGTCCTCGCGGCGTTTGGCCCGGAGCGCCTGATGATCGGGTCGGACTGGCCGGTCTGCACCTTGTCCGGCACTTACGCCGAGACGATGAGAATCGTGACCGACTGGATGCAGAAATTTCCCAACGATGTGCGCGAAGGAATTCTGGGTGGCAACTGCGCCCGGTTTTATGGTTTGAATCCAAAATAATTTATGAGTTCCACCATGAATGCCGCCGTGCTGCACGCGGCCAAAACCATCACCGTCGAAGCCCGGTCCGTGCCGGAACTGAAGCCGGGGATGGTCTTGCTGCGGGTGCGGCGGGCGGGCATCTGCGGGTCGGACCTGCACTACTTCGAGCACGGGCATTGCGCGGCGTTTGTGCCGACGCGGCCGTTCATTCTCGGCCACGAGTTCACGGCGGACGTGGCGGCGGTGGCGGACGGGGTGGAGTCGGTGAAGGTCGGGGCGCGGGTCACCGCCAATCCGGCGCGCTCCTGCGGCTTCTGTGGCTACTGCAAGGCCGGTCGCCCCAACCTCTGCCGGAACATCATCATGCTGGGCAGTGCCAGCACCACGCCGCCCACGGACGGCGCGTTCGCGGAATTGGTTGCCGTGCGCGCGGACCAATGCCATGCGCTGCCGCCCGACATGGACGACGGACTCGGTGCGATGATGGAGCCGTTTGCCGTGGCGCTGCACGCGGTCAAGCGCGCCGGTGCCGTTTCCGGCAAGCGGGTGCTGGTGGCGGGCGGAGGTCCGATCGGATTGCTGGTGGCGATGACGGCGCGGACCTTTGGCGCCGCTCCGGTGGTGTTGAGCGACATCGTTGCATCGCGCCGCGAAACCGCGCTGCGGATCGGCGCGGATGGGGCGCTGGATCCGTCGGCGCGGAATTGGGCGGAGCAGGTGCGCGAAATAGCCGGCGATGGTTTCGATATTGTCTTTGAAGCGTCCGGCGCGCGTCCGGCGCTGAGGCAGGCATTTGATCTGGTCCGGCCCGGGGGGACGATTGTCCAAATTGGCACGCTGGGCACGGAGGATGTCCCCCTGCCGGCGAACCTGCTGATGAACCGCGAGATCCACTACATCGGTTCGATGCGCTACGGCGATGTTTTCGATGAAGCCATCCGGCTGGTGGCGGCGCAGCGGATCGACTTGCGCCCGCTCCTGACTGCGGTGCTGCCGTTCGCGGACGCCGGCGAGGCGATGCGGCAGGCGGGCGATAAAAATCAGGCTTTGAAGGTGCAAATCCAAATCTCAAAAGAAGAATCAAAATGAATATATCCCTGATTGATATGGCGGTCATCGCCTTTTACCTGATCGGCATCACCGCATTTGGTATTTGGATAGGCTACCGCCGCAACACGAGCCCGGAGCAGTATTTTCTCGCGGGCCATTCGCTGAGCTGGTTCACGGTGGGAGCGGCCATTTTCACCTCGAACATTTCCACGATTCATCTCGTCGGCCTCGCGGCGGGCGGGGCGAAGGAGGGCATCGTCATCGGCAACTTCGAGTGGATGGCGTGCTTCACCCTGATTCTATTGGCGCTGATCTTCGCGCCCTTCTACATCAATTCCGGGGTCAAGACGCTGCCGGAGTTCATGGAGCGGCGTTACTGTCCCTCGGCGCGGACCTTCATGGCGGTCATCGGCCTGCTCGGCGCGCTGCTCATCCATATCGGCATCAGCCTGTTTGCGGCGGCCAAGGTGTTCGAGAGTTTTCTCGGCGTGCCGATGTATGCCACGATCATTGTGCTCTCGCTGTTCACGGTCACCTACACGCTGCTGGGCGGACTCAAGGCGGTGGTGATGACTGAAAACATCCAGGTGGTGCTGCTGCTCGGCGGCGCGATCCTGGTGACGGTCTTGGGACTGCAGGCCCTGCCATCGGTGGGGGTTCAGGATTGGGCTGCGTTCACGGCGGCGGCCAAGCCGGATCAATGGCACATGCTGCATCCGGTGATGAATTCGCAGGGACACCTGAGTGAATTTTCCTGGCTCGGCGTGCTGCTGGGCTATCCGATTCTGGGCATCTGGTATTGGTGTGCGGACCAGACCCACGTTCAGCGCGTGCTGGGGGCGAAGAGTCTCAAGTCCGGGCAGAACGGCGCGCTGTTCGCCGGTTTTCTGAAAATCACCCCCGTGTTTCTGATGGTGTTCCCCGGCATCATCGGCTACGTGCTCTGGCAGAAAGGGGCGTTCCAGCTGGCGACTCTGGCGGGCACGAGCACGCCGGACTACAACACGATGTTGCCGGCGCTGATCAATCATCTGGTGCCGGTCGGGCTCAAAGGGCTGCTGGCGGCCTGCATGGCGGCGGCGCTGATGAGTTGCATGGCGGCGGCGCTCAACAGTTGTGCCACCATCATTTCGCTGGACCTGGTGAAGCGGCACCGCCCGGAAACGTCCGACGCGCGCGTGGTCACCATCGGCCGGATCGCCACGGGCGTGATCATGCTGCTGGCGATGCTCTGGTCCACCCAGGGCGACCAGTTCGGCACCATTTTCGAAGCCATTAATAAGATTCCCATGACCTTCGCGCCGGCGGTGACAACGGTGTTTGTGCTTGGCGTGCTCTGGAAACGGGGCACCTGGCAGGCGGCCATGGCGACGCTCTATGTCGGCACCCTCCTCGGCGGCATTTACTTTGTGCTGGATATGCCGGGTGTTGGCAGAATGCTGTTGCACGGTCAGGCGCACGAAGGCTTTGGCGGGCTGGTCAGCGATCCCGCCCAGGGGTTGGGCATTCCGTTCATGCTGGTGGGGCCCATCATTGCCGTGCTGTGCGTGGTCATCTACATCGTCACCAGCCTGCTGACGCCGGCGATGAATGCGGCACACGTGGCCAAGGTTTGTTGGGATCATCCGCTGGCCTTCCTCAAAGGCCCGAGCATTGGCCTGAGTGACCCGCGCTGGGTGACACTCCTCCTGCTGACCGTGGTGGGAGTCCTCTATTATCTCTTGAAATAGCGTTGTGAAATACAATCTTCTCGGCAAAACCGGACTGAACGTCTCGCGTCTGAGCTTTGGGGCATCCGCCCTGGGGGGCGTGTACGGCAAGGTGGATGAAGCGGAAGGCATCCGCGCCGTGCATACCGCGCTGGATCTGGGCATCAACTACTTTGACGTGGCCCCGGCCTACGGCGGCACGGTGGCCGAGACTGTTCTGGGCCGGGCGCTCAAAGGCGTCCCCCGCAACCGGTACTTTCTTTCCACCAAGGTCGGTAAATACACCGAACCGGGGGGCTACGGCAGCGACACCTTGGACTTCTCACGGGCTCGCATCCGTACGTCGCTCGACGAAAGCGCACGCCGTCTGGGCGCTGACTATTTCGACATCATTCATCTGCATGACTTTGAATACCAGCAGCGTCGCCATACCGAACGCGCTTTGACCGAGGGTTTGGAAACCCTGGTGGAACTGAAACGGGAGGGTCGCATCGGCAACGTCAGCTACGGCATCTACCCGATGGATTTGTGGCATCGCATTTTTGCCGCGCTGCCGGCCGACGCCGCGCTGGTTCACAATCACTATGTTTTGAACGACACGCGGGCACTCGAACTGCTGCCGCTGGCCGGGCAGAGGGGCATTGGCATCATCAACGGGTCGCCCTTTGCCAGCGGTCTGCTGAGCGGGCGGGAAGCCCCGGCCTGGCATCCGGCCAGCCAGGCAGACCGGCAGTGGTTCCGTCGGGCGGCGGCGTTATGCGAGAGCCGGGGGGTGCCGATCAGCAAACTGGCGCTCCAATTCTCCAGCCAGAACCCGGAGTTTCCCACCACCCTGTTCAGCAGCGCCCGCCCCGAATCCGTCCGCCGCAATGTGGCCTGGCACGGGGAGCCCTGCGATTCCGAGCTGCTCGCCGAGGTGCAACGGCTGCTAGCGCCGGTACGCGAAAAGCAATGGGATTACGACCGGGGCATTGAAGGGTTGAACAAGGAACAATCCGTTGATCGTGGACATCCCCGGAACCTTCAACTTAAATCTGTTTAAGACCATTGGGCTGAAACCACTAAAATGAACCCCCTGCGATGCTGTCCGATTCCAATTCTCCTGCCGCTGGCGGCCGCGTTCCTTGCCGCCGCGTCCGCAATAGCCGCCGTCTCTCCGGCGGCTCCGGCGTCCGGCACTCCCGGCGAGTCGCCGCTGTATGATGTGGTCGTGTATGGCGATTCATCGGGCGCCGTCACCGCGGCCATTGCTGCCCAGCGCGAGGGGCGCTCGGTGATTTTGGTGAACCCGACCCGCTTTCCCGGCGGCATGAGCGCGAGCGGACTCGGCGCAACGGATTTTCTGGGCAAGCGCGGCACGTTCGGCGGCATCGCCTCGGAGTTTTACGACGGCATCGCGGCGGCCTATGGCACCAACTACATCCGCAGCTTCGAGCCGCATGTCGGCCAACAGGTGTTTGAGAAGATGCTCGCGGATGCCGGCGTGAAAGTGATTTACAACGAGAAGCTCGACCGCACCTCCGGCAAGGGCGTGACGATGGACGGCAAGCGGATTGCCGCCATCACCGGCCTCAGCGGCAAGAGCTATCGCGGGAAGATGTTCATCGATGCCACCTACGTGGGCGATCTGATGGCGGCGGCGGGCGTGACTTACACCGTCGGCCGCGAGCCGGAGAGTCAGTATGGCGAGAGCATGGCGGGGGTGCGGCGCGGCGACACCCAGCCGCGCGTCCATTACACCCAGGGCGACAAGGATCATTTCATCCGGGACGTGGACCCCTACCTCAAACCCGGCGACACGAACAGCGGACTGTTGCCCTTGATTTCCAACATTCCCAGCCTCGCCAATGGGCTGGGCGACAAAAAGATTCAGGCCTACAATTACCGCGTCTGCCTGACGGCCAATCCGAAGTTACGCATTCCCATTGAGAAGCCGCCGGGCTATCGCGAGATGGATCACGAGTTGTTGCTGCGCAACTTCGACGCCGGCGACGAACGCCTGCCGGCGCTGATCGAGCCGCTCGCGGGCGGGAAACAGAAAGTGGATTGGAACAACATGCACGCCGTCGGCTCGGATTTGCCGGGCGCAAATTGGGCTTACCCCGAGGCCAGCTACGAGCGGCGGCATGAGATCGAGCAGGAGCATGAGACGTACATCCGCGGCTTCCTGTGGACGCTGGCGAACAATCCCCGCGTGCCCGAGGCCATCCGGAACAAGGCGGCGGCATACGGTCTCTGCAAAGACGAATTCACTGACAGCGGCGGCTGGCCGTGGATGATTTACATCCGCGAAGCGCGGCGCCTGATCGGCGATTACGTGATGACCCAGCTTAATTGCGAAGGCAAACGCGCGGTGCCCGATCCGGTCGCGCTTGGCTCGTTCGGCATGGACTCGCATGTGGTGCAGCATTTCGTCACTGAGCGAGGCTACTGCATCAGCGACGGCGTGATCTGGCGGGTGCCGCCGAAGCCGTATGGCATTTCTTATCGCTCCATCATTCCGCGCAAGGGCGAGTGTGAAAATCTGTTCTCGCCCGTCTGCATCTCGGCGTCGCACGTGGCGCATGGTTCTATCCGGATGGAGCCGGTGTTCATGGCGCTCTCGCAGAGCGCGGCGATCGCCGCCGGGCTGGCGATTGATTACAGCCTGAGCGTGCAGGACGTGCCCTATCCGGACTTGCGTGAAAAACTCCTGGCAGCCAGGCAGATTGTGGACCTGTGTCACAAGTGACCGCTCAGAATCCGAAAACTCCGCTAAAGAAATCCACGCCATAAAGATCGCGCGCACATTCCCCACCACTCTGCTACTGGCGCCGCTGGCTACCTTGTCTGCCGACGGGGTGGCGAACTTGAAAAACACAACCTCTTCATGTTCAATTGCATTCAACCCGGCAATTCAACCCATGCGATCATTTGGCGGATGAAAAATGAAAAGAATTAACCACCCGGCCTATCCCGCTCTTTGCCTGTTTTTCTTCTGCGCATTCATGGGCCCGGCGTTGCGGGCGGGAAATCCGCTGGTCGAAAACATCGGCCTGACCGATCCGCACGTGGTCATTTATGGCGACCGCGCCTATATGTATGCCACCCACGATTTTAGTCCCGATGGGAAAAAGTTTTGCATGAAGGATTGGTGGGTCTGGTCTTCCGCCGATCTGGTCAACTGGCGGCAGGAAGGCTCGCTGCGACCGGAGGAGACTTTTCTGAAACGCCCGTTCAACGATTGCTGGGCCACTTTTGGGGCCAGTCGAAAGGGAAAATATTATTGGTATTTTTCCGCCGGCCCGACCCAGATTGGGGTGGTCGTGGGCGATTCCCCCGGCGGGCCATGGAAAGATCCGCTCGGAAAACCCCTGCTTGCCAAAGGTTTTACACCCACCATGCAGCGCGACCCGGACATCCTGATGGATGCGGACGGCCAGGCTTACATTGTTTTTGGCGTCTGGAAATATTATATCGCCCGGCTGAATGACGATATGGTTTCGCTGGCGGAAACGCCGCGTCTGCTCGTGCTGGATAAAGAGTTCGGGCCCTATGGCGCGGGCAAAACCGACGACAAGCCGTCGCTCCACCAGCGCAACGGAATTTATTATCTGTCGTGGTCGAGTTTCTATGCCATGTCCACCAATGTTTACGGCCCTTACACGTTCAAAGGCTCGGTCATCACGACCAACGGGGTGGCGCCGGAATTCCGCGAGGGGAACATCTTTCATGATCGGCATGGCAATTTTTTCACCTGGCATCACCAGTGGTATTACGCTTGCAACGACAAAAGCCAGCCGGGGCGGGGCGAACATTTCCGCGATTCCTGTATCAGCTATGTTCACTATCGCGACAACGGTGAGATAGCCCCCATCCGCCTCGATCGCATTGGCGTCGGCCAATACGACGCCCGCCAGCCGCGCATCGAAGGCGAGGATTACTTTGACGCCACCGGCGCCGAGCAGCGCGATTCCCCCGCCGGCGGTTTCGAGGTGCGCGGCCTGGCAGAGGGGAGCGCGCTTTATTACCCGAACATCACCAACGTTCCGGTAAATGCCAGGATGACTCTATTGGTGGCCTCCGCTGATGGCGCCGGCGGTGAGATTGAAATCAGGGAACGGGATGCCAAGGGAATGCTGCTCGGAAAATGTCGGACAACGGCGACGGGTGGATGGGATCATTTCAAGCCGGTGAAATGCAAACTAAAGAATCCAGCGGGCAAGATCGATGTTTGTCTGGTGTTCAAGGGCAGCGCGAAGGAGTTCTGCCGGCTCGATTGGTTTTTTATCAAGTGACTGATGGAAGGTGGCATCGACAAGCAGAATCGATGAAACAAAAATATATTGCAGATTCCCGCAACTCCTCCATCGCGCAGGCGATGATGGTTGCATTCACCTTTGTCGTGGCTTCGCTGGTTGCGGCGGCCGGACAACCCGCCGATTCCAAGCCTGGCAAGGCGGACAACCCGCCTGCGACCACAAACAAGGCGGCCAGGTTGTGCCTGGAACTGGTGAAAACCGAAGCAGTCCCAGTCATTGGGGTCAATCATCCCGACGCTAAGGACATCCCCGCCGGCTTTGAGGCGGGAACGACCGTCAAGGTGATGATCAAAGGGAAGACCGCCTATCACATGGTTTCCACGACCATGGAAACGTTCGGCCCCACGCGCTGGACTTATATGCGAGCCGAGCATTGGATATCCAACGACGGAACCAACTGGAGCCGTCATAAGATCCTGTTCCGTCCGGGCAGGAACCCCGAGACGGGCATGTGGGAGTTGACGGGCAGTCCGTTTTTCTTTTTCGATGAAAAGGCGGATCGCTGGTTCATCTATTTCAATTTTATGGCCTACGATCGCATCCGACCCTGGAATACCCCGACGTTGCTGCGCCGGGCGGGGGCGAAAACGAGAGGATTGGCCGGGATCAATGGGGATTTCGAATATCCCGGCGAGATTGTGGCCCCCAGCGGAATCGCCCATCCGACCGATGCCGCGGCATCAAGCATCAGCCCGCCGTTCCAGGCTGCCGACGGCAAATGGTATGCCTTTCTGGGCGGCGGCCCCAAGCCCTTTAACGCCAAATCCGGCAAGTGGTGGGTGTTGATCGTAAAAGCCAAAGGCCCGGAAGGACCGTTCATCTACCTGCCGGAGCACGCCCCGGAGACTTTTATGGAACCCGCGGGATTCGTGGAGAATCCGTTGATGACCAAAATCAAGGGGCCGGTGACCGGCAAGGAATATTGGACGATCATCTTCGATTTCCTGCAACCGGAAGTAACGACCAAGCAGAACTCCCAGATTGGCTTCAGTTGTTCCGACGATGGCTTGAAGTGGCCGACGGGGAACGCTCAATTGATTGACTTGGAGAAGGGGCTTCCCGCGGGAAGCAACGCCTGGTGGCGGTGCATCCGGGTTCCCCATCAACTCGCCGACGAGGGGAACGGTCTGTATACCTGCTTTTTCTCCGCCTATGACAATCAGGGCGAATTTGAAAGTATTGGCAAGGCAACCTTCAGGGTCAAAGAAGTCGTTGAATAAACCCAGTAAAGACAAAACCATGCGCCCCATCATTAATAAAATAAAGCTGTTGTTAATCAGTGGTCTTGCTGTTTTGATGACGGCGCGTGCCATGGGAGCGCAGCAGTGGGCCGTCTTTGAAACCTCCTTCGCGTCCGCCAAAACTTATGACAATCCATTCACCGACGTTGAGGTGGATGTTGTCTT
>Ga0114971_10003161_pt1 | contig 11195 bp, 8 predicted proteins | sample M_140625_MF_Meta_FD_87320 | JGI IMG/M metagenome (GOLD analysis project Ga0114971, IMG submission 87320) | Freshwater microbial communities from Lake Montjoie, Canada to study carbon cycling - M_140625_MF_MetaG | ecosystem: Environmental > Aquatic > Freshwater > Lake | place: Lake Montjoie... | reverse complement strand
GTGTGGTCAGTTTCATTAAGCCGCTGGTGGTTTGTGGCTGGAGAGCCCTCGCAAATAAGAAAATGAATAAATACCAGTTGCGTGGCCGTCAGCCCATTGCGGCTGCAACGCATACCCCCCCACTGTCATTAGTTGCCGCAGATTAAAGCTTTCTGCGCTAAACTGGCGCACCGGCCTTTCGACTTCCCCCAGTACGTCCGCCTCTCCCTGGCACACCGCACACGGACAGTGGCGGCGCAGTTCTTCGAGTGGAAAAAAACTTTCCGTCCCATCGTTCCATGCCACGGCAAGTTCTTCGCCAATCACAGCAACATGGAGCGGGCTAAGGCGCGTGTTCATTGAAGGGTGAATTTTGTACCCTTTTGGTTCATCCGTCCAGCGCTTCGCTTGCCTCTGGAGGCCCGATTCTCGCCGTGCGTTCCCCAAAAAGAGCAGTGCCCACCCTTACCATCGTAGCGCCTTCCTCAATAGCCACCGCAAAATCGTCGCTCATCCCCATGGAAAGCTCGGGCAACAGCACGCCAAACCTTTCTTGAAGGCGGTCTCGAAGCATTCGCAAACTCGTAAAGTGATGGCGGGCTTGCTCCGGTTCTTGAACAGGTGGAGGGATCGTCATTAGCCCCAACACCTGAACCCTGGTCAGTTGCATGATTTCTTCAAACTGCTCCTCCAACTGCGTGGGAGAGAAACCAAACTTCGTAGACTCCCCCGCAATATTCGTCTCCAACAGAATACGCGGGAAAAGTCCCAATTCTTGCCCGACACGGTCCATGTCCTTGGCAATGGAGAGGGAGTCGACTCCGTGAAACAAGTCAAACAGCGGCAAAGCTTGACGTATCTTATTGCGCTGCAAATGTCCCAGGAAGTGCCATCGGCAAGTTCCGGGCAGTTCTGGGATTTTTGCCTTTGCCTCTTGCACCTTGTTTTCCCCGAATACTCTAACCCCAGCAGCAAAAGCTTCTTGCAGAGCCGCTGGCGGATGAGATTTGGAAACTGCAATCAGTTGGACAGGGAGGGAGCGTCCAGCTTTGGAGCAGGCGAGTGAAATTTTTTTCTCAACAATTTGCAGGCGATCGGTAAACATTTTTGGGAGATGTGTTACACTGATTATGTGACGAAATTTTCTAGCCTTCCAGATGATCTCAATCCAGAATTAGAGCATTAGAGCATTAGAGCATTAGAGCATTAGAGCATTAGAGCATTAGAGCATTAGAGCATTAGCGGAGCGCTCTGAAGCAACGGCCTTCCCCCTCAAATATCATGCATATCGAGTCGCTCAAAATCTTCGTTGACCTTTCAACGTCTGGAAGCTTTTCGCAAGCAGGCGAAATTAATAGGATATCCCAAAGTGCTGTCTCGCAGCAAATCATGTGTTTGGAAAAAAAAATCGGGCGGACGCTTTTAGTGCGGGGTGGACGTTCCGGAGTCGAGCTGACCAGTGAAGGCAAAATCTTTCTCGCTGGATGCAGGGCTATTCTAACGCGTTTCGACCAGACGCTCGTAGCCATCCATAACCACCAAGACAACGTCGTTAGAAGCGTTCACTTAGTCACTGAATCCTCCATCTGTCGGTTTTGGTTAAAAAAGCGGCTAGACCAATTTTTGCAATATTATCCTGAGGCGCAAGTTCACATTGAACACACTCACAGAGACGGGGTTTACGCAAGCGTGACGTCGAGGGCGGCCGATTTGGGACTGGTGCCTCATCCGACACCAAGGCCGAAGTTGCATATTGAGCTTTTGCAGGCTGAAAGTCTGATGTTGCTAGCAGGCGCAAACAGCCCAAAACAATACCGTAACGAGTATGCGCTAAGCGAGCTGGCAGGGGAGCGGTTCGTCGCCTTTGCATCTAACGCAGAGATGCGTGACGAAATTCAACGACAGTTTGGAATGCAGGGCGTGGACTTCAATCCGACTGTCGAGTTTGACCAGGTAGATGCTGCTAAGAGGTCCGTTTTGGAGAGCGGCGGCGTTACCCTCTTGCCCGCAGGAGCGGCGACTGATGCCTTGAACTCAGGGCTTTTCGTCCACATTCCGCTGACCACCCCCCTCTCTCCCTGGTTCTTGGGCGTGGTGAGCCGACGGGATAGTCAACGCTCCCCGTTATTTCAGGCGCTTATCGAGGGGCTGCAACAGCAAAAAAACTAAGTAGGCCTATTTTACCCTAGAGTCACCTTTGAGATTGAGCATCGGGAGTAGTCAGGCTTTTCTTGCGGCTTAGCGAATGATATACTCCCTCCCCTTAGAGACCGCCCTTAATGTCGTGGGACTGCTTCTGCTGGTCGGCCATCTTGCTGCGCTTTTAAAGACTTCTTTCCTACAAAACGCGCTTCGGGTCTTTCCCCGCTCGCCGACGGCTGGGTTTATTTTGTTCGTGCTTGCCGCTGTATGGTTTACGGGATTGGTGGCCTTCACGGACTTGGGCGAGTTCAGCTCCATGCGTCCGAAATTCTTGCTCTTCGCGGTGGTGGGAGCCGTTCTCACGCTGCGCTTCGTGCGCGAGTTTCTTGCGGTACGCGCCTTGGGAATGCTGCTACTTCTTGTGGCCGAACCGCTCCTAGAAGCGGCTTGGATGCGACCGGAAACCGGCAAACTCTGGCTAGTCGGCTTGGTGTACGGCTGGATTACTGCAGGCCTATTCCTGATTGGGATGCCGTACCTTTTGCGGGACGCAATCGCCTGGGTGACCGCAGCCCCTATTCGTTGGAAAGCCGCTTCTGTGGTGGGTATGGGCTACGGTGTGGTATTGCTCGCCGTCCGCGCTTCGTTTTAGAGCTTCGCCCACTCGCAGGAAACGGGACTGCAATGTACCAACACTAGGTGCGTTCCATCATTTAATCCAGGGTCGCAAAGTACGAGCGTTCCAGAAAAATCAACTCGGCAGGGTTGCATCGACGCGGGCTTCAGATGAGACGTCGCAAAAAGAGGCCGCCATTTTTCAGAGCCGGTTCACTTTTGCGGGGGGAGCGCAAACGCCACCCACGTGTCGCCTGCAGGCCCTCCTAGTTTGCCACCGCCTGTGGCAGGTTGCAGGATGAACTGGCGCCCGTTCACCTCGTAGCAGGCCGGAGGTGCAGTGCCGTGGAGCGGTAACTCGTAACTCCATAATTCCTCGCCCGTTTTGGAATCAAAGGCGCGGATTTTCCGATCCCGCGTTCCACTGGCGAAGACCAGTCCCGTTTTTGTGACCATCGCGCCGCCGAAGTTTTCCTGCCCCGTCTTTGGCACGCCCTTCGCGGTCAGCTCTGAATATTCGCCCAGGGGGACACGCCAGGCCGTTGTTCCTGTGTTGAGGTTGATACAACTCAGCGTCCCCCAGGGTGCGGAACATGCGGGATACCCGTTCGCGTCCATCAAGCGGTTGAAGCCGGAGAACGTCCAGTCCCTGCCTCCGTTCTTGGCGTTGTTTAAAGGACGGTCGCGGCACAGCAGAAAGTTGAGCAGTGGCTGGATTTGTTCCTCCGAAAGATGGGCCATGGGAGGCATCGAGGCGCGTCCGGTTTTCAAAATCGCGCGGATATCGGCTTCTGCGAGGCGGTGTCTGACCCCGCGCATGGGAGGGGCGTGTCCAAGCCCTTTCCGGTCGGGGCCGTGGCATGGGGAACAGTTGGTTTGATAAACTTGTTCTCCTGCGTTCGCGGGCACGAGCGGGGCCGGATCGTTGTCCCGGAAACAGGTGATGCTCCAGGGGATTTCATTGGAGGTGACGTATAAAAAACCGTCGGGATCCGCCGCCGCCCCAGTCCACTCGGCACCGCCGTGGATGTTAAAAAGGAGCGTGGGTCGCGCTTCGTCAAAGGACGGGAAGGAACCGAGATTGGCGCGTTCCACGAGGGGAAGAACTGTAGCGCTCGCTGCGGGATCGGCGGGCAGATCCGCCTTGGTGTAGGACTGCCGAGCAAAGGGCGGGGGAATTTCAGGCGCGGGTTGGTATACGGCGGTGGTGTCTCCCGGGAGGGCGTGTGTATCGACCCGCACAAAGCGGAAGTCGTACAACGGTTCGCCCGTGACTCTGTCGAGCAAGAGCGTGTTACCCAACTTGGTCACCTGCGCCACGGCATCCACGCGGCGGCCGTGGCGTTCGACCGTTACGAGGTTCGGTGGCGCGGGAATGTCCCAGTCCCAAATGTCGTGGCGCAGCTCCTGAAAATGCCAGAGCCGCCGTCCGGTCACAGCGTCGAGGGCTAGGACGCAGTTGGCAAACAGGTTGTCCCCCTGATGGTTGATACCGATGAAGTTGGGTTTTGGGGAGCCGAGACCAATGTATGCGATGCCCCGAGATTCGTCCATCGCCATTCCACCCCAGCAGTTTGCGCCGCCTTCCAGAGCGCTCCATGTTTCGTTGCCGTATTCGCCGCTCGGAGGGCGCGTCTTGAATGTCCACAGGCACTTTCCGTTGCGGGCGTCGTAGCCGTAGACGTCGCCGCTGTAGCCGGGCAGCACGCAGATATTTCCATGCATGGCTCCCACAGCGGTAGTTCCTCCGGGCACATGCGTTTTGCCTTCGTCCCCAAAGCTGGAAATAGGCTTTCCTATTTCAGGATCCAGGGCGATGAGCCAGTTGCCGTCGCCGAATAGCAGCCGCGGTGCATTTTCCGCATCGCCCTTCCAAAAAAGCAAACCCCGCCGAGCGGGCGAGGTGGATTCTTTTCCAATCAGACTGCTAGGGGCAAAGCGCCATCGCTCCTCGCCGGTGGCGGCATCAAGGGCAGCGACGTTTTTGCCCGGAGTCGGTGTGTAAATAACCCCCTTCACCACAATCGGATTGCACTGAATGTTGGCCGAACCATCGGCGCTCCGGTAAGTCCACGCGGGCCGGAGTTCGCGCACATTTTCCCGCGTGATTTGCGTGAGACTTGAAAAGCGGTTTGAGGTCGGCCCCCCCAGGGAACGTTCCCAGTCGGCGTGGTTTTGGGTGGCGGGCCAGCCGTTGGCTGGAGTCAGTTTTTCTGGGGCAGCTGCGGGGAGGATGAAGCTGGGCGGTAGGCTGTTTCGATTCTCGGGCGCGGGCGCGAGGAAAGCGGTCGGCACTTGAGGAGTCTGAGGCGCTTGTGAAGAACCCGTGCCGGCACCGGGCGCCTGCGCGGGAAGGTCGTCGAAGTTCCACAGACCCAGAGTCTGCGCATCGGAATTGAGTGGAGTGTCTACGGGCGGGGCGATGCTCCGGATGCCCGAGGAGATACGCACATTGTCGATAAGCCCGTCGCAACTAATGGAACCCTCGACTAACCCACCGATGGCAAGTCCGCCTGGACGCGGATTCCCAGAACGTTCTCGAATTGGAGCTTCTTTCACCAGTTTTCCGTCGATGAAAAGGCAGGTTTTTTCGGCGGCGATGGTGGCGGCGACGGCATGCCAGGTGCCATCGCAGATGTTCACGTCGCTTTTGACTTCGCCCCCGCGCCCGGGCAGGTAGATACTGAGAAAGCCCGATTTGGCGTAGGTGTAGAATTCCCAATGATCAGCGGAAGCCTTGGGATCGGAGGCGACGAGAATATTGAACCCAGCGGCACTGTTGATTTTGACCCGACATTCCACGGTGAGGGGCAGAGTGCGGAACGCGTCCTTTCCCTCCACGGCGAGGCGTCCGCGGAGGGCTTTTCCAAAGGCAGAGTTGAGGGAGGGAACCCCGGTGGCGGGCGCACTTGGAGAGGCTGGTTTGGGCGTCGCCGTAGCATCGTTGAAGGTACGAAGGACGGGCTTGGCTCTGGGGGCCTCACCGTCGAGTTGAGGCAAAAGCCAATTGAGTCCGTCGAGGTTGTCCAAGAGGCGTCCCTCCGCATCCTCGTTTGTGTGGTTAAGGATTCCAACGGGGCCTTTGTACCCGCTTTCGCGCAACTGGTTCAGGATCCGCAGATCCTCGGTGCCTGCTCCTAGTGGGAGGATCTTGCGGCCTTTTTCGTCCCCACCGATGTCCATCCCGTTGAGATTGACGCAGAGCAGGTGCGGCAGGGAGCGGGCCAGTATGCGCACGATCCGGTCGAGTTGGCCGTGGCCGTGGTGAAAATTGTAAACGATGCCTACGTTGGTGACCCCGTCTGCGTTGAGTGCCTCGATGATGGCAAGCTGGTTCTCAGGCTCCCCAAACCAGTTGCCGTGGTTGTAGAGGCCAACGGTGCAGCCGATCTCTTTGGCAGCAGCGCAGATGGGCTTGAGGCGGGTGAGTTCAACCGCGATGCGGGCTTTCTGGTCGGCTTCGTCCTTCACCGCGATTGGCCCGCCGCCACCGCTGACCCAGAGTTGTGGCTTTACGCCGTGGCGCTTGAAAAGTTCCAGCGCGGCTTTTGCCTCGTCGTTGAGGTTACCGGGGAACCACCAACCGAGTAGCTCGATGTGATGTTTGGCTAGTGCAGCAAGTTCAGCGTCCCATTGGGGGATGTGTTCCTTGCGATAATCATAAACCAACTTGGTAATTCCCAGCTTCTCCAACATGGCTGCCCGCTCTTCGGGTCCGCGCCGTTTGCTATCGTAGGGAACGATGCACCATGCAGCGAGGTTGGCGCGGCGGAAAAGGTCGCTTTGGTTGGCAGTCGCCGATTTGGTGCGGGCTGCGGGGGACGCTGGGTTCGGAGCGGACTCAACGCCTTGGATTTGAGCGAGGGGGGCAATTCCTAGTAGGAGTGCCGCAAAAAAAACGAGGAACTGCTTGGTGAAGGCGAGGGAATTCATAAGGAGGCAAGAGGGATCGCGGGAGATATTGACTAGGGCATAAACCCCACGACTACGTCTAGAACGGGAACGTCTCCTTTGTGTACGACAGCGCCAAACTAAGGGGTGCTAAAGATCCCCTGTTAGCATAAATAGGTTGGTGGTTTGTCAACTCAGCAGCAGCAGATGTCCTTTCCCTCCGACTTAATTGCCTCCTTCTTTGCCTCCCTGAGTTCGGAACAGGGGCTGCGATTGTTTGACGCTTTGCCGGACACTCGGCTGTTTGTTAAGGACGCCAACGGTATTTACATGCACGTCAGTCAGGGCATGGTTCTCGCCCACGGATTCATCCACGAGAACGCCATCCTCGGACACACTGACTACGACTTCATTCCGGCCTATCTTGCCGATCAGTACACTCGGGATGACAAGCGCGTGCTTGAGGGGAGCGAGATTTGGGGGCGCGTCGAAATGGTGATGCGCCACCCGCAATGCCACGACTGGTATCTCACATCAAAGATCCCCTTGCGCGCCAAAGACGGCCGTATCGTGGGACTTGCGGGTATTTCAAGGGATCTGGAAAAGACGGCTCGGTTTGCCTCGCCCTTCACCCGCTTGGCGCCGGTTTTGGAATATATCCGCGAGGAGTTTGCTGCCCCATTCGATCTTGCCCGTCTCGCGCAGCGCGCAGGGATGTCCGAGCGCAGCTTTCAGCGCCATTTCAAAAAGGCCTTTCAGATGACTCCGAGTGCTTATCTCCGGCAATTCCGAATCGGTAAGGTCTGCCAGATGCTTCTGGAGACGGATGAAACAATTTCAGCAATCGCACAGGAAACCGGCTTTACGGATCACAGCCACTTGATCCGTGAGTTTGCCAGCGCGATCGGAAGCACCCCGCGCGCTTATCGGACACGATACCGGTGAAAAACGGCGAGCGCATCGTTTTGTCGATCCTGAAAAACTCACCCCTAAGCGCTTGGTATGCGCTCACCCTCGAAAAAATCCCTTCCACTAGCGCTCGCAACAGGAGCCAAATATTGCTGCGGCAGCGCTTGCTTCAAACGCACAGGCGGGAGAGGCATCTGTCCGACCGCAGTTCTCAGGGCGTGTTCCCAGAGGTCTGTCTCTTAAGCCCGTTTCTGGCTTAAAATACCACGGGGGCGCCCTCTGTCAAAAAGGCGATCCGATCCTCCAACCCACGGCTTCGGGCGGCAGCCAGCAGACGGCGCGGCGGTTCATCCAAAGGCTCATAAGACATGCGAAAAGTTCCGTGATGCATGGGCACCATGACTTTAGCGTTCAGTGAGACGAAGGCATCCAGCGCCTCCTCTGGGTTCATGTGGACGCTGCGCAAGCTTGGAGGCTCATACGCGCCTATGGGTAACAGCGCCACGTCTATGGCAAAGCGGCGGCCGATTTCCGCAAATCCATCGAAGGCAGCCGAATCCCCTCCATGGTACACGATCTTGCCTCCCATTTCGACGATAAATCCCCCAAAGCCGCGGTGTGAATCGTGCAGCATTCTGGCGCCCCAATGTTTGCACGGAGTCAGCGTAACGCGAATCCCTTCCAGCTCAGAACTTTCCCAATAATGGAGTTCCTGCACAACCCCGAAGCCAAGATCGTGCACTAAGTCGCCCACCTCAAAGGGTACCACGATGGGTTGCCCTGTGGCGACTCGTCGCAGCGTACGCCGGTCAAGATGATCAAAGTGCGCGTGCGTCACCAGTACTAGGTCCGTGGGAGGTAGCGCGCCGAGTTCCACACCGGGATGACGCATCCGCTTGATGCCCTTCACCCACTTGGCCCAAATCGGATCGATCAACACATTGCCCGCCGCGGATTGAAGCAAAAACGAGGCGTGCCCGATCCATGTCACCGCAACTTCTCCGTGGCTAAAAGTCTTCCATTGGGGTCGTAATGACTTGCCCTCTCGACTTTTAAAAAGCGAGGGCAGAAAAATCTCCGTCACTGGGTTCCGCCGGGTCCAACCCGCCACGGGAGCCAAATCCACCTGCAACTCCTGATGTAATGCGGCAGCGGATGCAGCCTCTCCCGCCTTGAGTGAGGAGCCGTCTGATTTGCGGATTTCCGCTTTCGATGTGCTGCGCTCGGGCTTGGCCACGGTCCAGCACCTTAAAGCTAGTGCTGCTCCTACGCAAAAATAAATCCTCTTCCGAAGCGAATAAACTGCGGCAGCGGTAGATGGCGAAAGAACCGGACACTCCCATCAGCGATCTTCAATCAGATGGCGGTTGCGCCAGAGATAGCCCAGACCGGACCCTACCGTCAGGGCGAGCGCGAGGCCCAGCAAGATGGAACCCACAGGACGCCAAAGGACGTTTAGAAAGGAGGGCTGCGGAACCCAACCGACCCGAATCCATTCGTCGAGACTTAAAAGCAGCAGAAAATAAAGAATCGTAATGATTTGCCAGATCGTCTTGTGCTTTCCAAAGCGGTCTGCTGGAAGCACTACCCCTTTTGCGGCTGCTAGTTGCCTCAAGCCTGTAATGAGAAATTCTCGGCTCACGATCACTATCGCCACCCAAGCAGGGATGGCGGCGTGCCCATTACTTTCTCGCGCCGCGAGACAAATCAACGCAGTGGCGGTGAGAATCTTATCCACCAAAGGATCCATGAGAGCGCCAAAGTCAGTAATGAGATTGTAACGCCGGGCAATTGCGCCGTCTGCGTAATCTGTAAAACTCGCGAGACCAAAGAGCAAGAGGGCGACAGTGCAGGAAAAGGTTTGGTAGGACTCCAACGAAGCGGCGAAACCAGCCGTTATACCCAACCGCATCATGGTAAGCTTGTTAGGTAGGTTCATGGGTGGTTTGGCTGCGACTTTGCTGTGGCGAATCCTCTTTTTCAAGGATGGTAAATGCCGATTGCCGAGCATTCACTCTGACGTTAGCCTGCACGCCGATTCAATCTGAAATCTATAAGTTAAAACATCATGTCTGCAAACTGTGATATCGGCCTAATCGGCCTCGCTGTAATGGGGGAAAACCTAGTTCTCAACATGGAGAGCAAAGGATTCACCGTCGCTGTCTATAACCGCACCGCTGCGGTAACAGATAAATTCGCCGAGGGGCGCGCCAAGGGAAAACACATTGTTGCCACGCACACTCTGGAAGAGTTTGTGGGAGCATTGAGTCGGCCGCGCAAAGCACAGATTATGGTGAAAGCGGGCGCACCCGTGGACGCGGTAATCGACCAGTTGGTTCCGCTCCTTTCAGAAGGGGACATCATTATTGACGGGGGGAACTCGCTATGGACTGATACGCAACGTCGCGAAAAAGCTCTTGCTGCTAAGGGGATACGCTACTTTGGCGTCGGCGTTTCGGGCGGTGAAGAAGGAGCGCTCAAGGGCCCGTCCATCATGCCGGGCGGCTCTAAAGAAGGCTGGGAATTCCTCGCCCCGATTTACACCAAAATTTCAGCGCACGTGGACGGTGAATCGTGCTGCCGTTACATGGGGCCGGATGGCGCAGGACATTACGTCAAGATGGTTCACAACGGCATCGAGTACGGTGATATGCAGTTGATTTGTGAGGCTTATTCCATTCTTAAGAATTTGCTTGGCTTGAGCGCTCACGAACTCGCCGAAATCTTTACCGAATGGAACGGCGGCGAACTGAATAGTTATCTGATTGAGATCACCTCCCGCATTTTCGGTCGCAACGATCCAGAAACCGGCAAGGCCTTGGTGGATGTGATCGTGGATCGCGCCGGACAAAAGGGCACAGGCAAGTGGACAGTCGGTCACGCCGTGGAAATGGGCGTCCCGCTTTCGACCATCTCTTCGGCGGTGGAAGCGCGTATTTTGTCATCACTCAAGGAAGAGCGCGTAGAGGCTAGCAAACATTTGACAGGCCCCGCCCCAACCGCTTTCGAGGGGGACCGCAAAGCCCTTATTGAGGCCGTGCGCGACGCTTTGTATGCATCCAAAATCGTCTCCTACGCCCAAGGTTTCGTACAGTTGGGCGCGGCAGCCAAACAGTATGGTTGGACGCTTAATTTCGGCGATATCGCAACTATTTGGCGCGGCGGCTGCATCATTCGTGCGCAGTTCCTTAACCGCATCAAGCAGGCTTACGAGTTGAACCCAGGATTGAAAAACCTAATGCTCGATCCGTTTTTCAGCAACATCCTTGGCCACACCCAGTCGAACTGGCGCACCGCCGTTGCCGCAGCAATCACGCACGGCATCCCAGTGCCCGCGTTCGGCGCATCCCTTGCCTACTACGACAGTTACCGTGCGGAACGCCTCCCAGCGAACCTGCTCCAGGCACAACGCGACTTCTTTGGCGCGCACACCTACGAACGTTTGGACAAGCCAGTTGGCGAGCACTTTCATACAGACTGGATGCACTAGTATCTCGGTTGGTTTGATGGCTCCATTCAGAGCGTCACCGGAAAGAGCGTCGTCCAAAAGGCGGCGCTCTTTTCGGATCGTGAATCGAGATAAACTAGGACGAAAAATTTCGCGCCTAGAGGCAACTTCTGCTAAACTCCCCCATGAAGAAATTGACTCTAGAAGAAGT
>Ga0114971_10003160_pt1 | contig 11195 bp, 9 predicted proteins | sample M_140625_MF_Meta_FD_87320 | JGI IMG/M metagenome (GOLD analysis project Ga0114971, IMG submission 87320) | Freshwater microbial communities from Lake Montjoie, Canada to study carbon cycling - M_140625_MF_MetaG | ecosystem: Environmental > Aquatic > Freshwater > Lake | place: Lake Montjoie... | reverse complement strand
TTCACAATTCTGTTGAACAGGCTCTAAAGTCGGTTTTGTCGTAACTCTAACAACTGACAATGAGGCACTCAGCACCATTGCCAAACACAATAATTTGCTTTTCATGAATCGAAACTACTGATGGTAAATCATTTGAAATTACGGAATACCGCAAATCGGGAATGTTATTTTTACGGATTAGCGCAATTGGTTTAGATTAACCAAATGCAATCTTATTCTCATCATTTGACAAGAACAACTCATATATAGTCCTTCCAACCTCACTTAAAGGTCTTTTTGGCATAACTGAAAAAACTTCTATTACTCTGAACAAACTGCCACCGCCTTGTTTCCGATGTCTTTTTAATTCAATAAAATTACCTGCTAGCATAACCAACTCTTTGCCATTCTTTCCGTCAGTTGTTATTAGCGTTTTCGATGTGACGCCTATTAGAGTTTTTAATTGTGCATGAATGATACAATCTTTCATTCGTGATGCAACTTCCTCAGATGTCAGCATTTCTCCTTGTTTAAAAAAGTGATTGACAAAAATTCTAAGTGGCGTGTTAACATCAGCAGTTTGGAAGTATTTTTTTACCAACCAATTATTAAAGGCTCTATTGTCTCTTCTCGGCATTCCATCTTTTGTCATTGATTCAATGGCTTCTTTAATCACATCAACCAATGGGAAATAATATTTTAGCTGAATAATGAAACTCAAAATGCGTTTACTAAGTAATGGGTAATTGCTTTTCCCCATTTTTTCAAATTCTTCGGTAATTTCTATTTCTGTTGATTGTAAAAGAGATTTCAACTTTTCTATCAACTTTGACTTTTTAATATTGACAAATGTCGATTCACCTGGTTGTAGTTTTTCTTCAGAGTAGAACCTATCGACTGTGACAGTCATTCCTGCTTCAGTTAATCGAGCAACTGGATCGGCATTTATAGCGTAAAAAGTGAGATAAACATTATAGTTTTCAACTTTTGAATCTATAAAAAAATACGAAATCACCATCTTTTCTTTGTTTATACGAACGCTGTTAAGATTCTTATCATTTAGGGCATCAACTAAAATAGCTCTAAAGTTATTCAATATGTCCAAACCCCCAACTTGATTTTTAGGGTAATTTAACTTGAAACACTTTTCAATATTTATTACGGCTGTTGCTTCATCTATAAGCCCTTGAGTGGAGACAAATTTAATCTCCCTGTCTTTCTTGGGCTTTTTTGGAGGTGTTTGAGGCCTATCTGGGAATCTAGGTCTAAAAACAATCAGATGCGACAGCACTGAAAATGGTTTTCTACATCTCCCATATATTTGTTTTATCTGGGCGGGAGACAACATAGTCGAATCCGAAAGGAAACTAGCATAACAAATCAAATGGTAGTTTTCTTTGATATCATAACCACTGAAGTAAGCACTCGTAATGAAGTTGATTTTCTTAGGAAAAACTGTATCGTTCAACTCCTCAAAGTGATCTGGAAAATACTCTTGGCTTTGCGCACTGCACAAAACAGCAATATCTTCAGTATCAATTCCTGAATTGATAATCCGTTGAATCAGTATTGTAATATAATGTATGCTATTTAAGACAACAACAATTTTATCGCTATCTGTTTCTCTAATCTCATGGATCCTTGAAATTATACATTGCCACCATAGTCCTGTATTCACAAAAGTTGTTGGCATTGGAATGCTCTTGTTCATTTGAAACCTAGTAATTGGTTCGTCTTTAAGAAACGGATTTGAGAATTCTAATGGCGTAGCTGTCAGCATTGCTCTCATATCAGAAGGTTGTTTCGCATAATAATCTAAGCAGTCTTCAATTTTTCTACGAAATGATGAATCCATTTGAATAGAGTCTACTTCGTCTATCAACATGAAAAATTGTGCAGCTGAAAATCCCTCGCTAGCGGCAATACCTTCCATTACCTTATGCAGACTATCTGCAACACAGATAAACTTCTTGTAAACTTTATTTTTATCGCTAAGGTACTGTGATATTTCGTTAGCTGTAGGACTAGGAGTTTCACCAATAGCACTTCCAACGTAAAAAGGAATTCTATCCTGTAAATAACTCTTATCACTTTTAGCTGATTGAACTTTGCTCGCAGCTGTTACCCTAATAGGTTCAACAACAATGCTATGTCTAGGGCTTACTAGCTCGAAATGAGTAGCGCCCATTCCAGTATCAGACTTAACTAGCATCCCACCAGGGAGGACTTTAATATCCAATTCTGAAATATATTGTTTAACGTAGTAGATTTCCGACATATTACAATATTACATGATAGTGCTAAAGTAAATATTACTATGTTGTAATAACTATTTAGTCAGTACTCTCATGGTGGGATCATCAAGGGCACCATAGACGCCATTTATTTGAATTTGTATTCTGTGATTTTTTGAGGTAGTTTCGTATATAATCGGCTTGGCAGTGATTATGAAAATCGTCAAACATCAAAATTCAATTGAAAATAGACACATGAAATTATGGAAGAACAAATAGAAGTTTTTAGAAGTGCCCTGATAAACAACCATGGGATAACAACTGATCTTAAAACTCGAAACAGAGCATACGACCAATCAACAATTAATAAGCCCATGCTTCCGGAATATATAAGTAATGGATGGTATACCGTAAAAGAAAATAAAAACACGTTTGTAATTAGAACTCCAAAATCACACAATAAAGCTTTTGAGGATAGAGTATGGACTTGTCTCGCAAAAATGGGTTTTGAAGAAATGAATGGCACTTCTAGTTTAAAACTGGTTTATTTAGCAAGTCCTAAGGTTCCTGGTAGAAAACTTGATGTATATGCTGCTGACAAAGAAACAGTAATAATTGTTGAATGTAAAAGTGCTGAAGAGTTAAAAAAGAAAAATTTACAAACAATCATTAATGATTTCATCACGGTTAAAAATGGTTCAGCTCCATTCCTGCAGAAACTATATCAAGGAGAAAAAAGAAAAGTTAAATTTATTCTAGCAACTAATAACATTATTCTTTCAGATAACGATAAAGAAAGGTTGAATTCTGAATATATAGAATACTTTAATCAAGATGATTTAGATTATTATGAACAACTAATTGAAAGGTTGGGACAAGCATCAAAATATCAATTATTGGGGAGGCTATTTAAAAACCAAGAAATTCCTCAGTTAGCAAATAAAGTTCCTGCAATAAAGGGTAAGATGGGCGGTTATACATTTTACTCATTTTCTCTAGAACCTGAAAAACTTTTGAAAATTGGATACATCCTCCATAGAACAGAAATAAATACGGAGGATGATGGCTACCAAAGAATGGTTTCAAAATCTCGATTAAAAGAAATAGAAAAATTTTTAGACAGTGAGGATGAAGACGAACAAGGTTTTTTTCCTAATTCAATAATCATCAATATTTCAACTCCAAAAGAAGATCCATTAACCTTTGACCGCATAACTTGCAAGCATGATAGCAAAATAACAGACCCAGTAATTTTACATTTGCCTAAAAGATACCATTCTGCATTTATTATTGATGGCCAACACAGACTTTACGGATATGCGAATAGTAAATGGAAGTTTAAAAATTCCATCCCTGTTGTGGCCTTTGAAAATTTGCCTCCAGAAAAACAAGTAGAGTTATTTGTCCAAATTAATAGCAAACAAAAGCCAGTTTCAAAGACTGTCCTTATACCAATAGCAGCAGATTTAATGTGGAATTCCGATAACCCTAAAGATGCAATAAGTTCAGTTAAAGCTAAGTTAGTTCAAAGATTAGGTGAAAAAGACAATTCGCCATTATATAAACGAATAGTATTAAATGAAAATCCCAAAAGTGAGATCAATTGTATTACGCAAGACTATATAATTTCATATGGTTTCAATAAATCAAACTATTTCCCAAAATATCAAAAAAATAGTGTCGTATCATTGGGTCATTTATTTGTGGATTACAAGAATAATGAATATTCTAAAATGCTTGATAAGTGTTATAATTTTTTCATCACTATTTTTAGTCACATTGAAGAGAAATTGAATTTACAATGGAGAATTGGAAACGGGGAAGGAGGTTTAATCTCAACAAATATTGGGGTATTAATAATCATAAGAATAACTGACAACATAATTGACCATCTTATTGAAAAAAATAAATTTAATCCAATAAATACTTCATTTAGTGAATCAGCAAACCAAACTTTCAAATATTTAGACCCCATAATAACATACCTCTCAACCCTTGATCATCAAAAGATCAAGCAAATTAAATCACTGGGTACTTCAGCAGGCGGAATTGAAAATCTAATAAGAGAGTTTCAAAAAATAGTTAACGAAAAATATAATGATTTTAATCCTAAAGGATTAGATCAGTGGATAAAGGATAATTCAGGTGAATTTAATGAAGATTCGAAGTCGCTAACTGAAAAATTAGAGTATGCGATTAGAGAAAATATTTTTATGAAGTTAAAAGAAAAATTAAAAGATCACTGGTATCGTGATGGAGTTAGCAAGGAAATTCGAAAAAAGGCATCTATCATTGCCATTGAAAAGGGTAATGAAGAACCGGACTATAATTTCCTGTTTTTGCTTGATTATAAAAAAATAGTTGAAAATAATTGGATTTTGTTCAAGGAGATATATGCTGACCCTGAATTTAAATCAGGAAAAGATAATCAACTTAAATGGTTTGATCAACTAAATGAAATCAGGAATAAAGTTTCACATCCTGGTCGAGCAAGGGTAACAGAAACCGAGTCATTATTTATTAAGAAGTTAGATGAATGGTTATTCGAACTTATACAAAATGAAGATTAACTAGTGCAACTTGCAACTACGGCAAAGACGGTTACACCATTGAGCAATTGGGTATTCAGAATCCATTTGATCGTAAACCCATCCTTGACAAATGGAATGGTCTAACCGACAAGTTAGCATCATTAAAAACAACTTGACTTCAAAGTGCTAATGCAAACTTTGGTGTACCGATAATATGCTGAAAGAATCATTTAATTCACTATTGTTGTAGTACAAATTTTTACGGTAGCAACTTGAAACCAACTTTTTGAAAAAAATCATTATGAAATCAATTAAACAACTTTTACTTATTTTACTGGCAACAATTATATTTTCATCATGTGCTAAAATATACTACACCCCTGATGCTTTAACTTTGGCTCAAAGGCAAAAAACTATAGCAATAATTCCACCAACTGTTTCCATTGCAGCAAGTAGAAAAATAGATGCCGAATCAATGAAGGAACAACAAAAGACTGAATCTGTCAACTTTCAAAAGGAAATGTACTCTTGGATGCTCAAAAGGAAAATGCAAGGCAAAATTTCACAAGAAATACAAGAAATTGAAACTACAAATGCTAAACTCCAAAAAGCTGGCTATCCTGAAAATCCTTTAACGACAACCGACATGTGTGAAGTGCTTGGAGTTGACGGAATAATGACATCAAATTATGGATTGTCGAAACCAATGTCTGACGGTGCTGCACTTGCAGTTGCATTATTTGTTGGAGCATATTTTTCAACAAATGAAGTGCATGTGTCATTAAGCATTAGCGATTGTGCTAATAAAAAATTGATATGGAATTACGACCATAAGTTTGACGGAACTTTGGGTAGTAATCCATCAAGGCTTGTTGACGGCCTTATGAGACAGGCAAGTAGGAAAATGCCCTATACCAATTAATTACTTGACTTCAAAGTGCTAACCCAAAATTTGGTGTAACGAGAAAACACTGAAAGAAACATTTAATTCGCTATTATTGAAGTACTGATTTTTGCGTTAGCAACTTGAAACTACCCTTTATGAAGATTGAGATTAATAAGAAAACAAAGAGATTTATAGCATTAGAATTTATATGGCTATTAGTTTTATTTATAGTTAGTTTGTCCATCCTTCAAATCGGTAATTATTTGGATAAAAATAATGAGATCGAGGATTTAAAAGCAAAAGAACGAAAAGAAGAACTGAAGAGTTTGAAGTTTGGAAGTAAAATATTATGGCATGTATTATGTAAAAATGATTTATACTTTCAGGACTACGCAAAATTTAAAAAACAATATGAAAAAACTGAAGATCAGATTGTCTTATACAATTTGTGTGTAAATAATTCTTTGTATACGAATAGCCTAAGCGAATTCAGAGTAAAGTATTTTAGAAGAGAAAGTGCTTTAGAGGCTTGTTATTCTTTGTATACACATGATTCACGAGTTCGTGACGAATACATTAATATTCAAGATAAAAATGATTGGCAATACATAAGACAGGAAATAAATAATTTCGAAATACAACTCAAAAACGATAGTATATTCAAACTAGTTTATTCATTATTTGTAAATAATGGTTATGCTGGTTCAGAAAAAAATTTTAGACAATTATTGTCTGAGGAAAATGATATATCTGCTAATGTTTCAGAATATGACCTCTTAAATGATAATTTATCGGCCGAACACAATACATATAATACAGTCGCAGAGAAAATCGTCTGGCTATTGATAATTTTACTTTACCCTTTGCGTATATGGATTCTTGTTGTGAGATGGTGTCTTATACAAATAAGACAGTAATGATTCTCGCATAAATCTAAATGAGTAAGTAAAAGCAATATTTTCGAATACGGAAGGTTGAATTATAAAATTATGGATATAAAAACTAAAAAGATTGTCGCTAGAGAAGTATTGTATTTGTTCTATGTAAATGCATTACTATTCATATTATGGGGGTTTTTAGAGCTGAGTAGTTTTTATTTTACCAATAAAATTGAAAATAAATCAGCAGTGTCGTACAGTACCAAGTCTGAATTAAAACAGAGATTAAGAAAATTTGTTGATGTATCAAATAAGGGATTGTATTTAACTGAAGGCGATTTATTGGATCAATTCCCTGATTTAAATGCATATGGTGTTGAAGTTTTAAGAGACTTTGTTGCCACCTCCAACAGTGAGAACTACAAAACAGAAAATGAACTTTTTTTAAAATTCCCTGAGTTTTTTGATGATGTCAGCAAACGAAAACACCAAAAATTGCAACAAGAAATAAATGATGTTAGGTGTAAGTTGAATTCAAATTCTAATTTCATAGAAGTTTATTTACCGATTTTTGCTTTTGTTTTATATTTTTTACTCTATCCAATTAGATTGTTATTTTATCTTTTGAAATGGTCCTTTAGAATATTGCGTGAACACAACTAAATAAAATACTATTTTAATCCTAGACCAATAGATTGGCCAAAAAGCAACTCCACTCATTTACCTAAATTATAAAAATGACAGCTCAGACAGGTGATTTATTGAAAGTAGGCGAAGGATTTGCACAGGAGGAATACTACTTGCTATCGACAGAGCCTCTAGAGTCTTATTTGGAGAGTGCGGCACCTAAATTGAGATTCACCCCACCAGATTCAAGCTTAAGGAGAGGATACAGAGCTACTTGGCAGCTTGATAAGGACGATAGATTAATGTTGATTGACTTCCATGGCTACTCAATGACAGAAATAGCTAAAGGTGTGCAATACTTGTTCCCAGGACAGACTAGAGTATTCGCTTATTGGTTTACTGGAGTCCTCATGATCAATGTGGGTCAAGTAATCGAATACAAAAACCGTGGTTATGAATCGGTATTTGAAAGCACGATTGAATTGCGAATAAAGAATGGGATTGCAACTAAAGTTAACTGGCTATGATAACCGACATTAATACGCAGTTGTGGTTTGGAAAGTACAAAGGGCTTACAGTTCGTGAAGTCTATCAAGGTACTTTTCTTAACGATTCCAGAATTTTAATGCACTTTTTACAGCACATCCTAGACTTAGGTTTGGCTAAAATTCCAACTAAAGATGACTATTTATATAGAATCATTGGAACTGACAACAAAGGGAAATTATTGTTTGACAAAACACCAACATCTCTTCGGCCAGGTTTTTTGAATATGGAATTTTTAGAATCAATTACTGTCAGCGAGAGATACATTCATTTATATGGTCAAGTTTTTAATCCTGATATTGAGAAAAAGGATGGTAATTATATGATTTTAGGAGATTTACAATTAGAACTAGAAAATTTTATAAATCCACATTTGACGGACAATTCGTTAGGCGATTTAGACAACCTTAAGAATTTTCGCAAAATCCTTGAAGCAAAACACCCTGACATATCTGAGGAGCTAAGAGGCTTCAATTTCTCTGGGGATATGTCATATTTGTTGTGGAGCGAGAAGAATATCTCCGATTTCCAATTAGACCCTAAATGTAAATTAAAATTAGAATTACTACCTGTCACTAGACTCGCATGTATTAGGCTGTTGTATATTGGCAAAGAAACTTATGAGTACATACCTATTTTTAAAAATACTTACTGCTCATTTCCAACCAAGAAAAATAAAGACCGAATTACTCATTTGGCAAGTATAAAACTATCATGGGTTAGCGTATTTGCACAACAGCTCAGATTTAATCCTAGTTTTGAAAATAACCCAATTTCAATACGTGGAACACATTCGGAGTTAATTGCTAGTCATAGTAAACCAGAAGTCCCGTTGGAAGACTACCACGGTAATATCTGCAAAACATGTTTATTAAATTTTGAGGAGATAAAAAACAGCAAAGGAGATATTTTTATTAATGTATTAAACACCAACAAACTGGAAGCAGTTACAGAAGTGTTTTCTGTAATTGAAATGGCGAAAAGCGCTGGAAAAATAATTTACATCACAGAACTTGAAAATTTCAATCATACGAGTGTATACGAAAACTCCAGAAGCTACATCTGGCAACTTGATAAAATATTTAATAAATATTTAGAAATAGCTATAAGTAGAGATGGGCTTTCAGATGTAGCTAAAGACCAATTTTTTCTCGATATAACAGCTATTTCAAAGGGACTTACAAAGGTTGATATTTGCCAATTCACGAAGGCATTTAGTGAAATAGAATATGCTAGTATCGGTCTAACAAAAGTAAAAATAGATTTAAAAATCAACGAGTTACTTGCTACAGTTGGAATAATCGGACAAATTGACCAATAAAAACGGGTTGTAGTGAAGGGCCTGCTCTTGAATCCAATCTAACTATTTACTAAGTTTGTGATTAGCAGTTTGGACGAATCATTACGGTTGCTTATGTTTGTTTATGCTTCGACTGGGATTAACCACCATTTTCATATTTTGCATTTCTGTTGTTTTAAATGCTCAACAAGTAGGGTTTCAGTTTTACCAAGGGGTAAACAAGCCAATGGTATCATTTAAGGCCAAAGGTCAATCACTTAGTTACAAATCTAATTTTGCAAGTGACACCAGAATTGGTGTATGGGTTGGTGACCTTAACAAATTGAGTTTTTCAATGTTAATGGGAGCCTCTACTGTAAATGCTATTTATACGAGCAATGAAATTATTTCGTCTTTCTCCCATTCTAGCCTACTTATTGATGTCCCCATTCGTTATGCATTTCTAGAATCACCAGTTAGTTCAATTGCGATAGGTCCATCTTTAGGGATTTTGGCAGCATCATCACAAACAACAAATGGCCTACCTGTAAGGTCAGAAACAATATTCACTCAAGCCAACTACAGTCTTTTGGCCGAGGTTTCATTTGCTGGATACACCAGCGAAAAACTCAATATTCATCCATACATGTGTTACCGTACGATGTTAAATTCTGCGGACAGCGATGGAGATAAGTTGCATCTTAACGGATTGTCATTTGGATTAAGAATGCACTTTTCAAAATGATTAGGACTCTACTCATATCATTTACGGTATTGGTCTCAAGCAATGTATTTTCTCAAAGAATAATACGTTCATCTATTGGAACGATAGGCTCAAGCTATAAAGGGAGCTTTTCATTAGTTAGCGGAAGTCCAATTTCATCCCCTGTAATCCAGAATAGGGATTTTTCGAATGGCATTACAATGCAAACAAGACCTTTCATCCATTTAAGGCCTAGTTTCAGTGTTTCGAAAATCGACATTACAATATACCCAAATCCTTCAACTGACATCGTGTTTGTGAGAACTACGGCAGAATACTCATCAATCAAAGTAACAGATTTGTCAGGTAGACTTTGCTATGAGGGCATAGAACCCAAACTTTCTTTAGGTCATTTGATGTCAGGGGTTTACACTTTAGAAATTTCATTGCCTAACAATGGCACATACTCACAAAAATTGATCATAAACAAATGAAACGTATAATATCATTGGCAGTTTTCTGCCTATCTTTAGTTCAACTGATTGCTCAGAATTTACCTCAGGGAATCGCTTATCAAGCAGTAGCTGTAAAGGATGGACCTTATTCTCTGGCTGGTCAGAATCCTCAAGCCATCTACTGGTCAAACAAGGACATTAAAGTTCGGTTTACCATATATGAAAAGTATCCTGCAGGAAGTACACAATACAGTGAATCTCACGCAACCAAAACGGATGATTATGGAGTATTTAACCTAATCATTGGCCAAGGTAACCCCATTTCTGGTGATTTTACCAAGATTCCATGGGATTTGGGAACTGCACACTTGCAAGTAGAGATTGACTTTGATAACAATGGAACATACAAGCTTACTTCGCTTGAACGTTTTTGGTCTGTACCTTATGCATTTGTTACTCGTAAGAGTAGCTCTACTTCAACGGATAGTGCGTTAAATGCACTCAATAGTAAGTTCAACTATTTGAAGAACCGAGATAAAGATACTGTTACAGGAAATGAGTGGCAGAAACTTACCCGCAACAAGGATACTTTGATTCTGTCAGATGGAGGTGGAAAGATCACCCTATTAGACGAAGACTCTAAGAATGAGTTGCAACTATTGACTCGTAACAAAGACACTGTTTCACTGTCGCAGAATGGAGGAGAGTTTGTATTGAATGACGATGATCCAAAAAACGAATTACAAGGATTATTCATACAAAATGACTCTTTGAAGATATCAAAAAATAATGGAGGAATTTCCTTAAAAAAATTAACAACTCCATCCAATCGAATAAACACCATAGATAGTGCAATAAATGTAATTTCTACACAAAACTCTTGGATGTGGGGTGGTGGTTGGTCTGGGCCAACATTGACAAGTCAGAAAGTCATTACTCGTCCAAATCCATATAATTGCGCCATTGTGCATGGCGATACCGTTAATTTCGGAGATTTTTCAAACAGTATTAAAGACGGTAGCCCGATAAATTGGAAATTTAAACTGCAAGGCGGATATGGAAACATCCCAATATTTA
>Ga0114971_10003157_pt1 | contig 11200 bp, 8 predicted proteins | sample M_140625_MF_Meta_FD_87320 | JGI IMG/M metagenome (GOLD analysis project Ga0114971, IMG submission 87320) | Freshwater microbial communities from Lake Montjoie, Canada to study carbon cycling - M_140625_MF_MetaG | ecosystem: Environmental > Aquatic > Freshwater > Lake | place: Lake Montjoie... | reverse complement strand
GCCAGCAACATGACGATTCGGTCGATTCCCGGCGCCGAGCCGCCATGCGGGGGCGCGCCATAGCGGAAGGCGTTCAGCATGCCACCGAAGCGCGCCTCCACCGTCTCGGCCGAATAGCCGGCGATCTCGAAGGCGCGGATCATGATGTCCGGCCGATGGTTGCGGATGGCGCCGGAGGACAGCTCGATGCCATTGCAGACGATGTCGTACTGATAGGCCTTGATGTCGAGTGGGTTCATGGTGTTCAGCGCCTCCAGCTCGCCTTGCGGCATGCTGAAGGGGTTGTGGCTGAAATCGATCTGCCCGGTTTCCTCGTTCAGCTCGTACATCGGGAAGTCGGTGACCCAGCAGAAGCGGTACGCGTCCGGCTCGATCAGGCCCAGCTCCTGGCCTAGGCGGGTGCGCACGTGACCGGCGAATTTTGCCGCCGGTTCGGCCTTGTCGCTGGCGAAGAACACCGCGTCGCCGTCGCCGAGGCCGAGCGCATCACGGATCGCCAGCGCCCGCTCGCGCTCAAGGTTGCGGGCAATGGGGCCCTGCGGCTCGCCGCCTGCGAAGGTGATGTAGCCAAGCCCCCCCGCTCCGCTTTCTTTTGCCCAGTCGTTCAGCTTGTCGAAGAAACTCCGTGGGTTCCCGCCCGCCCCAGGTGCGGGGATAGCGCGCACCACCGCCCCTTTTTCGATGTTCCGAGCGAATAGGCCGAAACTGCCGCCGCGGAACTGCTCGGTCACATCCTTGATGCGCAGCGGGTTGCGCAAATCTGGCTTGTCCGAGCCAAATTCGAGCATCGCCTGGTCGAAGGGAATGCGCGGGAAGGGCGCGGGTGTCACTGCCCGGCGTTTGCCGCTGAAATCGGCGAATTCCTCAAACACACCAGCGAGCACCGGCTCGATCGCCGCAAAGACGTCTTCCTGCGTCACGAAGCTCATCTCGAAGTCGAGCTGGTAAAACTCTCCCGGTGAGCGGTCGGCACGCGAGGCTTCGTCACGAAAGCATGGCGCGATCTGGAAATAGCGGTCGAAGCCGGCGACCATGGCCAATTGCTTGAACTGCTGCGGCGCCTGCGGGAGGGCGTAGAAGGTGCCGGGATGCAGGCGCGACGGTACCAGATAATCGCGTGCGCCTTCCGGGCTGCTCGCCGTCAGGATCGGCGTCTGAAACTCGGTGAAGCCTTGATCGATCATACGTCGCCGGATGCTGGCGATCACGGCCGAGCGAAGGATCAGGTTGCGGTGTTGCCGTTCCCGCCGCAGGTCAAGGAAGCGATATCGCAGGCGGAGATCCTCGGGGAACTCGGCTTCGCCCGCAACCTGGATCGGCAGGACCTGAGCCTCGGATTGTACGTTCAGCGCGCGTACCCGTAACTCAACCTCACCGGTCGGCAGCTTGTCGTTGAGAGTGCCTGGCGCCCGCAGCACCACCTCTCCGGTCACGGTGACGACGCTTTCGGGGCGCACTGCCTCGGCGGCGGCAAAGACTGCGGAGCCGCTGGCGATGACGCATTGCGTCAGCCCGTAATGGTCGCGCAGGTCCATGAATAGCAGTCCGCCGTGATCGCGCTTGCGGTGGACCCAGCCGGAAAGGCGGACGGTGGATCCGGCATCGGTGGCGCGGAGTTGGCCGCAGGTATGGGTGCGGTAGGCGTGCATTGGGCGGGCCCTGGCTTGGGGGAAGTCGAGGGTAAAGGGGTGCCCGGGACGCGGATGTCAACCCTGCGCCCAGCCCCAGCCGCGTCGCATCAAGCGCTGGACACATCCAGGACAGCCATGCTCGCGGCGTCCAGCGTCACCTCGGCCGCCTTCACCAGTTCGGCAAGCTGGGCTGGGGTCGTGGCACTGGCGATCGGCGCGGTGATCCCCGGCTTCGCCTTCATCCAAGCCAGCGCCGCCTGCCCCATGGTCATACCGGCCGCAGCCGCCACCTTCGCCAAGGCATCGAGAATCACCATGCCTTTGGGCGTCATATACCCGCCGACATTGCGGGCGCCCCGCGGGCTTTTCGCCAGATCGGCTTCGGTGCGGTATTTGCCCGTGAGAAATCCAGCCGCGAACGAGAAGTCGGGGGTGACCGCTTGCCCGGCTTGATCAGCCGGACAAAGGCCTCCAGCGTCTCCTCCAGCGGCATCGTTTCGTCGTTGCGATGCCCGCGTTTCTTCAACCAAGCCCCGGTCACTGTTTCCCCTTCGCCCCCGGTATGGCCGGGAACCCAGGCGGCATAAACGTCTGCGCTATCAATGGTGGTCAATCCCGCCCCAACCATGTCGTCGAGCAGGCGGAAAGAGGTTTGCGGGTCAACCGTCCAACCGATGACGTTGCCACCAAGGAGGATAGGCGGAATGCCAAGGCCAGAGCGGCCGAGGGGTCAGGTTTCCATCAATTTTCGTCCTTTGCCAGCGTCGGGTCTGGCGTCGGATGGCTTTCGCCCCCCGCACCCGGCCGCTAGAACATCGATATGAACCTTCGTCAGTCTGACTCTGAGCATTTCCCGGCGATGATCACCACCACTGCTGAATTGGCCGCGCTGTGCGATCGCCTCGCTGACGAAACCTTCGTGACGGTCGACACCGAGTTCATGCGAGAGCGGACCTATTGGCCTGAACTCTGTGTCATCCAGCTGGGTGGTAGCGCCGAAACGGCGGTGGTCGATGCGCTCGCACCGGGGATGGATCTCGCTCCGCTCGGTACCTTGCTGGCCAATCCGGCGGTGGTGAAGGTCTTCCACGCCGCACGTCAGGATGTCGAAATTTTTCTATTGAAATTCGACGCCGTCCCGACACCGCTCTTCGACACTCAGGTCGCCGCCATGGTCGCGGGCTTCGGCGACCAGGTCAGCTATGACCAGCTCTGCCGATCCTTGGCCAATGCCTCGATCGACAAGGCACATCGCTTCAGTGACTGGTCGGCGCGCCCGCTGTCGCCCAGCCAGATCGCCTATGCAGCAGCGGATGTCACGCATCTCCGACGCATCTACACAGGCCTGACGGCGAAACTGGCCCGCGAGGGGCGGCTCGACTGGGTGGCAGAGGAAATGGCGGCGTTGACCGACCCGGCAACCTATCGGACCGAGCCGGAAGACGCCTGGGAAAAGCTGCGGTCACGATCGACCAACCGCCGCTTCCTCGGCATGTTGCGCGCCGTCGCCGGTTGGCGGGAAAGCGAAGCGCAGCGGATCAATATTCCGCGCCAGCGGCTGGTCAAAGACGAGACCTTGCTGGAAATCGCCGCAACCGCGCCTGAGACGATCGCTGATCTGACGCGTGCGCGCGGGATTTCGGAAGGCTTTGCCAAAGGCCGAAGCGGTTCCGGTCTGCTGGCCGCGATCAAGGCCGCCAAGGGAGAAGCTGAAGCCACACTACCAGAGCCGCCACGCGACCGGCATGGGCCGCCGGCCTCGCCTGCCTTGGTAGCCCTGCTGAAGGTCCTGCTGGCGGCGCGCAGCGAAGAGCATGACGTCGCCCCGCGTTTGCTCGCCAATAGCGAGGAGCTCGAACGCTTGGCCGCCGAGCCGGTGCCCGATATCCCGGCGTTGCGTGGCTGGCGCCGGGATGTATTCGGCGAGGCCGCCATGGCGCTGAAGGAGGGCAGGTTGGCCCTCGGCGTGGATGGCCGCAAAGTAAAACTGATCAGCGGCTAGAGCGCGATGCGTGGGTGAATGCGCACGCATTCTCCTCTAAGATCAGGTCTCCTTGGGAGTATCCCAGTTGAGCCGGCTGGCACCCTCGGTCCCTGTAACCGAATAGAGCATCGGCGCATTCCGGGTGGCCTGGAACTGTTCCAGGGTCTCGCCCCGCATTGCGGCGTAGATTTGCGGGTTCGAAGCACCGACCACGGCGCCGAGCTTTTCCAACATGAAGAAGATGCAGCCGTAGCGGATCAGCCCGTCCCAGTCGCGTCGGCGGACCAGATCGCGCTCCTCTTCGCTCAAGTCCGCTTCGGTGAATAGCGTCTCTGGTTCGGCCAAAAAGCGCTGGCGCCATTCGGGCCGGATCAAGGCATGCAGAAATTTATTGAGGCGATAGGCCCGCAAGCTTCGGGCGAAGGTGAAGGGATACGAGCCCGGCAATGCCTCGATCCCCGCCAGTTCGCGGTCGACCTTCGTCCGATGCGCCGCGGCCTTGTCGATGGGTAGGGCACGCGCCTCGCTCTCATAAATCACGACGCTGATCCCGGCCATCGAGGGCAGATAATAGGATTCGTGGCGTTTTCGGATCTGAGCCGAAAGCGCACCGCGCATCACCAGCCACATGATTACCTCCGAGCCCTCGACGCCGCCGAGTTCGGCGTATTCGGCGATCGTCAGCCGCGTCAGCGCCTCCGGATCATGCTCGAGCAGGTCGAGGAATTGCCGATCCCAGCCGGTATTGTTGAAACCAGCCCGGGCGCCGTGAACCTGATGAGACAGGCCGCCCGTGGCGATGATCGTCACCTTCAGGTCCTCTGGATAGCTCTCCACCGCCCGCCGAAGCGCCTGCCCCAGCCGCCAGCAGCGGCGCGCGGTCGGGATCGGGAATTGCAGCACGCCGACCGCGAGCGGGACGATCGGGATCGGCCACTCATCGGCGTGATCGCAGAGCATGGAAAGCGGCGACAGGCAGCCGTGGTCGAGGGGCCGGTCCTGAAAAAAGGCCATGTCGAATTCATCCGCCATCAGCGAGGCACCGATGTGATGCGACAGCGCCGCGTGGGCGGGTACCGGCGGCAGATCACGCGGACCGCCGCCTTCATCGGCTACCGCGTACTCCCGACCGATGCCGAGCGCGAAAGCCGAATAATGGTCGAAAAAGAAAGAGGTGACATGATCGTTGAAGATCATCAGCAGCACGTCGGGGCGGTTTGTCTCCAGCCACGCCCGGGCCGGGGCGAAGCCTTCGAACACCGGCGCCCAGACGGGGTCGCCTCGCTTATCACCATCCACCGCAAAGCCGATGGTCGGAGTATGTGAGCAGGCGATGCCGCCGATGATCCGTGCCATGGGCTCTCCCTCCGGCTGTGAGCAAATAAAATCTAGAGCATGCTGCGTTCACATGCGTTCACGCACCCTGCTCTAATTTTTGTTTGGTCGCGGGATTCAGCGCCTTAGGCGACGCCGCCTCAACGCAGCCTGCTCTAGCTATTATGTTTTCTAGAGCAAGACATCCGTTCAGATGTTTCCATCTGAACGGATGTCTTGCTCTAGCCTTCCTCAACGACGCCTTTCAGTCCCAACGCCGCGGCCAAATCCTCGCTCCGTCGTTGCAAGCTTTCCCCGGCGAAAAGGCCGCTCCCGCCGACGAGGCGCAGCCGTAGCTGGCCCTCCCCAGCCGTGAGGCTGGCGCCGGCAAGCAGCCCAGGGGTGCCGCCGCATAGGGTATAGGCCAGCCCCAGCGCGGCCCCCAAGGCCTCCGCCCGGCGGATCGTCGCCGCATCGAGCAGGACCCGCGTCGGCGCAATGAATGGCGCGTTCGTTTCCGCCTCGTAGCGTGTGGCGACGACCAGGGCGAGAAAGGCGCGGGCGTGATGGTCAAGGCCGACGCCATGCTGGCGCAGAACCCTGAGGAAGCTCTGCTCGGCACGATATTCGGGATGGTCGTGCGCACCGATGTCGGAAAGCCAGCAAGCCGCTTCGCGCAGCTTGCGGGCGGCTGGGCCGGCATCGGCAAAGAGCGGCTCCAGCCATGCGATAAGTGCGGGCGGCAGTTCGGGATCGCGGCCCCAGCCCTCACCCAACTCGCGAGCCGCACTCAACAGCGGGTCGGCGGCACGGATCGAAGCCGGCAGCAGCCCCGCATACCACCCCTCCCGCAATCCATTCGCCGAAAACACCACGCGGCTCGCGCCGGTTGCGCGCAGCAGCCGGCGCAGGACCAGCGCGGCAAAGGGCAGATCAGCCAGGCGCTTGCGCGGGGCGCCCGGCATACGTTCCAGAACACGCGGCGATGCGGCGGTGACCACGCCGGCCAAATCCCGCGCCTCCTCCCGGCCCAGCGCGTAATGATGAACGATGGCCAGCGGATAACTGGTCTGCGCGATATGAATCCGCGCGAGCGCTCGCCAGGCGCCACCCACCAAATAGAGGTCACGCCTCGCCCCCGTCGTGATCCAAGGGACCCGGGAAAGTTCCTGTTCGGCTATGGCGCGGGCCCGCGGCATCTCACCTCCCGACCGTTCGGCAAGACGGATCGCGCCCAGGGGCAATGAAGCCGCCTCATGGGCATAACCATCGGCGAGCCGCACCAGCTCCAGGCTGCCGCCGCCAAGATCGCCAAGGATGCCGTCAGCACCAGGGAAGCCGAGCAACACGCCAGCGGCGGAATACATCGCCTCGCGCTCACCGCTCAGGACAGAGATCGGCACGCCGGGCATTCGCTGGCGCAGAGCGGCGATGAATTCCTGGCCATTCGCAGCATCACGCACGGCCGCGGTCGCCAAAACCTCCAACGGGTCGGCTCGCATCGCCTGGGCCAAGGCATAATAGCGGGAAAGGACAGTCAGCGCTGTCTCGATCGCCTGCTCGTTCAGTCGCCCGCTATGCTGCAAGCCCCGACCCAAGCCGAGGACTGCTTTCTCGTTAAAGATGGCCTGTGGATTGTGGCCACGCCCTTCGAAGACGACCAGCCGGACGGAGTTGGAGCCAAGATCAACGATGCCGCAGCGCGCCGCCGAGGCCCGCCAGCCTGGCAAGCGCGGGGGCATATGGTAGCTGTCCACGCGCCGTCCTCAGTCTTCGCTCACGCGATCCTGGCGGCCGCGCTTGGGCCCTTGCGCCGGTCGGTGCAACGCACTGCCACGTCCAGAAAGCGAGGGGTTGGTCATGAAATACTCATGGGCCGAGAAGGCGTCATTGCCAGGCGCGTCGCGCACCCAACGGCCGTCTGGCTGCAGGTCCCAACTCTGCGCGGTATCCCTGATGTTGACCACCATGATCTGGTCGAGGATTTGCGCGTGCACCGTCGGGTTTTCGATCGGCACCAGGGTCTCAACCCGCCAATCCATGTTTCGTGCCATCCAATCCGCCGAGGAGATGTACACCCGCGCACGTCTGGAGGGGAGCTTGTGGCCGTTGCCGAAAGCGATGATCCGGGAATGCTCCAGGAACCGTCCGACGATCGACTGGATATGGATATTCTCCGACAGGCCGGCGATGCCGGGGCGCAGGCAGCAGATGCCCCGCACCACCCCTTCGACCCGCACGCCCGCCTGCGAGGCCCGATAGAGCGCATCGATCAACTGCGTATCAACCAGGCTATTCATCTTCAGCCAGATCGTCGCGGGCTTGCCCTGCTGCGCGAAAGCGATCTCCCGATCGATCAGACCGAGGATGGTCGGACGGGTCGTCAGTGGCGAGAAGGCAAGCTTCTCCATCGCCTCCGGCCGCGCATACCCTGTCATATAATTGAATAGCTTTTGGGCGTCTCGCGTCAGCGCCACATCGGCGGTGAAGAAGCTCAGGTCCGTATAAATCCGCGCGGTGATCGGATGATAATTGCCGGTGCCGAAATGCGCGTAGCTGCGTAGCGTCGGTCCCTCCCGCCGAACAACGAGCGAGACCTTGGCGTGGGTCTTCAATTCGATAAAGCCGAAGACGACCTGCACACCGGCGGCCTCCAGTTCCCGCGACAGGGCAATGTTGCGTTCCTCATCGAAGCGGGCCTTGAGTTCGACCATAGCGGTCACGCTCTTGCCGCTCTCAGCCGCTTCGATCAGGGCCCTGGCAATCGGACTGTCGCGGCTGGTGCGATAGAGCGTTTGCTTGATGGCAACCACGTTCGGATCCCGTGCCGCCTGGCGAAGGAACTGCACCACCGCATCGAAACTCTCATACGGGTGATGAACGACAATGTCCTTGGCGCGAATTGCCGCGAAGCAGTCACCGCCGAAATCGAGAATGCGTTCGGGAAAGCGCGGCGTATAGGGCGTGAACAGCAGGTCCGGTCGATCCTCGATGATCAGGTCCTTGACGTCGGCAATGCCGAGTAGACCGTCGATCACCACGACGCTGGCCGGATCGGCATGCATCGCCTCGACCGCGAAATCAACCATGTCGGCCGGCGTTGCCGCGGTCGTCGAGAGGAAGATGGGCCGGCCACGGCGGCGGCGCTTGAGGGCAGTCTCGTACGAACGGACCAGATCCTCGGCTTCTTCCTCGAACTCGACATCAGTGTCGCGGATCAGCCGGAACAGACCATGTTCGGCAGGGATATAGCCGGGAAAGAGGTGGCCGATTGAAAGCTGGATCACATCCTCCAGCACGGCGAAGCGAATCTCCGCGCCCTCCGCCGCCGGTAGGCGGATCAGCCGGTCGATCTGTGGTGGCAGCGGGAGCAGCGCCCGCATCGTGCCGCCATCTTCCTCCCGGACCAGCTTGAACATCATACAGAGCGAGAGGTTCTGGATGAACGGAAAGGGATGCGCCGGATCGACCGCCAGAGGGGTCAGCACCGGGAAGACGCGCTCCAGGAACCAATCGGCTAGCCAATCACGATCTGCCTTGGTCAGGCCCGCGACCTCGGCGACCACGATTCCGGCCGTCGACAGCAGGCGGCGCAGCTGGCCCCATTCCTGCTGCTGCAGCCCGATCAGTTCCTGCGCCTTCTGCCGCACCGCGGCCAACTGCTGCGAAGGGCTGAGCCCGTCCGGCGAGACAGTGGCGATGCCTGCTGCCGCCTGGCCGACCAGGCCAGCGACGCGTACCGAATAGAACTCGTCGAGATTGGCCGCTGAAATCGCGATGAAGCGCAGACGTTCCAATAATGGATGGCGCGCGTTCGCCGCTTCTTCCAGCACCCGGGTGTTGAAATCCAGCCAGGAGAGCTCTCGGTTGATGAACCGGGCCGGATCATCGAAACCGGTAACCGCGCTCGCGGGGGCTACCGGAAACATAGGAATCGAAGCAGCGGTGTCGTTCATAGGACCTCTCTACAACAGACGACCAGCCGGCGGACAATCCCCGATGGGGTCCGCCATGCAATCGTCATATCCGCCATCGAGCAGATCCCCCAGCGCGGCCTGAGCCAAGCCCCGGGTCACCCCGCGGCCCGCCACCAGCGCCGCCCGGTCAAGCCGCGCGGCTGCCTCTGCCATGGCCGCGCCGGTTCGTGGCAAACGTAGCAGCAGCCAGTCCTGCACAGCTTCTTCCACGCGCAACTGCCGGGTCTGGAAATGCCGTCGCAACAACGCCGCCAGCAGCTCATCAGATGGGGGTGCGATCCCGATCGTCGTCATGCCCCTCAGCCGGCTCGACAGATCAGGCAGGCGCACCGGCCACCGGGCGGGGGGCTGACGACCAGCGAGCAGCAATGGCCGGCCCTGTTCCGCACACCAGTTGAGAAGATGCAGCAGGGCCCGCTCCTCCGCCGCACAATCGGCATCATCGAGCGCCAGGCCAAAGCCGGGCGGCAGATCCGGCAAACCCCGTAAATCAGGGCCAAGGAGCACGGGCCAGCCCCGGGCATCGGCGGTCGCGCGCAGCAGATGCGTCTTGCCGATCGCCGCCGGGCCATACAGTGCGAGTCGCCGGTTTGGCCAGGCGTCCGGCTGGCAGAGGAAGCCGAGCGCTTCGGCATTACTAGCATCGGCCAGAAAACGGCCCCAGGCGGGGGGCGATGCCGGGGACAGCGGCAGTGCCAGCTGGCGGGTCATCAGCGGCTCACCGCCCCGCGGGGTCCGGCTGCGGATGCGGCGGTTCCTGATAGAGCGGGCTCTCGAGGTAGCGCTGCATCCAATGGCGGATGATGACCCCGAGTACCGCCGCGAGTGGCACCGCGAGGAGCACGCCCAGAAAGCCAAAGGCGATGCCGCCTGCGAACAGGGCGAAGATGACCCATACCGCATGGAGCTGCACACGATCCCCCAGGAGTCGGGGATAGATCAAGTATCCCTCGACGATCTGCCCGGCCAGGAAGATCCCCAATACCAGCAATATGCCGTTCCAGCTGCCGAATTGCGCCAAGGCCAGCGCCAGCGCGGTGATCAGCCCGGTGATCGAGCCGATATAGGGGATGAACGAGAGAACGCCTGCCATCAGGCCGACCGTGAGTCCCAGTTCGAGGCGGATCGCCGAGAGCGCAATTGCGTAATAAACCGCCAGCAAGGCGCAGCACAGCAGTTGCCCGCGCAGCCAGGCGGAGAGGATGCGATCGGTCTCGCGCGCGATTTCACGCAGCGAAGCGGCGGAACGGCGGGGCAACCAGCCGTCAATCCTCCGCAACATCGCCGGCCAGTCGCGCAGCAAGTAAAAGCAGACAACCGGGGTGACCGTGACATAAGTGAACACATGAAAGAGCGCCACGCCGCCACCGAACAGCTTGGCCGCTGACGTGCCGAGATAGGAAATGATCGCCCCCGCCTGACCGACCGCCAGATCCTGCAGCCGCGCATCGAAGACATCGGGGAAGCGTTCGGCCAAGGCTGCAACCGCATCCCGCGTCGCCGTACCGATGCCGAGCACATAACTCGGCAGTCTTTGCAGCAGAATCGTGACCTGGGAGATGAGCAAGGGATACAGCAACAGCAACATCAGAAAAGCCGTGGCGACCAGGGTCGCGACGAGCAGCAATGCGGCAAGCGCGCGGGGCAGTCCGAGTTGAGTCAGCCGATAGGCCGTTGGATCAAGGAAGTAGGCGATCACCGCAGCCAGCACGAAGGGCGTCAGGATCGGTGAGAACAGCCAAAGCCCCGCACACAGAACCGCTGTCAAGCCGGCGAACAAGGCAAGGCGCTGGCCGCGGGTGCTTGCAGGCGATGGACCCGGCAGGGGCTCAGCCATGGCCGGGGGGACCGACAGGCTGCCGCGCAGCCGCGATAACATAGGCGGCGCCCGATGCGACCGTCGTCAAGGCGACCCCCCAGATCATCGAAACCAAAACCCCCTCAGCGGCGAGATCGAAGCCTGTCAAAAGCAAGGCCAGCGCGGCAAGACAGATCTGCAAGACCGTATTCATCTTGGAGACGAAGATCGGCTGAATGGCCGGCCGTTGCCCGGTCAGCCACAGCACCACCACGCCACCGACGATCAAGATATCCCGGAAGACCACAAGAATAGCCAGCCAATCCGGCAGTACGCCAATCGCCGCCAAAGTCACATAAACCGATATCAGCAGAGCCTTGTCCGCGATGGGGTCCAGGAGCGCGCCAAGGTCGCTCACGCTATTGGTAACACGAGCCAGCCACCCATCCAGCGCATCCGAAATCCCAGCCACCAGAAAAGCCACAAAGGCAAAGTC
>Ga0114971_10003152_pt1 | contig 11213 bp, 11 predicted proteins | sample M_140625_MF_Meta_FD_87320 | JGI IMG/M metagenome (GOLD analysis project Ga0114971, IMG submission 87320) | Freshwater microbial communities from Lake Montjoie, Canada to study carbon cycling - M_140625_MF_MetaG | ecosystem: Environmental > Aquatic > Freshwater > Lake | place: Lake Montjoie... | reverse complement strand
CAACTACAAAAAATATAGGGAAAATATGTTTTCTTGGAATCAAATGATAACAATCAGACGTTCTAAAATAGATCCAAAACCCTCCACAAATCATAGAAAAGATAACTTTTTCATCGTATGTAAAAACATTATCTAATAGCATTATATACTATGTTTACAGATTTATATTTACATACAACAGATCCTCGTATATCTTTAGAACAGATGGTTCGAGAGAATTTAGGACTGCTCGTATTATCTATTATTTTTCATACTATCCTATATTCTAGTTTCTTAAATCTTGTATCTTTTATATTTTTCGGAAAAATATTATCGTCTATCATTAATATTCGATTAATTATCGCATTATTATTAATTATGTCTCTCGGATATATTGGTCGTTTTTATCATATAAAGGAAATATATAATGCATATGGGAAAAACTTGGAAAAAACAAGAGCCCATATCGACCAATTTTTCATTTCATGGGTTTTTATAGGATAGTTCGTTTTCAATAGTATTCGTTTTTCTCTCAAAAATATAGCATGGATTTTTCATCGATATTTACAGGTTCGTCCTATATTTTTTATTTTATAAAAAACGTATTCTCATGGATATATCAAAATATAATTGGGTTATTTTATAAATTCATTATTTTTATAAATGAAATCGTCCAAAACACACACTATAATATTGATCATTTACCGCTACATATATTCATTCTTTTATTATTAATAAGTATATCTATTTTTATTTATATAAAAATAAAATATCCATTTTGGAGTACGCAGCCGGTTTATCATAGTTATGACTTCTGGAGTGCATATTTTAGTCAACATAGTTTAATACAATCAGGATATCCGATTAAAACGCGATTTTATAAGAATGATCGGATTCATACCTATGATTTTTTAGAACTTACCGATTCTGAAAAAAGACAAACTGTAGATTTAATTCAAAGTTATGCTATAGCGGATGAATCTGCAATATATATGTTTCATTTAGGAAATTTTGATGCATATATGACAGGACATTCATATCCATCTTTTGTTTCACTATATTATCATGATGTATTCATTCCACTGCCAAAAACGATTACAAATACAATAATTACAACAGACCAAACGGTAATAGACGTAGTTAAAAAACCAATTGGATGTATTACTTCTCGAACAATTGATTTATATTTATATAACACTACTAATAAAAAACATACGGTCTATTTTCTTGATTTTATAACGGTTAATCGAGAGAAAGCATCTATTAATATAAATATATCCCGTGAATTGATTCAAACACATGAATATAATCAGAGGAAAATTAGTTTGGATAATTCAAAAAAACAGGATAATTCAAAAAAACAGGATAATTCAAAAAAACAGGATAATTCGAAAAAACAGGATAATTCGGATGGAATTATAACAACATCAGAAATGTCAGATCCAATACAAATATCATTATTTAAGAAAGAATCAGGGTTAAGTGAAGGAATTGTTCCATTCGTTTCTTATATATCAACCATGATTTATATTAAAAACGAGAGAATCAAAAAACTTCCATCTCATTATTTAATTATCCCGATTCATCGCCGAAATATCCAGATTCTTATGGATTTTATAGAGATTTCCAAAACACAATTCCAATGTTTTGGAATAGCGGAAACGCCGAATTTATCGGTTCTTATTCATATGGGTTTAATAAAAGTATTCATTTTACAAAAGGCTTCAGAAGTATATGCGGCGTATTTTTTCCGAGATTCTAGAACACAATTTGATGAGGATAGATTTTTAGAGAATGACTCTAAAACAGGTGCTTTATTAATTTTATGTGGATCAATAAGAAATACGAAATCTGTCGATTTATTTTATATGGGATTTTTACATAGTTTACGAAATATTTTAAAAGAATCAAACATATTTAAAATTCTAATGATAGAAGGAATCTCTCACAATAAAGAGATATATGATCGATATATTCATACGCCACAAGAAAAAATACAAGATTCAATCATTGGTGAGAATCCAACGGCATATTATTTATATAATTATATTTATGAAAAACAATCTATTTCACCAGAATCATGTTTTATGGTATTTTGAAAAATATAAAATTACATAATAAAACAACATAAATATGTTTGATTTATGTTATTCAAGGAAAACATAATATGTCTAATTCAATGGATAACATACCGCAAATACCTACTTCAGTACTTTTAACCGAGGTCTATGGAGAATTAGGGAATGGTCTTGGATGGAGTATAGAGAGAACACAATTCCATACAGATTTATCCATTATTAGTGATGGGTCTGATAATATGATAATTAAAGATTATGCTATGGAATTAGAAATTCTTATCCAAAATAATCCAGTTACATTATTAACGGATTTACATGAGAGAAGAACGAAACATAAAAACGATTTTTTTAATTTACGTGCATTATTTTTAAGAATATTACGTATGAAAGTAAATGTAGAAACAGTGGATGGTGCTGTATATAAAGATATAGCGAATTCTACATTATATACTGGTATTGTTTATTTATTAGAAAATGGTAAAATATGCGATTCAAAGTCTGTAGATATCTTAAATAAATTAATAATAGGACATGAAAATGTAAAAGACATATGTCAGAAAGTATTAGTAAGTTATGCCAAATTAATATTAGTAACAGATGTATTAGTAAAATGTATAATGATGGCGAAAATAACGGGTCAAGTACCAGAACAAGTATAGATCTAGAAAAGTATATAGAGATGAAATAATCTACGAATCGTTGCGAAGTTTGGAAAATTGTTTTTCAGATAAATAGGTTCCAAAAATATAATCATATATAGGTAACCCTAATCCGTAATTATATTTTCGTATTTCTTTATGGATTTTAGAATGAGTATGTATATTTGATAAAAATCCATGAAAAACATAAACACCATAAATTATCATAAAATCATTATAATTCATAGGCACTAATTTTAATGGTAAGTAGGTATATATTATTTGCGCTAAAACATCACATTTACTTCGTAAGAAATAATTATAAGAAGTTCCTATAAATTTATGCGAATGAATATGATTATAAAATATTTTTATATGTGCTAACCGATGATACCAATATGCAATGAATTCTAAAATAATAATATATTTCCAAATATTTATTATACGTATTAAAGGAGGAGAATCATCTTTTAAAAACGTCTCTAATAAAGTAGGTATTAGCAATACATGAGAAGTAAGTAATATAGTAATATTTTTAATAAATTTATTAAAATATTCTTCATCTATATTTTTATAAACAATGAAAAAAACAAAGGTATAAATATGCAGATGAATAATATCATGTAAATATAAAAAAACCAATAATACTGATTCGGTTAAATTACGATTTTCATCATCTATCATAGTAGTATAATTATAAGCAGATATCATTAAAAAACAATATGAAAATAATTTTATATTGTTTCGATATTTGAAAATAGAAAATGGTGTAAGGGGTTAACGGACATAACGGCCACCGCGACTAAAACTATCACAAATATATATTATAAATACGCCTAAAAATGTATATAGGATGAATTCCTCAGTCACATTTGCAGTACGTTCTGTCTCTTGTCCTTCTAACAGATGTATCATATAGTTAATTTTTTCAGAAATACGATTATCATAGAAACCAGATATAGGCGCTTCTAAATTATTTCCTAAACTATTCATTTTAGAATAATATGGTTGTGTATTTATGATTGTTGGGGTATATGCATTATGATAATTATTATAATCAGATGGAATTGTCTGTGTATTTGAGAAAACAGGTATAGTAGATTCAGACTTCATATCTGTATCATCTTTTTTAACATGTTGTAAAGGCATTGGAGGAGGTTTAAAATCGGCTAAGGAACTACCATCGTTATCTGTTTTTACATTTTCCATTTGATTAATAATATCAATTACTTTATTCGAGTGTATTTCGTTATTCATTTGCGTATCTTCTATATTTGACATTGGTTCGATCGTTTCTGAAACATCCGATTGTGATAAAATATCTCCTGCATATGGTCTTATTTTAACTGTTTTTCGAATCGTAGATATTCGTTTTCTAGTGCAGTTATCATTTGTATCATTATTCCAAGGAGATGCAGATGCAATTAATGACGACATCCTTCTAAATATTTGGTTTACTTAGAAAATCCCGAGATTTTAATTATTTATAATAGACCGCTTATATGGTTTTTTGTTTATCCAAAATTACAATAAAATCTCTCAAACTTTATTATACGATTCATGAAAATAAAGACAATTCTAGTAAATTTCATTCCTATATTTCTATTATTTGGATTACTTTCTTATACTGAAAAATTCATACATATCAGTGGATCTGTTTTAGGAAAATTATTTGCAGTTTTCATAATATTATTTTATACAACGATAGATATTTTACATGGTGTTTTAGCAACTTCATTAATAATACTCTATTATCAATCTGATATTGTAGAATCAATGATGAATATGTATGAATATAAAGGAACACAAGAAATTAATAAAGAAGAGGCTGAAGATATAAATGATCCTATATTATTACCAGTGATTGATAGTTCTCAATCCTATTTAAGTCAGTATGAGAATACGACAATGAATCATAATCATCTTTCAAAGAAAGAAATGAAACATTTTAGAAAACAACATTGTAAAAAAGGACATTTAGTAAGTAAAGATCAAAATATACCGATAGATATGATTGAACATGTTTATCCGGAAGTATCATTTATAAATGATAAATGTAATATTTGCGATTCTACATGTAATTTCACTGTTTCAGAAACAATTATTTCAGCATGTGAAAAAGAAGGATTTGCACCGATTTCTTGCAGAAATTAATGGGATTAGTGAATAATTATTCAAGTGTATAAATTTACAATAGCATAAAGGTATGTATCTTCGGTATGTGTTTTTTATATTATACATATTCAATGATAAAAATACTAGGAAAAATCTTATCGCTACATATTATAAGTAAATAATAAATATGAATTTTTTCGGATCTTCACCGGTTCATAAACCAAAACCAGTACATTTTGATAAAATAAAATCATTAGGGGATTTTTTTTCAAGAATGTCGTCTCTCGTACATAATCATGTAATGGAAATAAATCAGAGTAAGATTTTCGCTGGTATTATTATTATTATTTTAAACATATCAACAAAATATGTGAATTTAAAATTAAGTAAAACTGTAGAATCTTATCTAAAACATACCTTTAGTCGTGATATTTTAGTTTTTGCAATTTCATGGATGGGTACGCGTGATATTTATATAGCAACGTTAATGACTGTATTATTCATAATATTTATTGATTTTATTTTAAATGAAGAGAGCACATTTTGTTGTTTACCAGAGCATTTTACAGATTATCATATTGGGTTATTAGATTCATCAAATACTATATTGACTCAGGAAGAAATAAAATATGCAGAAGGTATTTTAGAAAAAGCGAAAAATATACAGAAACAATTAGCAAGTCAAAATGTGGATGCCGTTAAATAACTCGTTCTTTTATGAATATAAATATTGATATTATATCTCAATATATATTAACTGAATTATGTTAGGAACTGAATATGACCAATATGCCAGAGAAAAACCAGATATAAAGAAACAAAATAAACAAAATCCTGGTCAAGATCCTGTTATAAGAGAGAGTGAATTAATGATAGTTATGGATATTAATATACCTGGCCAAAAAGAAGAAACATTTACATCTGGAATGTTAAGTAATGATACAATATCTACTGATGGTTTTTCGAAATATCCATTTTATACAGCAGAAATGGAATATCCAGTAAGTATTTTAAAAGAATTAACTTATCAAGAACAACTGAATTTTTTTTTTAAAAAAGCCAATTTTTATAGCGTATTAAAAGAAAGATCTGAATATAGAAAAAAATTAATGGAATATAGAAAAAGAGAAATGGAGAGAAAGATAATTAATCGAAATTTATCACAAGCAGAACGTAAAGAACAATATAGAAAAAAACAAGAAAAAGAATTAGTAAAAGGAAGGGAACGTAATGAAATTGGTAGAAAAAATATAATGACAATGTTAACATTGATTTTTCCTACGAAAAACTATTCTACTACAACGAATACATTAGATAGTATATTTAGAGGGAGTTCAACATCGATTTTCTCTCTTTCTGGTCTTATGCCGATTTTCATGAGTGTATTTATGGGTATAGAAGATACAGCTGAAAAATATTCTCATATTAATATTGGTGGAAAAGTATATACTTTAACTAGTATTATATGGTTAAATGATATTTATAATCATCCTGAATATAAGAAATTAGTAACAGAATATACTAGATTTGAACAATTTAAATTTGATGAACTTACTAGAATCGAGGATGAATTTGATAAGTCATTTGATATTTATCTTACAACTTATGCTGATCAAATAAAAGCAATAAACGAAATAAATAAATCTAGTGGCGGTTCATATTATGATTATCATGATGATTATCGTAGAAGATCTTCTAATCATTTTTCTCAATCTGAAGAATTAAAGTTATTAAAAACCAATATTGGAAAATCTGAATATAATAGTTTAAAAAATGTCATTCGAGCATTAAACAATTTAAGTAATTTTACACCTGTAACCACGATTCAAAGAGTAGATATTTTTAGAGAGGCTACTGCAAAATTATTAGTAAACGCAGAAATTATCGATTATTTAGAACATCCAACTGTAATACTTGATAGTAATAGTAGAGAAAATAAAGAACGAATAAACCGTCTAAGAAGTTGGCCTGGTTATAATGAAATACAAAATTTTCTAGCATTAGCGAATCAATTAAAGACATATAATTCATCAAATATTGTATTACAACGTGAATTAGATAATTATGTCAATTATTCTACCGGAGATGAATTAATGAAAGCAATGAATCCTAAAAATAGTAGGGATTTATTAAAAATTATAGATACAGGAATAGGACTTTATCCTAATACACAAATTTATTTAAGAGTCGATGTCATTGGCGGTAAAGTCGATGATTCGAACAAATCACAGATTGCATGTATTTTTTCAGGAGAAAATCTTGGAAACGATTTCGAAGAATTAACAAAAGTAAAAAATTTCTGGGAATTAGAACAAAATCGTTTTTATTTTGATATGGATTCTGAAACGTCGACTGTTATTAATGAAATGAAAGAGACGGTTAGAACAACATCAACAAAAAGTCCAGATACGTCATCTAGTAAAGAATCCGGAAAAGAAAAAGGAAAAGAAAAAGAATCAGGAAAAGAAAAAACAGAAAAAGTACGTCTTAAAAAAGGGGGAAAACATAGGAAAACATATCGTATAAAAAATAAATAAAAAAATAAGATTTTATAGAATCATATTTTTACACCTTTCATCGGTTATAAAATAACAGTTACCAAATCACAATCAAATAGTGTATAATATATATAGTAAAATAAGCCTCAACTGGGAATCGAACCCAGGATCGCCAGTTTACAAGACTGGTGCTATACCACTAAGCCATTGAGGCACAAAGGAGTTTTTTTTATTCCTAAATAAATTTTTTGTTTTTTTTTTAATTTTTGAATGTATATATTTATTTTTTATTGAATACAGGCTTTCCTGATTTAAATACGCCTGCTTCAATACTAATATCTCCATCAGCATCTGCTTGATAAATAATACTGTTTATTTCATTTGTAACATAGTAGGATTTTCCTTTGATTTGGATTTCATAAACCTCCTCTTCTTCACCTTCTTCTACCACCTCTTCTTCTACAACCTCTTCTTCACCCTCTTCCTCTTCTTCACCCTCTTCATCTTCTTCTACATCTTCTTCATCTTCTTCTACATCTTCTTCATCTTCTTCTACATCTTCTTCTACATCTTCTTCACCCTCCTCTTCTTCACCCTCTTCTTCTTCCTCTTCTTCACCCTCTTCTTCTTCCTCTTCTTCACCCTCTTCTTCTTCCTCTTCTTCACCCTCTTCTTCACCCTCTTCTTCTTCAATATAATTTATTGGAACACATTCTACTGTAAGATTCAATGGTTTTACATTCAGAACAATATCTACACCATCTACTAGAATTTCTTCTATTGGTTCGATTTTTATTAATTTAGGTTCTTCCTTTATATTACTAGATTCATCATCAATAGTATAGATGATATTTTCTGTTTCAGCGTTTTCGATAATTTCAAAAACATCATCCTCTTCTGAAATAGAAGAATTCGGTTGTTTTTCTGAAAATTCACGACATAACCGAACAATGGTATTTCGTAAAGACTGATTTTCTTTTTCTAAAACATGATTCTTTTGTAATACTAATTTTACAAGAGGTATTTTTTCGAGACTTTTAAACGAATCCTTTACCAATACTTTTCTATCCTTCTTAGATAATAATTGCATAAAACTGTTCATGATTGATTCAATAAATAATTATAGTATGTAATCTATATAATTTCCTAAATTATAAATCAATTTTATCTTTATGCTTTTTTTTTATTGTTAATTATTAATGCTAGATACACGAATCCATTCTGTAGGATACATATCTTTTACAAATTCATCGTGTGATATAGCACCAATTGTTTTTGGACCAAACCAAATATCAGGATAACATACTATTTTATCTTCCTTGGTATTCATATACGCAGCCCACCAACTGAATGAACTATTCGCAATAATATTATAATTACAATTTGTCATGATTAATAATTGTTTCCAATCTGGAATAGTATCATCTACTTTAATAAATTTAGTATCTTCAAATATCATTTTTAAATAATGAATGATTTCTAAAACAGTATTATTATCTTCGGCTTCGCAAAAATAGAGAACAGTATATAAATTATCATCCAAATGTTCTTTATATTGTATACTCGTTTTTATTTTATTTAAAGCATTAAAATAATACTCTTTTGGAAGGATTGGATGGCATTCGGGATTCAGTTTATAATCACCTAGGCGAAAATGCATACTGATGGTTTTTATAGGAACGACAGGACTTGCAGGATCTTGTGAATTTCCAAAATAATGACTATATTCTTGAATAACTCGTTCTCTCATTTCATTTAATTGAATCAATTTAAAAATATTATCCTTCATTTTATCGAAATATTTATAACTTTGCCAATATCCAACGAGAATAAAATTCATAGATTCAGGTAGTTTTGGAAGTTCATTAAATCTGAAATTTAATTCATTGATTCGTTTCCAACTATATAATTCTTCATTCGTCGGATTTTTTTGATTAAAATCGGCTGTAAATGGCATCATCCTAGATAAAAAATTCGTCCAATAAGTAGGGCGTAAAATACCCGTAGTAAGAACTTCTGCATAAGGAAATACGATTTTTACCTTTTCCTGAAATCCATATGCAAGTGTTGTAAAAATTTGGAAAAGTTGATTTCCTAATCCACCCATTAAATGTATCGAAATCATTTTTATAAAACCATACATCTTTTTATATATATTTTTATGAATAAATAATAGTATATTTTATTCTCTAGTAAAATTTATTCAAAAGAAATACCATTTCTTTTTTGTAGTATTGTTTGATTTATTTTGGTTTTTATGAGATTTATTTTGTTTTTTTTACTTTTTGTATAACGGTTAATATGTCTGAATATTTTTGACATTGACAATCATCATTATCTGGATGATTGAATAATATTTTTTGTAATTTATTCAAATGTTTGGATTGATTTATCAATTCTGTCATTTTTCGATTATTGTTTCTACACCTTTTCACCTTTCAATCGCCGATTTATCGGTTACAAAGTAACAGTTACCTAATTGCATTAAAAGATGCCGACCCAGAGGGTCGGCATTTGAAATGTAAAAAGGTGTAAAATAAATCTCTCAATATCCAAAATAAAATTTATGAAAAAAGGGGTTTTTTCATAAGTAAAGAGTTAATTCGTTAATCCAAAATTATTCTTCATAATACTCGTTTTTGTAGGCCCCTGTTGTTTTTCCGATTGTCGCTTCACCTTATACATTCCACCACTTTTTTGGTTCGACTGCTCGGTTGCTGCACCATAAATATTTAGAATAAATTCCTCATTATCTTCATGTAATTCGGGAAGAATACGCGTCATTGGTTTTTCTAAAACCAACATCATATGATCAGAATTTAATAATTTACGATATTCTTGAATAGAAAGAGAACCATAAAACTTATCTAAAATATAATAAGGACTCGGTGCAGGTTTGATATTTTTCTTAAAACCATATGCTTTACTATAAATCCGATTTAAAAGATGATATCTCTCAAATTTCGTAGAATCATCGAGCGGTTCCTTCATAAGATATCCGACGGCACATTCTGGTCGGCAAAAAGATCCATAGCCAATGACATTTGTATCCATTTCTTGTTTTGGAATATAACAGGGGGGCGAATCGTATTCATAGGTACACCAAAAACATGCGGACTTCTTATCATTTAATGTATTTTTAAAAAATTGAATACGTAGATGTTTTAGTTTTAAAGAAACATCTTTCATTAAAACAAGTGCATCGTCATCTTCGGTTTTATTCAATTCATTTTTATAATTTTGGCTACATAATTTACATATAGCAGATTCTGTATATGCTGATTGTAATGGAATCGATACAGAATTCGTTGTCGAATTCTCATATTTTGAAAATGTATTTGATGTAGTTGCATCCGGTTCATAGTCGTTATAAGTCATAATTTCTGGAGGCGGTAATGGTTTATAAGATAGTGGATCTGTAATTTGTGAATGTAGATGTGTATTATATTCTACTAGATCTTGACTAGAACATTTCAAATGAAGTATTATATTTGGTAATGCAATTATTTTATTTTCTTCTTCTGATGATTTAATAATTAGTTTACCACCTTTTGGTTTTCTACCGCGTTTTTTTCCGGGTTCCTTTTGTTCGTTTACAGATTCATTTTTATCACTCGATACAATTATTTCTAATTGAATATTTTCATTCGATTCTTGATCTTGATTTTCAGAATGTTCGGTCTTTTGTTTTTTCGATTTTCTCGTTTTTTTTGTCGGTTGTTCAGACATATAACGAATAGACAAAAAGTTATTTATATTGTTTTAGAAAACTGACTTTCTGTTTTTTTGTGAATTTCAAAAACGCGGATTGTTTTTTGTGAATTTCAAAAACGCGGATTGTTTTTTGTGAATTTCAAAAACGCGGATTGTTTTTTGTGAATTTCAAAAACGCGGATTGTTTTTTG
>Ga0114971_10003151_pt1 | contig 11214 bp, 10 predicted proteins | sample M_140625_MF_Meta_FD_87320 | JGI IMG/M metagenome (GOLD analysis project Ga0114971, IMG submission 87320) | Freshwater microbial communities from Lake Montjoie, Canada to study carbon cycling - M_140625_MF_MetaG | ecosystem: Environmental > Aquatic > Freshwater > Lake | place: Lake Montjoie... | reverse complement strand
TTTTTATCAATTTTAATGAAAGCGATCCAAGATACTCTGGTAAGCGCTTTTGATGCTATTGATGATCGATTCACCACTCCTATGACAATTTCTCAGGTAGATCGCAAGATTCGTGATGCTCCTGAAATGGTCGAAAAATTCGATTCTTTGGGCGTTAGTATTGGTAAATTTGAGCAACCACGAGAAGTAAATTTAGATTCTTTTTATAAATTTAGAATTAAGGAAGAGGTTATTTTTGATAAGGAAAGTTCTAGGCTTTTTTGGAGAATATTAGGTATCGCGCCACTTAAACGGGTAGTAACCACTACAGGAGTTGATTTGGGAGAATCTGAAATGTTCTGGATTTATTATCCAGATTTGAGACCTGTTTTGGCTAGGTATGACGTATATAACGGAAAGAATTTTGGGGCTAGAATGAGCTGGGAAGATTTGTTTGAAAGCAGAATGTTTAGCGGAAGAATTACTAAAACTACCATTGATAACCCATTTGATATTCCTATCAAACTCCAAAAAGGATTAACTGATAACACTGTTTTCCAGTTGCTAGAAGGTGAACGTCTCAAAGAGAAAATATTTACTTACGAACAGGATTTGTGGAAATATTAATCTTCTAAAAAATATTCTCAAGGGCAATGGTTAATACTTATTGCCCTTTTTTTATTAATTTAAAATTCAAGAAATTTTCAATCATTGAATTTAAAAACCTGTTTTTAAAAATTTACCAATTAGCCCATGACCTTATTTTCTAAAATAATTAAAGGGGAAATACCTTGTTACAAGATTGCAGAGAGCGATCTTTTTTTTGCATTTTTAGACATTTTCCCTTTAGTAAAAGGGCATGTTTTAATAGTATCTAAGACAGAGACCGATAAGTTTTTTGATTTGACAAATGATTACTTATCAGAAATATTATTATTTGCTAAGCCAATTGCTCAAGCAATAGAACAAACCTTTGAATGTAATCGATGTGGCATTTCTGTGGTAGGACTAGAAGTGCCTCATGCGCATTTGCATTTGGTGCCAATTCATTCTGCTGATGATTTAAATTTTACGCGTGAAAAATTAAAATTATCTGTTGAAGAGTTTAAGGAAGTTCAGCAAAAAATTATTGATGCAATCAGTTAGAAAGTACACCCTCTTTTTGGACAAAGATTTGAATTTTCACTTTTTTAATCTTGAAGGATTTTTCTTTAAAAAATCGTCCCATCCATTTACCTTACTTCCTGAATTGGAAAGTACAGAATTCTCTTGAAAATAATGACAAACGGCTACTGCAAGTGCATCGGATGCATCGAAATAAGCAGGGTCCTCTTTGAAATTTAATAAGCGCTGTAACATTTTTAGAACCTGCTCCTTACTAGCATTTCCATTGCCTGTAATTGATTGTTTTATTTTTTTGGGTGCATATTCAGTCACTTCTAACCCAAGGCTCATAGCAGCTGCAATGGCTACTCCTTGTGCACGACCAAGCTTTAACATGCTCTGCACATTTTTTCCAAAAAAAGGGGCTTCAATAGCAAAAACGGATGGTTTAAATTTAACAATCAATCCACTGACCGTATTGTAAATGAGTTGCAGTTTTTTATAAGGGTCCTCTACCTTGCCAGGTTTTAAAACGTCCATTTCAACCAACTGAATTGTGCTTCCACTTATTTCAATTAGGCCATAGCCCATTACTACTGTACCGGGGTCGATTCCTAAAATTATTTTTGAACTATTTTTCAATTAATTACTTATTCGATGATAAACTGAAATTTAATTTTTTTGAAATGCAAATTATATTTTCCAAACTTAATTGGGTAATGTGAATTTTTAATTTTCATTCAGATAAAGGTATCTATTATAGTGATCTAATTCACTTAATTGTCTTTTTAACTAGGCTTGTTTTAAATTCGGTATTGCAGTAGCAAAAATAATGAAACATAAGCTTCTCTTTTCTACCTTTGTACCTAAGCCCAAAATAAATGAAAGCGCATTGAATAAAAAAGCAAAAATATTTATCAACTACTTCTTTGGGCCTGCATTTTTTTTATTATTTATGGGAAGTCTGTACAGGCAAATTTCCAATCAACCAGATTTTTTTAATAAATGGGTGCAAATCAGTAGTGAATGGAATAACTGGAAATTTTGGATTGCACTCATTCTAGTTTTTGTTAATTGGCTGATTGAGTCCTTGAAATGGCAATTATTGGTCAAACAACTTCAATTGTTTTCATTTGGTAATGCAGTGAAATCTGTATTATCTGGTTGTGCAGTTACCCTGCTAACACCTAATAGGGTGGGTGAATTTGGAGGAAGAATTTTATATGTAAAATCAGTCCATCGCCTAAAGGCTATCTCTTTGAGTTTGGTTGGAAGTTTTAGCCAGCTGATGATTACCCTCTTAATGGGCTGTTTCGGATTGTTTGTCATAAATTATTTTGATCATCAAGCCTTCAATTTTTTACCTGAATTTTTTAGAGAGGCCTTATTAATTTTGTCTGTCTTGTTAGCCTTTGTATTTTTATTTTTTTATTTTCGTTTGAGTTGGATAGTAGGTATTATTGAGCGATTACCTTTTTTAAATAAGATGGTAAAACATATTAATGTGTTGAATGAATTTAGTTTTCAACTTTTATTCAAAATTTTATTTTTATCTTTTGTTCGATATATTGTATTTATTTTGCAATATGTTTTATTGTTGCAGGTAATGCAAGTGGAACTTGCAGGGTGGTTTTGCTTTTGTTTATTAACTGTATTTTATATGGTCATGGCAATTATACCTTCTTTGGGAATATTTGAATTACCCATTAGACTAACTGCGGCATGGGTTATTTTTAAGATGTACAGTACCAATGAGCTGGGTATAGGGGCAGCCTCTTTGTGTATTTGGATGATTAATGTGGTGGTACCAGCAGTGATTGGAAGTTTGTTAATGTTAAACCTTAAATTGGAAAAGGAAAAATGAGGCTAGTTATAAAATTTGCAATAATGTTGGTTATTTTTTCAGCATTTACTCAACAAAGTAAAGCGCCTTCGGATATTTTTTGTGGTATAAAGAATACTGCGTTTAAGGAAGGAGAAGTAATTACAATGAAGGTTTTTTATAATTCAATGGGAATTTATATTGGAGCAGGGGAGGCAACTTTTACTTCAAGCTTGGAAAGATTTAATGGCAAAACGGTCTATCATTGTGTGGGAGAGGGTAAATCCTATTCATTTTTTGATAATTTTTTTAAAGTAAGAGATCGCTATGAAACCTTTATAGATACTGCCAATTTGTTTCCAGTGAAATTTATCCGTAATGTGGATGAAGGAGGTTATAAAATATACAACAATGTAACTTTTAATCATACTGCAGGTACTGCTGTAAGTACCAATGGGGTGTTTAAGACTCCCAATTGTATTCAAGATGTAGTTAGTTCTATTTATTATGCGCGCAATATTAATTTTGATCAATATAAAGTTGGCGATAAAATTCCTTTTGACATGTTTTTGGATGACGAGGTCAATCATTTATATATTCGATACCTTGGCAAAGAAATTGTTAAAACGCGTTATGGAAAATTTAGAGCAATCAAATTTAAACCTTTGCTAATAAAGGGGACTATGTTTGAGGGAGGAGAGAAAATGACTGCATGGGTAAGCGACGACCCCAATCATTTGGTATTAAGAGTAGAGAGTCCGATTATTGTGGGCACTATAAAGGTTGACATGTATGGATATAAAAATTTGCGTTACCCACTCACTTCTTTATTAAGCTTGAGATAACTATATTAATTTTAAATTTTTCTACTTTAAAGAATCTAATTTAAAATATTCTTTTGGTCTAATACCTTTTTCGGTTAATTGCAAGTTGCAACATTCATTTTCAGGATCGTGCTCAAAAAATAAAATACCGTCATTTTTAAGCGCCCATTGTAAAAACATTTTCTTCTCTTCTAAAGTAATCAACGGAAACATGTCGTATGCCATTACATAAGGTAAGGGTAGGTGAGCACTTGAGGGAAGAAGATCAGCCATATAAATGATTGACTTTCCATTCCATTTTATAACTGGAAGCATCATTGAATTAGTGTGGCCGTTTACAATTATAAATGATAATTTTTCTAATATGCCAGACGGTTGAATATTGATGGATTGTAAATTACCTTCATTTGGCACATTGTTTATATCAACCATTTTTAATTGACCGCTATCCTTAATGGGTAAAATATTTTCTTTTAAAAAACTTGCTTTTTCACGTTCATTGGGATTGGTGGCCCATTGCCAATGTTTTTCATTGCTCCAATAAGTTGCATTTTTAAAAGCGGGTACTAGTTGATCATCAACTCTTATTATACTCCCACCACAATGATCAAAGTGAAGATGCGTTAATACTACATCGGTAATATCATCTTTTGTAAATCCATGTTTTGCAAGTGAAGAGTCGAGTGTATCATTTCCATGCAGAAAGTAATGTCCAAAAAATTTGGCATCTTGTTTATTTCCCATGCCAGTGTCGATTAAAATAAGTCGGTCATCTTCTTCAATTAATAAAGATCTCAAAGCCCAGCTGCACAGGTTGTTTTCATCTGCTGGGTTTAGTTTATTCCATATGATCTTTGGGACAACTCCAAACATAGCTCCTCCATCTAATTTGAAATTGCCTAAATTGATTGAATACAAATTCATTTTAATTTGATTTTTGTTGCAATGACTTTTCTTTGATTGCGGTTGTCAATAAAAGTACAAATCCAATAACAAAAAATATAACCAACGATAAAATTGAATTTCGAATACTACTGATTCCTTCAATGAATCCAAAAGTAAATAATCCTATAACGATGGCTAGTTTTTCTGTTACATCATAAAAGCTAAAAAAGGAGGCGGTATCTTTTGTTTCAGGCATTAATTTGCTATACGTAGATCTGCTAAGGGATTGGATACCACCCATTACCAATCCAACGAGTGACGCGATGATATAAAAATGTGTTTCAGTAGTAATGAAGTAGCCAGATATGCAAACTCCGATCCAGAGCAAAACAGTGAAAATTAAAATATTGAAATTGCCAAATCTAGAAGATAATTTTGACATTCCAAGAGCACCCATTATAGCGACTATTTGAATAATTACTGCAGTAATGATCAGTTGCTGGTCTGGTAATTTTAGTTCTTTAATTCCAAAATCAATCGCAACTAACATGACGGTTTGCACCCCCATACTATAAAAAAAGAAGGCAGTTAGAAAACGTTTTAGTATGGGTAAATGTACCATCTGCTCCCAAACAATTTTTAACTCATGAAATCCATTTACCAAAACATGTTTTTTTGATTTCCTTTCACTTTTTGTTGAGCTAGGCAATGATTTAAAAGTGATTTGTGCAAAACCAATCCACCAAACACCTACTAATAAAAAAGTTATTTTTATTGCCATTGTTTTATCATCCATCCCCATCACCAAACCAAACCCTATCAATTGCATTATTACACTGCCTAAATAGCCCATACTAAATCCCTTCGCACTTACACGGTCGCGGTCTTGTTCAGCAGCAATTTCTGGGAGATAGGAGTTGTAAAAAACCTGGCTTCCATAAAAGCCAATACCGGCTAGCATAAAACACAGTAGTCCAAGTAAAATATTGGATTGATCGAAAAAAAACAAAAGTGAACAACTGGCAGCACCGAGGTAGCAAAAGAATCGCATGAAATTTTTCTTATTCCCTTTATAATCAGCTATGGAGGAGAGGATGGGAGATAAAAGGGCAATCAGAAGAAACCCTACTGCAAGGACATAATCTTTTAATTCTGTGTTCACAAAGCGTCGTCCTAGAAAAATAATTCCATCTGGAAAATTCTTCAGACTAGTGATAGCAGCATAGTAGGCTGGGAAAAAAGTGGTTGTTATAACTAAGTTATAAACTGAATTAGCCCAATCGTACATGGCCCATCCAGTAATAATTTTTTTAGAGGCGGTTTTCATATCGTTGCTCAATTATTTGATTTGTAAAACGATTAGTCCGTATGAAAATAAGCATTTTATCAATTCAAAAAATTATACTCAACAGTACTATTTAATTATTCCTAGGAAGATTAGTACGAGAAGGATGCTACCTACAACAATGCGATATATTCCCCAAACGCGAAATCCGTATTTCTTTAAAAATCCAATGAATAATTTAATAGCTAACAAGGCAACAATGAATGCAACCAAATTGCCAATTGCCAATAGTTGAATTTCTTTTTCTGAGAATCCTCCCGTTTCTTTAAAAAATTTTAATAATTTATATCCTGTTGCTGCAAGCATAGTAGGAACTGCCAAGAAGAAAGAAAATTCTGCAGCTGCATTGCGGGTTAGTTTTTGTTGCATACCTCCTATAATCGATGCAGCACTTCTGCTCACGCCTGGAATCATTGCAATGCATTGCCAAAATCCAATGATAATAGCCTGTTTAAATCCAAGTTCTTTCTCTGAATGAATGGAAGGATCTTTAAATAATTTTTCGATGAACAAAAGGATGGCACCACCTATCAAGAGAGAAATGGCAACAGTCAGCGAACTCTCCAATAGTAGATCTATCTTTTTTGAAAAGAGAAATCCAAAAATTAGGGCGGGAATTACACCAGCAATTAGTTTTAAATAAAATTGCCAGTTTTTAAAATCAATGAATTTTTTCCAATAAAGAACCACTACTGCTAGAATTGCACCCAATTGAATGGCTACAGTAAATACTTTTGTAAAATCAGTTGGAGGAATAGCAAGTAATTTTTCAGCAATAATCATATGACCGGTTGAAGAAATTGGAAGAAACTCTGTTAGCCCTTCTACTATAGCTATTAGGATGGATTCTAAAGTTGTCATTTTATGAAATTTAAATAGGGTTGTTTTACAATGTAAGAACTTTCTGTTTTAGCAGTCTAGTCTAAAATGAAAGATGCGATATTATAAATATCGCATCTTTCAGTATTTTTTATTTTGTTGACATTAATAAAATAAGGGATTATTTGGACTACCTGTTTTTATTTTAAGCCATTATTTTTGAGAATCAGCTGGCTTTTTCATGATCGCAAATATTTCGATTAAGAAGCCTGCAATGATCATAAGGGGAGCAATGGTGATTCTAGTTGTGCTGTAAACTTCACTGTCGTTAAATACTTTTGGATCAGCGCTTTTGCCACCCGCCATCAAAAAAAAACCAATTGCTAAAACGACCAATCCAGCCAGCATCAGGAGATAATTTTGTTTGTTGAACAATCCCTTACTAATAGCTTGTTTTTTATCTATGCTCATTTTTTATATTTTTAATTGTGCAAATAAAATTAATATTTTTTACTTAGAACCAATATTAATAAAGGTCATCTAGTTTCATTTGTAAATATTTTAATACTGATCGGTGGGTACTAAGCAATGAAATGGAAACACCCAATATTAAAATTCCTGTAATAATTATTGCCATATTACTAGCGTCTCTCAAAAGACGTAACCATGGCACAAAACTTTCAACCAATAAGATAAATCCAAAAACAGTTACAATGGCAATAAAAGCTGCAATCAAACCATTGATGACTGCCTTTATATTGAGTGGCTTAGCTATGAAACCTCTTGTAGCACCCACCATTTGCATGGTTTTGATCAAAAATCGATTGCTATACATTGCCAAGCGGATTGTATTGTCTATTGAAATAATGACGATAATGGAAAGTATTATTGCAAATACCAATATACCAGCTGCTATGTATTTGGTATAAGAGCTAACATATCCTACTGTTTCTTTTGGATATTGAAATTCGGAAACGGTTCCAGTAAAATTGGTTTCAAGAAAATTGCTCAATACATTCAAACTATCCTTGTCCATATAGTCAGCTTTTACAAAAAAATCAATGCTTTCTGGTAGGGGATTGTTGGAGATAAATTTTTTCCAGGAACTGTCGTTTTCGGCATTCCATTTTTGAATGGCATTTTCCTTAGTAACATACTCAGAAGATTTCACGTAAGGAAGAGATGAAATATAATTTTGGAGGGAATCCACTTGTTTTTTTGTAGCAGCGGGCGTAATCCAGGCATGCACTTGGATATTTTCCCTGAACATCTCTCCTGATTTTTTTAGGTTTAAGAATAGCCAACCAACTATGCCAAAAAGAAATAATACAAGCGCTACCCCAATAATGGCGTATCCATAAGATGGCTTGTTGCGCTTAGAGCTGGTTATTTTTCCAAATTGAGACATGGGTTAATTATATTTTTCTTACTATTTATACTTAAGTTTTGAATAGAAAGGCCTTAATTATTTGACTAGGTGAAATTAAGTTAAAATTTCACTTAGTCTATTGGACAAAAGTAACAAATTTTACCTGCTTTACTGTATTTTTGCCCACTACAAAATAATTACTAACAAACTTTTAATTGACTTATTCTGTTGAACAGATAAATTGGTCAAAAACTTCCCTTTCGCCGTTTAAAAGCTACAGGGCTGACAAATTAAAAATCAATATACAAATCATCAAGAATAAATGGAATACAGATTTAATGAAATAGAGCAAAAGTGGCAAGCCAATTGGAAGCAAAACAAAGTTTATAAGGTTTCTAATGATTCTTCTAAACCAAAGTATTATGTACTTGACATGTTTCCTTATCCAAGCGGGGCAGGTTTGCACGTAGGCCATCCAATGGGGTATATTGCAAGTGATATTTATAGCCGTTACAAAAGACTGAAAGGTTTTAATGTTCTTCACCCGATGGGTTATGATAGCTTTGGTCTTCCAGCTGAGCAATATGCTTTGGAAACCGGTCAACATCCATCAGTAACAACTGAAAAAAATATTACCACTTTTAGAAATCAGCTTGATAAAATTGGATTTAGTTACGATTGGGATAGAGAAGTAAGAACAAGCGAACCTAGTTATTATAGATGGACACAGTGGATTTTTTTACAAATATTTGATAGCTGGTACAACCGCCTTTCCAATAAAGCAGAACGCATTGCTACGCTATTGGAAATTTTTGAACAAGAGGGAAATCAGCACCATATTTGTCCAGGTGACAAGGCATATCAGTTTTCTGCTGAGCAATGGAAATCATTTGGTGATAAACAAAGGCAGGAGATATTAATGGAATACCGCTTGAGCTTTAGTGCGTATGGTGAGGTAAATTGGTGTGAAGCGCTGGGGACTGTCTTGGCAAATGATGAGGTTGTCAATGGCGTAAGTGAGCGGGGTGGGCATTTGGTAGAGAAAAAGAAAATGCGTCAGTGGTATTTGCGAATTACAGAATATGCTGATCGATTATTAGAGGGATTAGAAAGGATTGAATTTAGTGACGCCATGAAGGAAATGCAAAAGAACTGGATCGGCAAGAGCCAGGGTGCTGAAATGGATTTTGCTATTAAAAACTTTCCTACGCCATTAAGGGTTTATACCACTCGACCAGATACAATTTACGGTGTAGATTTTATGGTTGTTGCTCCAGAGCATGAATTGGTAAGTCAAATTACATCTGCAGATCAAAAAGAAGAAATAGAAAAATATTTGACTTATGTAAAAAGTAGAAGTGAGCGGGAACGCTTAGCTGAAGTAAAACAAATTACCGGATGTTTTACTGGAGCCTATGCAATCAATCCATTCGATGGCAGGGAAATTCCTATTTGGATTGCAGAGTATGTTTTGGCAGGTTATGGAACGGGCGCTATTATGGCGGTGCCTTGTGGTGATCAGCGTGATTTTGGATTTGCACGTCATTTTAATATACTTATTACTAATATTATTGGAGCGCATTTTTCTGGTGAAGCTGCCAATCCAACCAAAGACGCCACCTTACAAGATTCAGGATTCTTGAATGGTCTGATGATGAAGGATGCCATCGTCGTAGCGATTAATAAATTGGAAGAGCTAGGCATTGGAACACGCAAAGTCAATTTCAGAATGCGAGATGCAGGATTTAGCCGTCAACGTTATTGGGGTGAGCCATTTCCAATCATTTGGAGCGATGGCATTGCCTTGCCGTTGGATGCTGCTGAATTGCCATTAGAGCTACCGCATGTTGATACTTACGGCCCAGGGCCAGATGGGGAGGGCCCGCTGGCTAATATTACCGACTGGGTAAATCTTCAAAATAAAACATCCGCTAAACGAGAAACATCTACAATGCCAGGTTATGCTGGCTCATCTTGGTATTTCCTTCGTTACATGGACCCTCAAAATCAAAATGCTTTTTGTGATAAAAAGGCAAGTGATTACTGGGGGCAGGTAGATATTTATATTGGAGGTACTGAGCATGCTGTGGGGCATTTGCTTTATAGTCGCATGTGGACAAAAATACTTTTTGACCTTGGTTATATCGGACATGACGAACCATTTAAAAAATTACTTAACCAAGGGATGATCCAAGGAAGCAGTAGGTTCGTATACAGGGTAAGGAATACAAATATTTTTCTTTCATCTAATCGGATTGGAAGTGTAATCAGTGAGGATGAAAAATCATCTACGGGCTTAACTAGTCTTACCTGCGAAGTTGATCAAATACATGTGGATGTTAATATGGTGGATGGGGTAGAATTGGATTTAGCACAGTTTAGAAAATGGAAAAATGGAGAGTACGCTTCGGCCCAATTTATATTGGAGGAAGGTAAATATATCTGTGGTGTGGAAACAGAAAAAATGTCAAAGTCTAAATACAATACAGTTAATCCGGATGTATTGGTAGATAAATTTGGTGCTGATACTTTCCGCATGTATGAAATGTTTTTAGGACCGGTTGAGCAAAGCAAACCTTGGGATTCAAAAGGTATTGAAGGCGTGCATCGTTTTTTACGTAAACTCTGGAGATTGTTTTATGACGATTTAAAGGGGAAGGTTTGGAATGATGAAAAGCCTTCGGATGCTGAATTAAAAGTGCTCCATCGAACGATAAAAAAAATTGAAGAAGATACGGAAAGATTTAGTTTTAATACGGCAGTGAGTAGTTTCATGATTTGCGTAAATGAATTGGCAGAAATGAAATGCCACAAAAAAGAAATTTTAGAACCCTTGTTGTTATTGTTATCTCCTTACGCTCCCCACATTAGTGAAGAGCTTTGTAGTTTAATAGGATCAAAAATTTCACCAGCTTTGAGTGATGGTAAGGTTTCAATTTATCCAATTTTCAATCCTGCATTATTAGTTGAAAGTTCAAAAGAATATCCAGTCTCCATCAATGGTAAGGTTCGGACAAATATTGTCATTTCGCTAGATGCTTCTCAGGCTGATGTCGAAGAAATTATT
>Ga0114971_10003150_pt1 | contig 11217 bp, 10 predicted proteins | sample M_140625_MF_Meta_FD_87320 | JGI IMG/M metagenome (GOLD analysis project Ga0114971, IMG submission 87320) | Freshwater microbial communities from Lake Montjoie, Canada to study carbon cycling - M_140625_MF_MetaG | ecosystem: Environmental > Aquatic > Freshwater > Lake | place: Lake Montjoie... | reverse complement strand
GGTGGCACGGACTTTGCCTTTGATGTTGTCTGATAAACAGGTGTCACCAGCGATAGGATGCTAACCATAGTGAGAACAATAGCTGTCACGTCCCGATACTCCCAGTCTGGTGCAACTGCACAACAGGAACCTCCCGTAGCAGATGCACAACGATTTCAGTATACGGAAATCCATATGGGAGTGCCTGTAAGAATAACAGTTTCGTATTCAAATCAGGCTCTGGTTGAACGTGCTGTAAAGGCTGCATACAAGGCCATTGCTGACCTCGAACAGATTACATCCGACTATCGCCCAACGAGCGAACTAATGCAGCTCTGTGCGAAGCCATTTGGAAAGCCGTACATAGTTTCCCCTACTCTATACACGATTCTAAGGAAGGCCCTTGAGGTTGCAGCTGTATCAAAAGGTGCTTTTGATCCTACGGTAGGCCCATATGTACAGCAATGGCGTGAGACACGAAAGTCAGGCAAACTCCCCAGCCGGCAAGCCATGCTTTCCGCGCGTGACCGGGTTGGATACCAACATGTGATCCTTGGAGATGATGACTCAAGTGTCACCCTCAAGCGCCCTGGGATGCTCCTTGATCTAGGTGGGATTGCCAAAGGCTCAGGAATCGATGCCATGTCACAAGGTATACGGCAGTTTGGTATCCGCTCCTACCTTATAGAAGCAGGAGGCGATATGTTCGCAAATGGTGTCAAAGCGAATGGTGAGGCTTGGAAAATTCAGGTTGGACGCAAGGTTGTGGACCTTCTTGGAGCACTTTCCATAAGCGGGGATGCCAGTCAGTTCGTCACCATCGGAAATCGACGCTACAGCCATATCATCGACCCGCGTACAGGGCTTGGTATGGAATCTCCACGTCACGTAGCCGTGCGTGTTAGTCGCTCCGAAGATGCCGATTGCATCGCCACTGCGGCTTGCGTCCTCGGCCCCAAAGCAGCTGGCGTCCTTAATGCCTTATCGCAGCGATGTCAGATCGAATTTTTAGATAGGAGTGATGTTCCATAATCATGCTCACCTACCCGATCGATATTAGTGTCACAACATCCAATGCGACACCGGTTTGGCCCGGACATCCAAGTGTGAGTCTTTCTCAAACGGCGACCCACGAAAATGGCGATGTGGCGGAACTTACACACATCGACATGGGCGCTCATACAGCAACGCACCTTGATGCCCCGCGGCACTTTGTCCCCGGTGGAGGGCTTGTTGACACGCTTGATCTGTCAACGCTCATCGGACCCTGTCATGTCCTCCACGTCACGTGCAAGGGCGTCCTTACAGCTGAATACTTTGCGGCGCAGGACCTCCCGGAAACCTGCACTCGGCTTCTCCTAAAAATCGATGACCACGCAGGCCGACTGTATCAACCAGAGTTTTATGAAAACTACACTGGCATCGACCATACAGCTGCAAGTTACCTTATCAACAAGGGACTGAAGCTCATCGGAATCGATTACCTCTCGATTGGTCCGTTTCATGCTGGAAATGTCGAGACACACCAGATGCTCCTGGGTAACAAAGTCATCATTGTTGAGGGGCTTGACCTTTCCCATGTGGATGCAGGTCCATACGAGCTGATTTGCCTTCCGATTCGGATTGCATGTGATGGCGCACCGTGCCGGGCTGTCCTGATGCCGGCTGGTCGGTAACGGGCTTACGCAAAGCGTCTCGCTGACAAATAAAAGTGAGCCCCGGCATTGCCGGGGCTCACTTTTCCACGAAACGCGCGCCGACTAGCGGTTTGCGTAGCGCGCTGCAACCTTGTCCCAGTTGACAACAGACCAGATTACCGAAAGGTAATCTGGGCGCTTGTTCTGATACTTCAAGTAATACGCGTGCTCCCACACATCGATGCCAAGGACTGGCGTACCCGCACATCCTGCAACAGCAGCGCCCATGACAGGAGAATCCTGATTAGCCGTGCTGGCAACGGAAAGCGTGCCATCCGCAGCCGAAATCAGCCAGGACCAACCGCTTCCAAAGCGCTTTACACCCGCTTCGGACATAGCAGCCTTAAGGGCATCGACTGAGCCAAAGGCAGCGTTGATAGCCGCGAGTAAATCACCGGATGGTTCATTCGCTCCGCCAGGCGTCAAGACATCCCAGAAAAGGTCATGGTTTGCATGCCCGCCGCCATTGTTTCGAACGGCTCCACGGATTGCATCAGGAACATTAGCGAGATCTGCAATCAATGCATTGATCGAGAGCTCCGCGAGCTCAGGGCTGTCCTTGAGCGCAGTGTTCAAGTTGTTGACATAGGCCTGATGATGGCGGTCATGGTGGATTTCCATGGTAAGCGCATCGATGTATGGCTCAAGTGCATCGAATGCGTAGGGCAACGGCGACAATGTATGGCTAGCCATTGGTGGTAACTCCTTACGTGTGTGGATCACACGTTCGCTTTAGTATACCTGCCAGTGTTTCAGCATCTGGTAAATGAAAGCACAGCCACCATCACGTTAAACTCCTGGGTCGCGCCCAGCATGTAGCTCATGCAAATCCGAATCCTGATACGGTCGGTACGCATCCCCCACCTGGGCACGTTCGCACCAAGCTGCATCCGAGATCAAGCCACGCGCAAGGGCAATCCCCTCCGCATATCCACTTTCACAGTACTCAGCTGCACCTGCAGGCTCCAAAAAGTTACCCGCAACAATCCGCGGTAACGTTGAGACTTGCCGCACCCACTCAGGCAACAACGTCGTCGTGCCGAAATAGCCTCGTCGGGATTCGCGCCAACAAGAAATATCCCAAATATCCACTCCCGCATCTTCGAGGGCTTTTAAATACGTAGAAAGCGACTCCGGAGTCACAGGCTCGTCGGTTGCGTTAGGGTCATCACTATGGATACTAAAGCGATAGAGGATCGGAATATCCACACCTACAGCAGCACGTACAGCCTTTATGACTTCCGTTGCGAAAAGGGTTGGATCTCCCCACTTGTCCTCACGGCGATTTACATCACGGCGCCAAAACTGATGCAAAAGATAGCCATGTGCCCCGTGTAGTTCAACAAAGTCGCAACCCGCTTCAATACTCCGGCGGGCTCCATCGGCAAAGGCTTCGATGACAACTTCGACTTCAGCGACCGTCATTTCACGCGCTGGATCAAAGCCATCCCGCTTCCAAGCACTGGGACACCATGGTTGATGCCCAAGCAGCGCATCATGACTCGCGGCACCACCGTGATATAGCTGCGTCCCGAAGAGAACACCTTCTGCATGCGCGGCATCCACGCAGCGTTTCCATCCTTCGATGTGCTCATCTGTGTGAATTGTCATCGCATTCGGCCATCCAAACCCCGATGCATGGACTGCAGCTGCGGCACCAATAATGGATCCAACACCGCCTTTTGCACGAGCCCGGTACCACTCCACAATCCAGTCGTTAAGAAGGCCATCGGGTTCTGCTGTCGCAAGGGTCATCGGTCCCATGAAGGTGCGGTTCTTAGCTCGAATATCGCCACGCCCAAAGTCAAACGGTTGCCAAAGAGGTTCATGCATGCAGATACCTTACCCCATCGAAATCGGTTATCAGAGTAGATCGACCTTGAGGGCAGAGTTGTTACCCCCACTTCAGGAACTACCTTTTTGCATGTAAGAGTTAACATTTTCAAACAAATATCTTGTCGGGACAGGTTTCGATTGTTGATGGATGCGTCAGTTGATATAACTTTGCGTTGATATGGAAACAGATATCCCAAGGGCCCCACGTTTAGAAGACATCGCCCAGCGGGTTGGGATCAGCCGCTCGGAAGTCAGCCGTGTGCTTAACAATCGAGTCCGTCCGGGACGTTGTATATCCATCGAACGTCAAGCACAAATCCGCGCAGTCGCGAGAGAGCTTGGTTACTCTCCGCACCCAGGAGCACAAAACCTTGCTCGTGGCAAAACCGATTTGGTTGCGTTGACGATGCTGATCGATAGCGGTGATGGACTTCCTCCGCACTATCAGGAGATCATCACCGCAGTGACATCTGTGTTTCGAGGACACGGGATGAATCTCATTTTGTCTCAGTCAGAGCCGAGTTCCCAGCTGGCCAGTGTCGAAAAACTAGCGAGGTCACGCCAAACGGATGGCGTCATCGTTACCGACATGATGGTCGATGATGAACGTCCGGCTTTACTTTCCCGCTATGGCCTACCTTATGTCATCAGAGGGACTGCACCAACCTATGGGATGCCCGCGATTGGACTAGACAATGTGGCTCTTGGCCGGATGGCAATCGACCATCTGGTAAGCCATGGTCACCGCCGCATTCTGTTTCACAACATCGGCCGGAACATGATGGCTGGCAATGGTCGCTACACTGGATTTTCAGAGGCAATTTCGGCTCACGGAATCGCATCCTACATCGAGTACGAAGATAGCATCTATCTCGAAAGTCAGGTTTTTAGTTACGCGCTGCAGAGGTGGACGGAACCCAATCCGCCCACAGCGGTCTACGCAGCGGATGAAATGGCAGCATCCGCGTTTCTACGGGCATTTTCGGAGCTGGGCTTGCGTGTTCCGTTGGATGTGTCCCTCATGTGCAGTCTCAATGCAAAATACATGCATCAAGTCCTGCCAACCATCACAAAGATAACAACCCAACAACAGGCAACCGCACTTGAAGCAGCGAGACAGCTCCTCAAAATCATCTCAGGTAAACCCGCGACCATGGAGCAGGTTTTCCTCCAGCCGGCGCTCGTGGATGGCATCTCAGTTGCGCCACCCGCAGGCTAATTACCTATCCTGTGCTCTGCATCGCTGCTGCGATTCCGGTGATTGAAAGCAGCAAGGCCTCACGGACATCCAAATCATCTGGGTTGATCGCAGCTTCATTCATGAGGTGAACTTGCAGCAATGACAGTGGCCGTACAAGCGGATTTCGCAAAGCCACCGTTGCACGAACCACTGGAGCATGGACCATTAAGTCATGATCCTGACCCGTGATTTTTTGGAGCCAAGCCACCGTACGCCCATGTTCACCGGAAATCCGTGCATGAAACGCTTGTCCTAGCGATACAGGGACACAGCGCGCGGCATACTGTGCTGCGGTATCGAGCTGAGCCCGTGTTAACTCAAGCTGGGCATTATCAACCACAGCTTTGAAGAATAAGTAATGCTTGTACATTTCCTGAAATTCAATCAGTGCAGCAGGATTGGCATCAACAAGTGCCTCGATCGCTGCTCCAAAGCCAAACCAGCCAGGAACCGTGTACCTTGCTTGAATCCAAGCAAAAACCCATGGAATAGCCCGGAGGTCATCTACTGTTCCAATCTGTGCACCAGAACGTGAAACAGGCCGGCTCGCAATTGGTAGCTTTGAGATGTGTGCAATTGGCGTTGCCTGCGTAAAGAACGACCAAAATTCAGGGTCTTCGTGTACCATCGCGCGATAGACACGACGGCTTTCATCCGCCAGTTGGCCCATTAGGTCTTTCCACTTTTGTGTTTCATCTACCTGAAACTGCGGGACCATCGCCGTTAGACACGCCGACACAATCTGCTCAAGGTGACGGTGTGCAATCGGGGCAAGCCCATAGCGGAAGCTAACGACCTCGCCCTGTTCAGTAAATCGGATCCTGCCGGCAAACGACCCCTTAGGCTGGCTTGCAATCGCCTTGTTTGCGCGTCCACCGCCGCGTCCAACTGTTCCGCCGCGCCCGTGGAAGAGACGCATTCCGACTCCATGCTTGCGACATGCATCCGCAAGACGCGCCTGTGTATCCTGAAGCGCCCAGTTTGCGGCGACAAATCCGCCATCCTTGCTCGAGTCCGAATACCCAAGCATGATTTCCTGGAAGTTCCCCATCACGTCTACATGCCGGCGGTACTCTTCGACCGCAAACAGCTCATCCATGAGCGCAGATGATCGTTGCAAGTCATCAATGGTTTCAAACAACGGCACGATATCGAGGTCTTCATCGACGCCGCATTCCTTCGCCAGCACGAGAGGCTCCAGAATGTCGCTAACACCATGGGTCATGGAGACAATCGAACAGCGAATCGTCTTCTTCGACAAGTCACGATGCGCACGCCGAACTGTTTTATAGACATCTAGGACTTCCTGCGTCTTTTCCGTCAGGGTAACGTGGGCGCCAACGAGCGGCCGCGGATTTGAGAGTTCCTTACGAAGCACGATAACTTTTTCTGCATCCGATAGCCTTCCATAGGCATCGGCCGATTTCAAAACACCGGCGACATAAAGTAGCTCACCGATAGCAACTTCGTGGACATCCGAATGCTGCCGGATATCGAGGGCTGCCAGATGGAATCCAAACGTTTTCGCTTGTTGCCACAGGCTTGCGAGCGGCCCCGATGCAACAAGCACCCCTGCATTTGCCGCGATAAGCGACTCACGGAGGAGACGGAGGTCATCGACAAATGCATCGTCGGATTTGTATTCCCAAGGATGCGTTGTATGGCTCCCAGGATTTCCGGAAAAGGATTCAATCTGTTCAAGTCCGGCCGTCAGCCGCGCCTCAATCAGGTAGAGCTTCATCACAAACGGCTCAGCCCTGTGCTGCCGTATGACATCATCAGGGAGCTGTAAGACTTCCAAATCGCGCTTCATGGAAACAGCAAGCGGATTGTCGGCCATGAGCCGCTTATCGCTTACGGTCAGCTGCACACGGACATCGTGGATGCGCTGGATATAGGCATTCAAAATAGTCCGGCGGTGTTCGAGAAGTGTCCACCACGTCACGCGCGCGGTTACATTCGGGTTGCCATCACGGTCACCACCCACCCAGGAACGGAACTTCACTACCGATGGAACATCAAAAGAGCGCCCAGGGAAAGCATTAGATAACGCTTGCTCTAGGTCAGATTGAAGCCAAGCTACGACATCGAGGATACTGCGGTCAAAGAAGTAAAGGACATTCCGCGCTTCTTCAGGCACCGTGATTGGCGCAAGTCGAATCTCATCCGTTTCCCATAGCTCTGTCAATGCCCGTGTCAGGCTGGCTTCTGCCCGTTCGGCAATACTGCCAAGCGGTTCGGTCAGCGGCACTGAGTCAGGACCGGCTGCATGATCGCACAAACACTCGGCGACTCTTAGGAGTTTGTCTAAGACTGCGCGCCGTCGCGCTTCTGTCGGGTGCGCGGTTAGCGTTGGACCGATATCAAGGTTGCCGATTAGCGCAAAAATCTCATCTGCTCCGAGGCCGCTGTCCTTGAGGCGCATCACTGCTTCGCGAATCGACTCTGGCCGCGACACACCCGGTATGCAACGTGCCCGGTTTACGCGGATAATTTCCTTTTGCTCAGCGGTATTGATGAGCTGAAAGAATGCGGTAAGCGCGCGCAACAGTCGTCCGGCAAAAACAGGATCAGAAAGTCGCGGCGCGGCGCTTAGAATCGTCGCTGGTGTCGCATTTGGATCGAGTGATGCCGCCAGTGCATGGCGCATTGCATCCACCAAATCGGTACCTTCCTGCTGCTCGAGAACCTGACCGAAGACACGGTCAAGCCACTGAATATCGCGTACAAGAGGTTGGGGAAGCGCAGACGACGAAGCATCCAGTCCAGCAAAAGCACTCACACATTCATTCTAGCATGCAGCCACCTGCAAGCACGGTGCTAGAATAGGTGAGATGACTGCTAAGAGGGGTTGGCTACCGAAGAAAACGCCGTCGATAGACCAGACAGTTACATCCCTCCCGTTTCGCATCGCCAGCATCACTGACCTCACCTCGAGTGGATATGTACAACGTGTCCTAGATGTTGGCAATGACCACTTCGTTGCAATCAGTAATGAGGTGTGCGACATTAGCCACGATGGAAATCGCTACACGCTTTTGGCTGGCCTTTATGGCCCAAGCGGTCGTCAGGTTCAGCGCTACGCAAATGTGTGTTACACCGCTGGGTCACGGTCCGTGGCTGAATCCGTCTGTGCGACCATCAGCATTCTTCGCTACCAACAGCTCACACACCTCCGACAACCTGTACGACTCGCCTGGGATACCGATACGGCATCGATTTGGATCACCGAGGTAAAGTCCCGTGTCCCCGATGTTGTTGGCGAGACACGAACAACAAATGTGACTTACTTTGATGTCACATCACAAAGAGACACAAACGAATTTGCGCGTGTCATAGCCCATGAGTGGGGTCACCTTGCTCTACAGGCAGCACGCGGGTTTACCGCTCCTGAACCGGACAGTGCGGGGCATGTCGGTGAAGCGCTAGGCCTTCAGTGGCTTGCTAGCACTGGCATCAAGGGAAACATCACTCCCGTCCTTCCCTCGCCTGGCTTTGTCGCAGCAAGCAGGAATCGCTTTGACAAAGCACTCAGCGCCACTCCGCCAGGTTCAGCTGGATTTGTGAAGCATAACGCACAAGGGATGTACGCCTACATCGGTGCCATCCAGCACGTGGCTGACACATATGGGGATGCATTTCTTGGACGCGTCTTTCAAGCAGTGGATGCGGACTCGCAAGATTCCTTTCTTACAGCGTGGGCATTTGTCCTAACAGAAGATGGCGTGACTCGCTTTCATGGCACGGCCTGGGTGCCACTTGAAGCCGGTGTTTACCAGGCAAGTCACGCACTAAACCTAGCGAGCGTAAAGGGTCCAGCGGGAATCACCTGCGATAGCCGTCACCGCCTGACCGTTCGCAGATCTGGGTGGTACCAGCTGACTGCGCCGCAGCGGGATGACTTTATTCTTCGCAGAAAAGGGCGATAGCAATGCCTCAAAGTGACTGGAAGAGCGAGTGTTTGTCACCCGCCAAACTAAACATCACATTGGATGTCTCCCAACCCGATGCCACAGGGTTTCATCCGCTTGACTCAATTGTCGTTCGCCTCAACCTTTCGGATGAAATGGCCTTCACCGTTAGATCCGGCACGCGTGGCGTGCGCCTGATTCTCAAGGATAAACGGCCGAATGCGATCGCACATCCACCAATTCCGCGGGATGAACGAAATCTGGTCATCCGCGCAGCGCAGCGGCTGCTGGACCTAAAACCTGAATTCGATGCCACCCTCTGGGTAACGCTCATCAAAAACATCCCGAGCGAAGCCGGACTTGGCGCCGGCAGCAGTAATGCCGCGATGACAATCAAGATGTTCGGAGACTACCTGGGGATTCCGATGGATGAGCAACATAAAATTGCCGCAGAAATCGGCTCCGATGTCGCCCTTTTTCTGTACGACACGCCGATCAGAATGCAGCACTATGGCGAAGTGATCACGCCTATTTCACTCAGTGGGATTTTGGAAGGGGTTGTGCTTCGACCTGCAACTGGGATGTCGACGCCGCTGGCGTACCGCACACTAGATGCAGATGCTACGCGTATCCCGGGGACCACAACTGCAGATATCGTGGCACGAGGTGTGCTCACTCCAGACTGTCTTTCAAATGATTTTGAAGGCGTTGTTCGTAACCTAAATGCTGATATTGATCGCCTATTTACGACGCTCACAGCACTCGGCGCCCTGCGCGTTCAGCTCTGTGGAAGCGGTTCAGCGGTGTTTGCCGTGACCGAAACCCGGGCGGATTCTGTCCGCATCGTCAAAGCACTAAGTGGAGGTGTACCCTACATGAAACTGGTTTCAACACAATGACATCAACGGCAGCTATACTCCTCGCCGGAGGGCGTATCAAGGCAAAAGACCGCGCTGAGTGGCAGGGTTTACTACCATCGGGTTGCGATAATCGCGTGCTGGTCGATATCGCCGGTAAGCCGATGTACCGCTACGTTATTGATGCTATTCACGGGGCGGATATCCAGCTGGTGATTGCCGGGGATGTCCCATTCGATGGAAAACACACACGCGTCGCCGGTGGGGACTCGCTCGTCGACACGCTTCTAAACGGAATCGCCGCCCTCCCCCCCGCTGTTTCACAGGTTCTTGTCCTGACCGCCGATATTCCGTTTCTGAAATCTGCAGGTATCGATGCAATCTTGCAAAGTGCGCCAAATGCTGACTTTGTGTACACAATCATCCCGATGGATATCTGCCGGGCTGAGTTCCCGGATGCCAAACGTACATCCCTCAAAACTGCCGATGGCGAGTTCACTGGCGGAAACATTGTTCTCATAAACCCCGACTTTGTCCGCAAGAACGAAGCAGTTATTCGCGAATCCTTCGAGCGCCGTAAAGATGTCCTTGCGCTCGGGAAGCTGCTTGGCCGAGATGTCATTTTTCGGCTTCTGTTGTCACGGTTTTTTCCAGCATTGTTGCCAATCAATGCCTTGGAACGTGCGGTTTCGCGCCTGGTTGGAAATGCCACGGTTAGGGCGCTGGTTGTAAATGATGCCGCCGTTGGGACAGATATCGACTCGGCATCCGATGTCGCCATGGCGCGTAAAGTGCTGGGAAAGTAGACTACCAACGTGGCTAAAGGCAAACTCTACGTCCTTTCAGGACCATCCGGTGTTGGGAAGGACACCGTCCTTGCAGCGCTCAGCAGCATCGACACCTACTTCGCAATCTGTATCACCGCGACGACACGCGGGATGCGGACTGGAGAAGTGGAAGGTAGCCCGTACACCTTTCTAACGCGAACTGAATTTGAAGACAGAATAGCCGCTGGAGACTTTCTCGAGTTTGCGGAAGTAAACGGCGGAAATCTTTATGGAACTCCAAAATCCTGGGTGGACCGTACCCTCGCTTCGGGGACTGATGCCATCCTGAAAATCGATGTCCAAGGTGGAAAGTCGATTCGCTTGCTGGTCCCCAATGCAATCCTCGTGTTTCTGGCTCCCCCATCCCTTGACGAGCTTGAAGCTAGACTTCGAAGCCGCGGAACCGAAACCGAAGACGCGATACAAGTCCGCCTCGAAGATGCACGTACCGAAATTGCAGCATCAAAGGGCTACGACTACATCGTTGTAAATGACAATATTGACGCCGCAGCAGACCGCTTGCGGTGCATTTTGGTGGCTGAGAGGTGCCGTCGATGAACGGATTGAAGATTGCTATCGCCACCGGCCCAAGCGGCTTTGTCACGGTGAATGCTATTTTGGAAGCATCCAAAGCGTCAGGGTCGTCACGCATCGACTGGCTGGAGCTGGGCCTTGCGGCTGCAGAAGCGGATGAATCGCTCCACGATGTTGGCGTTGGTGGGATGCCGGATTCGCTTGGCCGGATTTCGCTGGATGCGGCCATTATGGATGGCCCGACGCATCGCGCAGGCGCCGTCGCGGGGCTCCTCGGCTTCCGAAGCCCTATCGCGGTCGCCCGACGTGTCATGGATTGCACGCCTCATGTGATGT
>Ga0114971_10003147_pt1 | contig 11221 bp, 9 predicted proteins | sample M_140625_MF_Meta_FD_87320 | JGI IMG/M metagenome (GOLD analysis project Ga0114971, IMG submission 87320) | Freshwater microbial communities from Lake Montjoie, Canada to study carbon cycling - M_140625_MF_MetaG | ecosystem: Environmental > Aquatic > Freshwater > Lake | place: Lake Montjoie... | reverse complement strand
CGTTAAGAATCTAATTACGCCTCCTCCTTTGGAGGAGGTGTAATTAGATTCTTAACACTAGTGCTAGTATAAATTTAAGCCTCCACCCAAATGGGTGGAGGCTTAAATTTATACTAGGCGGTACTGCGCGACAGCTTAAATTATAGTATGCGATACCCATTCAGAATGGATGTCGCCATATTTAAAAGCGGGCGCCTCGGCAATCGCATGATGGGCAACATGGCTCTCCATTGCCTGTGTCAGCGATACAATTTCCCCGTCGAATACACCCGTCTTGCCGAGTGCAATCGTCTTGGACTGCAGTTCCATGTGCCCACCGTTCTCCCAGGAACTCCAACAGTCCTCCCTCTCGACGATTCCAACTTTATGGATCTGCTTTTGGCCGAGGTGGATCCGTCGGTTCCTTACCGAGTCCAGATTCAGGGCGAACCCTACTATCAGTTCCGAGCCTTTGCAGAGTACTTAAAGAATCACTTTTCAAAGCCCGAACACCAGGCCCCCGTTCAGAACGCGAATCCCTTTAAGGCTCGTTACAATACGAATAGGGATGTCTTTGTGCATATGCGTCTCGGGGACATGGCGCAGGCGGCCCCAAGCGACGCCTATTTTGAAACGGCGCTCCAGGGTCTCGACTATGACAAGGGCTGGATCGCATCCGACAGCCCGAGCCATCCCCGAGTGCAGGCCTTCGCCAGAAAACACGGCTTCCAGATTGTTGCGGCGGATGAGGTGGCCACACTGCAATTTGCCAGTACTTGCCGACACCTGATTCTGTCCCAGGGCACCTTTTCGTGGTGGATGGGGATTCTGGGGTTCTATTCGACTGTGCAGTGGCCGGCGATTCATAAGGCATGGCACGGAGATATTTTTGTTTTTCCAGAATGGAAGGAGATTAAGTGGTGAGTCTATTCTACTAAAACCAAATACACCCTCTCAGTAAATGAGCGCACCAAAAAACACAGTTGAATCGAATACGGCATCTGTCTTTCAGACCAAATATGATGAATTCGCCAAGGAGCTTTTGGCGACCTTTCCTGAACTGGCCACGGCTATCCGGTCGGCGATCGCCCTGACGCCCCTCGAACGGTTGCAACAGTTCCAGGCCTCGGTGAAGGTCACGCCAAAGGCCACAGATCCCATCGGCGCCGTGCTCCCCGGTGTTGTCCTGGAGGCTGCCACCTGGGCCACTCTTAGTGCCTCCAATCAGACGGTCATCTGGGACTATGTCCGCCTTCTTTCGATGTGCTGCTTCCTGGAAGGCTTCGGCTCTGCTGACTCAAAATCTGCTGACGGAAAGGGGTGGATGGATGAAGTGATGGGCAGCTGGAAGGAGAAGCTCGGCAAGGTCGACTTTGAGGGGCTTCTGAAGAAGTTCTCGGGCATGTTCTCGTTTGGCTCAACCGATGCCTCAGGAAGTAGTGGCTTTAAGATGCCGACGCTGCCCGAGCGATTCCTGAAGGGACAGCTGGCGAAGCTGGCCGAGGAGATCGTCAAGGACATCAAGCCCGAGGATCTCGGATTGACGGCCGAGACCATGGCCGAATGCGAGAAGAGTCCGTCCCGGGCGTTTGATCTGCTGATTCAGCTCTTCACCAAGAATCCGGAGGCGATTCAGACGATGGTGAAGAAGATCGGCAAGCGGCTGCAGCAGAAGATCCAGTCGGGGGCGATTCGACCTCAGGAGATCGCCAAGGAGGCCGAGGAGCTTATGAAGGAGTTTGCGGGAAATGCCGATCTCGTATCGATGATGGAGTCGCTCAAATCCACGTTCGGCTTTGAGGACATGGACATGGCCAAGGCGGCGGGCAAGGAGGGCTCTGCGCGCCTGTCACTTGTCAAGGAACGCCTTCGGAAGAAGCTAGAGGCGAAGAAGGCCGGCGCAAAGAAGTAAATCGCCGGTCTAACTAGGGATTTGATATGGCCACGTGTGAACCGCCGTTTTGGAAGGATCCGCTCCACCTTGTCACACATTTTAGTTTGATTTATGATCCGATCTGCCCCCATCAGCGCTATAATTTTGCTATACGCCTCTTCCTCTTGGCCCTTCTCGTGGGGAGCTTGGGGACTCCCCTCTGCGGATCTATGTCCCTGATTGTCTGCCTGGTTCTTGCCGCCGTCATGGGGGCCATTGTTGTGATGGGTGCATCGCGACCTAGTGACGTTAACGTGGAGGTGGAGGTGCCTGGCTACGTGGCGCCAGGGCGCCGCGAGGAGGGATTTACGGCCTATTCGCCCGATGTGGTGACACGGATTGTGGGCATTGAGGCCGCACTTCCCTACAGTGGCGCAAGCCCCTATTCGGGCCCGGCGCTTCCGGCAAATGTGCCGCCGTCTTCGAAGAACCTCTTTATGAACGTTTTGCTGGATGAATACAAGTACAATCCGGATCGGCCGGCGGCAGCGCCTGTGACCGATCCGATGGTGAAGCAGGTGTTTGATGACTATTTTAAGGTGCAGTGGTTCTCGGATCCGACGGATGTCTTTGGAAAGAGCCAGAATCAGAGGCAGTTTGTAACGCAGCCGTCCACTTCCGTGCCGAATGATCGGAAGTCGTTCCAGGAGTGGTTGTATAAGATTCCAAATCGCACCTGCAAGGAAGGGGGGCAGTACTGTACGGATCAGGGGTCGGCGGGTGTGCAGTATCCTTGGATGGGCGAGTAATCGAGTCTGCCAATGGGCGAGTAATCGAGTCTGCCAATGGGCGAGTGATGCCAATGAAAAATGGTATTATAAAATATACCGTTAAGAATCGAATGAAGCCAAAAAAGATATTATCGATTCTTAACGGCATATAGTACAGGGGGATGACGACACGTAATTATAGTTCGTCCGATTTAACACGTCTGATTCGTGACCGAGCTCAGTACAGTGCTTATCAAGCACGTACAGTCGCTATTAGTAGTGCTCCTAGCGGCCTCGATATACCTGGAATTAATTCGCCAACGGCGATTACTGCACAGAGTGAAGTGAATAATCTAATAAATGGAAGTTATACTACGTATTACAGAGCATTTCCTATTACGGTTATCTCTGTCCCGTATAATACGCAAAACCAATCAATTCCTACGATGCCCTTTATTTATAGTTTTGATTATTCTGGAAATGCAAATGTACTGGATTATATTCCTGTCATTACCGGCAATCAACTAAAGATATCGAGTTCATATTTACAAATTGGATTAACCAATACAGTAACAGTTACATTGGTAGAATTTATAGATGATGGAACAACTACATCTGGAATCTCATTTAATTCAACACCTGCAGTAAATACGTTTTATGCAAACATTCCTGTCACCGTTAAGCAATTTGGGTCCATTCCATTCGCACGCGGGGGTTCTGTTTTTTCTAGTTTACAGAGGATAACCGTTCTGCCGCCTACAGTTCCTATTATATTACCAAAAACATCATTTAGTTATCTATTTGCTAATTGCACCAACTTTAATTCAGATATAAGTGGATGGAACACGTCTGCAGTGACGGATATGTCTAGTATGTTTCAAAATGCACGGCTCTTTAATCGATCCATTGGAGTATGGAATACCGCAGCCGTGACAAATATGAGTTCAATGTTTAGTGGCGCGACCGTCTTTAATGCAGATATAAGTGGATGGAATACAGCGGCCGTGACAAATATGAGCAGTATGTTTCAAAATGCAACCGCATTTACTGCAGATATCAGTGGATGGAATACTGCGGCCGTGACAAATATGAGTTCTATGTTTAATAATTGCAGTAACTTTAATGCAAATATCATTAAATGGAATACAGCTGCTGTGAGAGATATGAGTTCTATGTTTAGCGGTGCAGCTAAATTTAATCGATCCATTGGATTATGGAATACCGCTGCCGCGACGAATATATCTGGTATGTTTAATGGCGCGACCATCTTTAATTCAGATATCAGTGGATGGATTACGTCTGCTGTGACAAATATGAGTTCTATGTTTCGTAATGCAATTGCATTTAATTCAAATATCAGTAGATGGAATACAGCGGCTGTGAGAGATATGTCTAGTATGTTTAATGGTGCCCGGGTTTTTAATCAACCCATTGGAACATGGAATACATCTGCTGTGACAGATATGTCTGGTATGTTTAATGGTGCGATAGCCTTTAATCAGCCCATTGGATTATGGAATACAGCTGCTGTGACAAATATGAGATCAATGTTTAGTGGCGCGACCGCTTTTACTGCAGATATTAGTGGATGGATTACGTCTGCTGTGACAAATATGAGTTCTATGTTTAATAATTGCAGTAACTTTAATGCAGATATCAGTAAATGGAATACAGCTGCCGTGAGAGATATGAGTTCTATGTTTAGTGGTGCAGCTAAATTTAATCGATCCATTGGATTATGGAATACCGCTGCTGTGACGAATATGAGCAGTATGTTTTATAATGCGACCATCTTTAATTCAGATATTAGTGGATGGATTACATCTGCTGTGACAAATATGAGTTCTATGTTTCGTAGTGCAATTGCATTTAATTCAAATATCATTAAATGGAATACGGCTGCTGTGACAAATATGAGCAGTATGTTTTATAATGCGATAGCCTTTAATCAGCCCATTGGATTATGGAATACCGCTGCTGTGACGAATATGAGTTCAATGTTTATTGGCGCGGCCGTCTTTAATTCAGATATCAGTGGATGGATTACGTCTGCCGTGACAAATATGAGTTATATGTTTGCTTTAGCATACGTCTTTAATCAACCCATTGGATTATGGAATACGGCTGCTGTGACGAGAATGGATAATATGTTTTATACTGCGCGCGCCTTTAATCAACCCATTGGATTATGGAACACGTCTGCTGTGACAAATATGAGTTATATGTTTGATACTGCGCCCGCCTTTAATAAACCCATTGAATTATGGAACACGTCTGCTGTGACAAATATGAGCAGTATGTTTATTCGTGCGACAGCCTTTAATCAACCCATTGGATTATGGAATACAGCGGCTGTGACGGATATGGGTTCAATGTTTAGTGGCGCGTCCGTCTTTAATGCAGATATCAGTGGATGGAATACAGCGGCTGTGACAAATATGCGCATGATGTTTGTTAGTGCGACAGCCTTTAATCAACCCATTGGATTATGGAATACGACTAATGTAACAAGTATGCAGGCTATGTTTCAAGATGCGACAGCCTTTAATCAACCCATTGGATTATGGAATACGTCGGCTGTGACGGATATGGGTTATATGTTTTATGGTGCGACTGCATTTAATCAACCTATTGGATCTTGGAATACGGCTGCTGTGAGAGATATGAGTTCTATGTTTGATACTGCGCTCGCCTTTAATAAACCCATTGGATTATGGAATACGGTGGCTGTGACAAATATGAGCAGTATGTTTTTTAATGCGACAAACTTTAATCAACCCATTGGATTATGGAATACGGCTGCTGTGACAACTATGAGTAATATGTTTTCGGGTGCGGCAGCCTTTAATCAACCCATTGGATTATGGAATACGGCTGCTGTGAGAAATATGACTTATATGTTTAGAAGCGCGGTAGCCTTTAATCAACCCATTGGATTATGGAATACGGCGACTGTGACGAGTATGTATGGTATGTTTAATGGTGCGACAGCCTTTAATCAGCCCATTGGAAATTGGAATACAGCGGCTGTGACGGATATGCACGATATGTTTAATGGCGCGACCATCTTTAATTCAGATATCAGTGGATGGAATACCGCTGCTGTGACAAATATGAGTTCTATGTTTTATACTGCGCGCGCCTTTAATCAGAATATACGTTATTCAGGTACTGGACCTATATGGAATACGGCTGCTGTGACGAGTATGACGCGTATGTTTCAAAATGCGACAAACTTTAATGATGGAGGTGTACCCTTGAATTGGCTCACAACACGTGTCACAATACCCATTGCCACATTTAGAACAGGGAGTTCCCTTTCAAATGCGAATAATGTGAATAATCGTGGACAACAGATTGGTTCATAAAGGACAGCATTCTCTGTTATTTTACATGTACCGCCTACTATAAATTTATACTAAGCGGTACCGTTAAGAATATAATTAAGCCGCCGCCTCCTGCGCCGGCTTAATTATATTCTTAACACTAGTGCTTAGTATTAAATTACGCCCCTGCAATTTGCAGGGGCATAATTTTATACTAAGCGGTATAAAATAGGGATGACTACCAGAAATTATGATTCGTCAGATTTAACACGTCTAATTCGTGACCGAGCTCAGTACAGTGCTTATTCAATACGGACAACAGTCCAAAACAGTGCTCCTAACGGCATCGATGTACCTGGAATTAATCCTCAGACGGGGATTACTGCACAGAGTGAGGTGAATAATCTAATAAATGGGGGTTATACAACGTATTACCGAGCATTTCCTACTACAGTCATCTCTGTTCCGTTCAATACGCTAGGCTTGACGAATACTCCAGGCCCAGGCCCTCCCCCCATTCTACCATTTATTTACAGTTTTGTTTATACGGGAGGTGCGAATGTATTGGACTATGTTCCGGTTATTACGACAACCAGTCTCACAATATCGAGTTCATATGTTCAAGTTGGAACGACCTATACGGTCACGGTCGAATTGGTAGGATTTACAGATAATGGAACGACAACAGATGGAATCTCGTTTAATTCAACACCTACAGTAAATAGTTTTTATGCAAACATTCCTGTCACCGTTGAGCAATTTGGGTCGATTCCATTATCACGCAGATTGCCACAGGGAAAAGCGGGGGCGGGCTTTTCTGACTTACAGATGTTAACTATTCTACCGACAACAGTTCCTGTTATATTACCAAATACACCGTTTGTTCAATTATTTAGTTATTGCCGCAACTTTAATTCAGATATCAGTCAATGGGATACGACAAATGTGACGAATATGAGTGAAATGTTTTTGGGTGCGGCAGCCTTTAATCAACCTATTGGATTATGGAATACGGCGGCTGTGACGAGTATGGAGTTTATGTTTTATAATGCGACAAACTTTAATCAGAATATAAGTTATTCAGGTTCTGGACCTATATGGAATACAGCTGCTGTAACGATTATGAGTAATATGTTTTTTAGTGCGACTAACTTTAATAATGGAGGTGTACCCCTGAATTGGCTCACAACAGGTGTCACAATACCCATTTCCACATTTAGAAGAAATTCTGCCCTTACAAATCCGAATAATGTGAATAATCTTGGACAACAGATTGGTCTGTAAAGGACAGCATTCTCTATTATTTTACATGTACCACCGCAACTAAATTTGACCCCCCTAGAATCTGTATAATTCAACACACATGGGTAATTCATGCTGCAGTTTGCAAATCGTAGACTCTTCAATAAGGCAGATTGCCCTCAAGGTCCCCCACGGCTCCAAAGGAATTGCATTAACTAAGCGGCAGTTCCAGCCGGTCGACATCAATCAATGGCTCACCGATCTCTACGCCAACAGTTCCTGGACCGGCTATGTCTGCTACAATGACGAGTCACCCCTGTCGAATCATACAACCCGGGGCCATTGCAAGGGGATTCTCGCATGGAATGACAATCGGATCGGATGGCTCATTCATTCCGTGCCCCGATTTCCCCGCGCATTCAGTGGCAACTCCATTTCGCCCATTGAGCCGAGTGAGCTGATCTTTGGCCAATCGTTCTTGTACGTCGAACAGAGCCGATCGAACGTCGACCTCGACCAGGTACTACGGCAAATCCTCTGGATGGAGCCCAATCTCTTTCATCATCGCAATGTACCGACGGTCACTCCGTATCCGCCGCACCCGTTTGAGGTTAAATCGATCCGTTGGTCACCGACCATGACCCATCTCGCCAAGTCGCCGCGCCATATCACGGATTTCATTGGCTCGGAGCTCTGCAAACTGAATCAGAACCCATGGTACGAGGAGAGTTGGAAGCGCGGTTCGGAGTATTCTACGAATCATTCGCAGCTTCGATCCATTCAGTCGCTCTGCATCGGAGACGCCGCCTTCCCCTCCAGCCACGATCATTCCAAGTGGGCGGCGACATCAAATCAGGTCTGGCTCGGAGATCTGAACCATATGCGATCGCAGGAGAAACGGGGCGGAGGGGGCATGGTGATTCAGGACACGGCCTTGGCCGCGGTGTTCCGTGATTTCATCAAGGTGTGTAGCTAGAGCGCCGGCTGTGTGACAACGTACCCTTTTTTACCCTTTCGCGTCTTACAATGGAACTTAAAGAGAGTGCGATTCGTCGGCTCCAACTTCCGTTGCAGAACGGATTTCACGCAGACTGCGATGGCCCCGGATTCCTTGCTCACACCTTTTCGTGCCTTGATGGTCTTACGGACATGCTTAATGCAGCGACAGAACCGAGCGGTCTGGCTGGTCTTGGTGTGTTTTCCACCGATCATCCTCTAGTTTGTAAGCCCTTTTATTTCTTTTCAGTCTCCAGAGCTATGGAACTAGGCTTGAACCGAATGACACATGCCCGCGACGATCTGTGCGGCATCAAGTCCTACTATGGACAGTCCGTCGGACCCGGCCGTTACCAAACGACCAATCTAACGCCAAATGCCTCCGGCGTGAACCCTGCAGCGGTCAATGAGCTCCTCGTCTACCCTCGGGAGGGGTACGGCTACAACAACGCCGCCATCGATGCTGATTCGTATATCCGCAACCAGCCGGGCTTCAAGACGAACCGGTGCCAGACGAGGGCACAGGCACGCCCCTTCCTGTCCGTGCCGTTCATGGCGGGTGGACGCGGCAACCAGGATCTGGAGTCGCTGTTGCAACACTCCGAGCAGGTGCGCATGGGCAAGGAGTGCGGTACGGTCACGGAGACCTTCTTCTCACAGCAGTACGATCCCCTGATTCCGATGCTCAAGGAGAACGTGCAGAAGCCGAGCAACTTGGTGCCTGAGGTGGCGGCGGCAGGATGGATTCATGGAGGAATCCCGACTCGGTCGTACTTGAGGGATGTCAATTGCTAAGCAGTAAACCATTCGAGTTTTAGACCAACGCCTGCTGGATAGTAAATTGGGCAAAGCCCGACTTACTGTCCAGCGGTCTAACACAAGCGCTTAGTATAAATTTACTCCTAAATTTATAGCATGTTGTATGTTGTATGTAGTATGTTGTACCGCCTAGTATAAATTTAAGCCTCCACCCATTTGGGTGGAGGCTTAAATTTATACTAGCACTAGTGTTAAGAATCTAATTACGCCTCCTCCAAAGGAGGGGGGGGGCGTAATTAGATTCTTAACGGTATACAATTTAGTGTAGGCGGTATTTTAAATAAAAGTTATCGATAGTTACTAGTATGGACTCTAGCGACTTGACAAATAGGCGTTTGATAATTGCAACGTATGGATGTGCTCCAATATATCCAGGCCCTACGGGTCCTACTGGAACAACAGGGCCTACTGGAACAACAGGCCCTACTGGGCCTACTGGACCTACAGGAGATACCGGTCAAACGGGACCCACAGGTGAAACTGGGCCTACTGGACCTACTGGGCCTACAGGAGATACCGGTCAAACGGGACCCACAGGTGAAACTGGGTCTACTGGGCCTACAGGAGATACCGGTCAAACGGGACCCACAGGTGAAACTGGGCCTACTGGACCTACAGGAGATACCGGTCAAACGGGACCCACAGGTGAAACTGGGCCTACTGGGTCTACTGGGCCTACAGGAGATACCGGTCAAACGGGACCCACAGGTGAAACTGGGCCTACTGGGTCTACAGGAGATACCGGCCAAACGGGGCCCACTGGTGAAACAGGACCCACAGGATCTACAGGTTCTACAGGTGAAACGGGACCGACCGGTGAAACTGGACCAACCGGTGAAACTGGGCCTACAGGATCCACAGGGCCTACTGGACCTACTGGACCTACTGGACCTACTGGGCCTACTGGACCTACAGGGCCTACAGGAATCACAGGACCTACAGGAATGACAGGACCTACAGGAATCACAGGACCTACAGGAATCACAGGGCCTACTGGACCTACAGGTGAAACAGGACCTACAGGAATCACAGGGCCTACAGGAATCACAGGGCCTACAGGAATCACAGGACCTACAGGAATCACAGGGCCTACAGGAATCACAGGACCTACAGGACCTACAGGAATCACAGGACCTACAGGAATCACAGGACCTACAGGATCCACAGGCTATACGGGTTCTACGGGTCAAGCTGGGCGCGGCATAGCATCGATATACAATTTTTATGCTTTAATGCCGCCTGATAATCCAGCTACCGTTGCGGCTGGCTCACCTGTACTATTTCCTCGTGACAGTTCTGCAAATATGGGAACTGATGTAGTGAGGACGGCACCAGGGCAGTTTAACTTGCTAACGCCCGGCACATATCAAGTACTTTTTCAAGTAAGTATAGATGAGTCGGGTCAATTAGGAGTATCTCTCAATAGTGTTCTCCAATCTATGACCGTCGTGGGTCGCACTGCAGCATTCAGCCAGTTGATGGGAATGTCGTTGATTTCAACACTGACCCCGGGAATTCTATTGTCTATTATAAATCCGGTTGGCAATGGTATACTTACGATTACCCCTACTGCAGGAGGAGCTAGCGCAGTATCTGCAAGTTTAATGATTACTCGAATCCAGTAATACCGTTAAGAATCTAATTAAGCCCCTGGCTTAATAGAATCTTTGGCTGGACAATTTTAGGGGCTTACTGTCCCTAAAATTGCCCAGCGGTCTAACACGAGTGCTTAAATGTAAGCCTCCACCTAAATGGGTGGAGGCTTACATTTATACTAGGCGGTAGGGGAGTAAATTTATACGAAGCACACCTGTAAAAATCTAATAGCAAATAAATATAGAATGATCTGGGCGCCTTCATTTTTAGCGCATATTGGCAGCACCCTCTTTTTGTTGCTAGCGGCCTTCCTGTTCTTCAAACACTATGCATCGATCAAAGGCAAGAATCTACCGATGCTTGCCCTTCTTGCATCCATTGCAATTGGAATCCATGGGCTCTCCCATCTAGGACTGGAACGAATGTATAACTATAATCCATTGCCTAAGCCCAACTTACTATCTATTTGAATTGCCATGCTGATACCGAGGGCAGTCGGGAGCCTTTGGGCAGACGGTAGGGGGAGGGCAGGTGGGGCAGGCGGGGGCGGGGGGGGACGCGGCAGGGGGCGGGCACTGGGCGGGGGGAAGGGGCGGGGAGGAGGCGGGGGGAGGGGAGGG
>Ga0114971_10003146_pt1 | contig 11223 bp, 7 predicted proteins | sample M_140625_MF_Meta_FD_87320 | JGI IMG/M metagenome (GOLD analysis project Ga0114971, IMG submission 87320) | Freshwater microbial communities from Lake Montjoie, Canada to study carbon cycling - M_140625_MF_MetaG | ecosystem: Environmental > Aquatic > Freshwater > Lake | place: Lake Montjoie... | reverse complement strand
TATTGAATTAGTTCCGTTTCCGACTGCAACGTAGTTATTTATCCAAGCTGGATCGGGATTTGTTGTAAAAGGATTTAGACCAATCGCTGCAACAGAATTTCCTGAAATCGAAAATATAGTTGTACCAAGTCCAGTCCAATATCCTAAATTATAAGATGTGTACGCTATCGTGTTCAAACCGCTACCAACTGAAACATGGTTTGAATAATTTTGACCACCTGCAATCATAATATTATTACCCGTTGTAAATATCGAATTTCCACAATTGAATATTGACGTTCCAATACCAGTCCATGTTGAACCATCGATTGAATATGCGATAGTGTTATTCACACCTTGTCCAACTGATACAAAATATGTTCCATTCCAAACAACCCCATTACCGCATATATCAAAAATCGATGAACTAGCACCAGTCCAAGTAGAACCATCATTTGAATAATAAATTGTACTTTTATTAGGAAAAATAGGGATTATTACAACCAATCCATTTCCAGCGGTTGATGTTCGACTAGTTCCTACACCAACACCAGAAACATAATAAATAGAAGTTGAATTCGGAGCAGCTGAACCATCAGATGAGTTATAACCTAAAACACTTTCACCTGTTATTAAAGACAAATTTGAAGTTAACGAAGATCCTCCACCACCACCTTCATAATTATTACCTCCAGCTCCACCTCCATAATATCCTCCACCACCTCCTCCTCCATAAGTACTATTAGCATTTCCTCCAGTATACAATGATCCGGATGATCCTCCATTTGATCCAGCTCCTCCGGCTGTTTGACTACCCCCTCCTCCACCTGATTGTACTGGTCCTCCATACAATGCTGTTCCAGAAAATGTTGCCGCCCCTCCATAATAATATAATCCTCCACCACCTCCAGCACCAGCCGTTGCTAAATCTGTCCCTAACACTCTTTGAATTGCGCTTCTTCCTCCGCCATTTGCACCATTACCATTATTAATACCACCTCCACCATAAGAAGTTGCTTTATATCCACTTCGACTTCCTTCACCAACAATAACCGTCAAAGTTTCTCCAGGTGTTACAGATAATATACCTTGAATCATTGCCCCAGCTCCTCCCTTTTGGTCAGTGCTCGATATATATCCACAACTTGCTCCGGCACCCCAAATATAAACAGCCACTCTAGTAGTTGTCGACGAAACTGTAAACGTTTGATCACTTCCCGTGTATGTGAAAACTGATGGAGTTCCAATGTTCAAAACTATTTCTTTATAAAAAATATTGGCTCCGCCAACACCAACAAAAGTACTTCCATTATTAGCAACCGATTTTCCAATACCTAAAACATCAGAGACTCTTGTCCAAACTGAAACATCATTATAGCTATAATATATACCACCGCTTCCATAAGAACTTCCATATCCAACTGTTACATAAACAAATAAATTCTGCCCTGAAGATACTGTTATATTACTGTTATTTGTAATCGCATTAGCTTTATAACCAAACATTGTGCTTCCTAAACCAGTCCACTGAGTTCCATTCGGTGAATAAGCTATTGTATTTGTTGAACTTCCAACTGCTATAAAATTTGAACCATTCCATATTATTCCATTTCCTGACTTATTAAAAATGGTTTTTCCAAATCCAATCCAACTTGTTCCATAAGTTGTGCTATAAGCAATGCTATTATTACTCCCTTCTCCTAAAGCAACCCAAATATTTGAACCAGAGAATGGTGAAACATTATTATTACAAGCGGCAGAATTTCCGCTGATACTAAACACAGTGGTGCCCAAACCAGTCCATGTTGTAATATCATTATTTGTAAAATATCCTATAGTATTAGTTCCAATTCCAAGAGAAATATAATTGTTATAATATCTTCCTCCCACAAGTGATAAAGAATTATTTAAATTTGATGCAGCCGACAAACCAGTATACATTATAGAAGTTCCTAATCCTGTCCATTGAGTTCCATTAGATGAATAAGCGATAGTATTATCAGTTCCATAACCAACGGCTATAAAATTTATTCCATTCCAAATAACATTATAACCAGTATTTGAAAAAACTGAAGCTACAGTAGTCCATGTTGCTGGAACATTCGATGAACTAAACGCAACTGTGTTTGTTCCTGAACCAACGGCGACCCAAGTTGTTCCATTATTAGATATCGAGTTTCCACTTGTAGAAAAAACTGTAGTTCCAAGACCAATAAAATTTGTTATACCATTAACTGAATATGCAATTGTATTAGATCCATTTCCTACATATCCATAAACTATTAGATTTTGTCCACTAGATAAGACTGTTGATCCATTTGATGTGACTGAATTTCCTACATTTTTAAAAATAGAAGTTCCTAATCCTGTCCAAACGCTACCATTTGTTGAATATGCTATTGTATTAAGCTGAGAAGAAATTGTATTATTTCCTTTACCAACTGCTACAAAATTTGTTCCATTCCAATTAATACCATAGCCAGCTATTCCGAAAACTGTTGTCCCTAATCCAACCCAACTTGTTCCAAATGTAGTGCTATATGCGATTGTATTTGTTCCCTCACCTACACAAACCCAAACATTATTACCTGAAAGAGGTAATGCATTATTATGAGAAACAGAATTTCCGCTTGTTGAAAAAACGGTTGTTCCGAGTCCAGTCCAAGATGTGATATTATTAAAAGTATAGTAAGCTAGAGTATTTGTTCCACTACCAACAGCAATATTATTAGAATAATATGTGCCTCCCGCTATAGTAATACTACTACTAGATGTAATTCCATAACCAATATAAAATATAGTTTTTCCCAGTCCTGTCCATTGTGTACCATTTGAAGAATATGCTATTGTATTCGTTACACAATTTCCAACGGCTATAAAATTCGTTCCATCCCAGCTAATGGCATTTCCACTAGTTCCAAAAATAGTTGTTCCAAGCCCAGTCCATGTTGTAGGTGATGTAGTTGTTGAATAAGCAACAGTATTTACACCTTGACCAAGAGAAACCCAAATATTTCCATTGTTTATAATAGCATTTCCTGATATGGAAAATATTGAATTTCCTAGACCTACAAAACTAGATATAGAACCGGATGAAGAATATGCAATTGTGTTCATTTGGTAGTCAGCACCTAGCGACGAAACACCTCCGCCGTCGGAAGAAAACAAGGTTTTTCCTAAACCAATCCATTGAGTTCCATTCGATGAGTATGCTGAAGTATTTGATGTGCCTTGTCCACCAGCTACCCATAAATTTAAAGCATTAATATACGAGATTGCACTACCTTGAGTTGAAAATATTGTAAAACCTAATCCTGTCCAGACACTTCCGTTAGATGAGTACGCTATTGTGTTTACGGAGTATCCAACAGTCACCCATAACGAACCGTTGTATTTCACACCATAACATGTTGATGAAAATATAGTGGTACCTAAACCTATCCAATTAATTCCATTAGAAGAATATGCTAAATTATTTGGTGTTCCTGAACCACCAGAAACCCATCTATTTATACCGTTATATTCTATACAATTACAATAAGCACTAAAAACCATACCTAAACCTATCCAAGTAGTTCCATTAGAAGAATATGCTAAAGTGTTTGTTCCACCTCCGCCTGCGACCCATCTATCCAATCCGTTATATGAAATGGCATTACCATATGTAGTGAAAATACCCGTTCCTAAACCAATCCACTGACTTCCATTAGTCGAATATGCAATAGAATTAGTTCCGTAACCAACTGCTACCCATAAATTACTTCCATTATATAAAATATCATATCCATAATAAGCAAAAACTGTACTTCCTAAACCAGTCCATTGAGTTCCATTAGAAGAATATGCAATTGTATTCGATGAATAACCTCCAACAGCAACAAATCTATTATATCCGTTATAAACAACATTATATGCCTCACTAGTAAATATAGTTGTCCCTAAACCAGTCCATTGAGTTCCATTAATTGAATATGCAATAGTATTAGTTCCTGATCCAACAGCAATATATAATTTATTGTAACCAGAACCTACCATTGCATAATAATTCGGAATTTGTCCTGATGCAATTGAAGTATCGATATTATTAGATGCAGTTTGGTTTCCATTAAAAAATATAGTTTTCCCTTGACCAAGCCATTGTGTTCCATTAGACGAATATGCTAAAGTATTCAATCCAACACCTGCTGATAAGAAATTTGTTCCATTATATGAAATACCATTTCCTGATGAAAATATAGTTTCGCCTAATCCTACCCAAGTGCTTCCTGGATCCGATGTATATGCTATTGAATTAGTTCCTTCACCAACAGCAACTATAATTTGGCTTGATGATGCACCCCCATTTCCATTGATACTAAAAACAGTCGTTCCTAATCCAACCCAATTATTTAAATCAAAATTTGTATATGAAATTGTATTATTTCCTGAACCAAATGCTATATAAATAGACGAATAATTTCCACCAATAACAATCATGTTTCCAGAAGTATTTGATGTTACAGCGTTACCAGTAAAAAAAATTGTTTTTGATAATCCAGTCCATTGAGTTCCATTAGTTGAATATGCCAAAGAATTAGATGAACCTTGACCAACAGCTATCCAACAATTTTTTGATGGTATAAAAACAACACCGTTTCCGCTAGTATCAAAAATAGTTGTTCCTAATCCGACCCAGGAAGAAATTCCTGATAATGAATATGCTAAAGTATTACTTCCTGAACCTCCAGCAACCCATTTTGAATAAGTGCCGTCATTAGCAATTGTATTACCAATTGTAAAAATAGTTGAACCTATTCCAGTCCAAGAAGAAATATTGTTAAATGAATATGCAATTGTATTTGTCCCGGTTCCAACTGATACATAAATAGCTAAATTATCTCCCGATGCGACTAAAAATGATCCATTCGAAGTTATACCGTTACCACTATTGTAAAATATACTAGTTGATACCCCAGTCCATTGAGTTCCATTTGAAGAATAAGCTATTTTGAAATTACCACTTCCGACCGCTACGAAATAAGTTCCATTCCAAGTAATTGAATTTGCAACTGTAAATATAGTTGTTCCTAGACCCGTCCAGTTAATTCCATTAGAACTATAAGCTATACTATTAGTTCCCGAACCAACTGCAACCCAAAAAGTTGAATTTTTTGAAATACTATTACCGCTAGATGTAAAAATTGTTGAACCTAATCCTGTATATGTTGTTGCATTATTATATGAATAGGCGAGAGTATTAGCTCCTTTACCAACAGCTACAAAAGTCGATAATAAAGATGCTCCTGCTGAAACAACAACATTTCCATTATAAGCAATTCCATTTCCTAATGAAAATAGAGTAGAACCAAGACCAGTCCAACTAATACCATCTGAAGAATATGCTAAACTATTTGAATTTCCAAAACCTGTGCCCACAAAATATGTTCCTGTCCATATCAAAGAAGTTCCATAAAATGAAAAAATTGAAGTGTCGACACCAGTCCATTTTTTTCCATCATAACTATAGGCTATTGTATTAGTTGTTCCTGAACCATAAGCTACCCATGTTGATCCATTCCAAACTATCGAATTACCGCTTAAATTAAATATAGTTGTATTTAGCCCAATCCAATTAATTCCGTCATAACTATAAGATGATGTGTTTGAAGACCCGCTTCCTAAAGAAACCCATAAAGGACTAATAGTTGGTCCGAAAGTGTAAGTTTGAGAATTTTTTGGAATTAACAAAGATTTAAATCCAGCACAACCACCGCTTCCGCTGGTTGTGAAAATAGTGGATCCTAATCCAAACCAAAGAGTTCCATTGAATGAATAAGCTATTGTATTAGACGTTCCTGAACCAAATGCGATGAATTTATTACCATCATAAAAAATTCCATTTCCAAAATTTTGAAAAATAGTTGTCCCTATACCAGTCCATACTGATCCGCTAGAAGAATAAGCTATCGTGTTTGTTCCTGTTCCAACGGCTACAAATAAATTATTTATTGAGTTGAATGAAACATTAGAACCACGTGTTGTAAATATAGTTGATCCTAAACCTATCCACGTAGAACCATTAGACGAATAAGCTAATGTATTCGTCCCTTCACCAGTTGCCACAAATACATTATTACCATACCCAATACCATTTCCTTTAACTGAAAATATTGTTGAACCTAATCCAGTCCATTGAGTTCCATTATAAGAATATGCTATAGAATTTGTTCCTGTTCCAACAGCTATCCGTAAAGACGAAACACTATTGTAATCAATTCCATACCCAGAAGAAAATATTGTTGTTCCTAAACCAGTCCATACAGTACCATTTGAAGAATATGAAATAGAATTAGTGCCACTACCTAGTGCAATCCATAAATTATTTACAAATTTAATTGCGTATCCTGCAGATGAAAAAATAGTTGAACCTAAGCCTGTCCACTGGGTGCCATTATAAGAATAAGCAATTGTATTCGTTGACCCAGTTCCAACAGCAACATATATATTATAACCATTATATGAGACAGAATTCCCTGAAGTTGTGAAAATTGTTGTACCTAATCCATATATTTTATTTACACTTTCATTGATATTGTTATTCGTGATTTGTTTGTAATACGACAATGAATTTGACCCTGAACCAACAAAAATATATAAACTATTATTAATATTTGAACTTATCGAAGATGTGCTCATTTTTTATTTATCAGCTATTTTTTTATTATTTTTTTAACAATAAAAATGTTTAGGTCGTCTGTGAAAACGATTACATTTAATACAATTTACATATTTTCTATTATTATCGCAACGATTCTTATAAAAAAAATATCCTAATATATCTTTTTGAATTCGCTTATCTAATACAGGATGTGCATACATCATTATTTTCAAAACAATTTCCTCAGGTAAAAACATTTATATATTGATGTATGTTTTTATTTAAATTAATTTTATTTTGGATTTTTTTTTATTGATCTACTTTTTTTATTTTTTTTATTTTGATTTTTTTTTATTTATTTATTTTTTTTTTTTTTTTTGTTTGTTTTTTTATTTTTTTTTCTTGATATTATTTTTCCGGTTTTTTTCCTTAACAATTGTTTACTTGAACTTATATCATCTATTACGACATTGTTAAATTCATTATCTATTTTTTCTGAAATTTTTATATTTTTTTTATATTTTAAACTCTTTTTTCTATCAATTTCAAAATTGGCTTTTATTAATAAATAAGGAATACGACCTTGCTTAGCTTTAACTAATTTACCATATTTATTATAGTAATCATTCCACCATTCACAATAATCAATTTCAATATTTTTTTGGTGTAATTTTCCTTGTGAAATAATCAAAATTTCATTTTCATTTTGAATAGTGCATATATTTAAAGGTAATACACGAGTTCCTTTAGGTAAAGTTATTTCAAAAATTACACTTTTAAATATTCGTTCATCATAAAACTTACTTTCTCCATATGGAGAAAAAGCAAATTGTTGAGCACTATCTAAACTTGTTGATGTGCTTGTTGTTCCTTTAAGTTCAAAATTTATATCTTTTTCTATATTTATATCATCGTCAATATTTTTTTTTATTCTTAATGAACGATATACTATTGTATCTTTTTGTAATATATAAGATAAATCATAATTAGTTAGTATATTATGCATATCTAAAGTTATTTTTTTTAATACATCAATATACTCTGATAATTTTATTTTATTATTATTGATAAACATTTTAAAAGGACTTTTATCAAGTGGTTGTTCTATGCAAAATTTATTTTTTAAATCACTGTCTGAGTACATTGATTTTAACCACATATCGTGTGTGCTACTATCAGAAATTATATCATTTGCATGAGATAGTAATTGGAATCGAGGGAATATTTTATTCCTATATATGTAATTCAAATAAACATCAAAATGATAAGAATATAATCTAGAAACATATGATATTTTTTGTTTATCTTTGTCTGAAAGATTTTGAAACCATGATGCAATATATTTTTTTTCCAAATCCATTTTTTTTAATATAATAATATATTAAAAAAAAAGAAAAAATTATAAACTATCACCTAAATCTCTCAACATTTCATCATCGCTGTTATAATATATATTTTCATTTATATTCTTTTCTACATTTTCAATTTGTTCAATAGGAGTTAGTTTTTCTTCTTCAATAGGAGATGGTGTTATTTTTTCTTCTTCGTTGCTGTGATTTTTCTTCTTTTTTGATAGAAGGAGGAGGTGTTGTTTTTTCTTCTTCTTTAAAAGGGAGAGGAGGCGGTTGTTGGTTTTCTTCTTTCATAAGAGGAGACGGTTGTGGGTTGTCTTCTTGTTTGATAGACGGTTTTTCTTCAATCTTTTTCTCATCTGAATGAGTATTTTTCTTCACAGGTCCTATATTTACAGCTGATTTCATAGATGAATAATAGATATGGCATGAAATTTCTAGCTGTATTCTATCATCAAGTAAATGTTTTCCAACTGTTTCACTAAGAACCAGAACACTATCGATAATGATCATTATCAATCATTAGAGATTAAGATTATAATTATCCTTCCAGGTATACAGGTCTGTTTTATTACTTCCTTTAGAACCTTCTAAATACACGCTACACTTCTACATATAAATTGGTGTACATCTTCTTTCTTATATTCTGATATTTTTTCTAATAAGCTATTTCTAACAGCTCTTAAGTTAGTCAAAATATCCTTTAATTTGTTAAAGTCTTCAGTCCCACCTGCATACCATGAACATGTAACATTTAATTTATCAGTTTCTTCTGCAATTTTATCTAAAGATTCTTCGAAATCTTCAACACCACGATCCAAAGATTTTCTACCGGATTTTCTACCGGATTTTCTACCGGATTTTCTACCGGATTTTCCACTCTTTTTACGTTTAAGAGGAGATTTTCGTCTGCTTCTTTTTATAAGTTGTGCCATTTATTATATAATATTAAAAAAAAAGAAAAAAATTATAAACTATCACCTAAATCTCTCAACATTTCATCATCGCTGTTATAATATATATTTTCCTTGATATTTTTTTCTACATTTTCAATTTGTTCAATAGGAGTTAGTTTTTCTTCTTCTTCAATAGGAGATGGTGTTTTTTTTTCCTCTTCGATAGGAGGCGGTTGTGGGTTTTCTTCTTCTATAGGAGATGGTTTTTCTTCTTCTATAGGAGATGGTTTTTCTTCTTGTTTGATAGGAGACGGTTGTGGTTTTTCTTCTTGTTTGATAGAAGGCGGTTGTGGGTTTTCTTCTTGTTTGATAGATGGTTTTTCTTCTTGTTTGATAGAAGGCGGTTGTGGGTTTTCTTCTTCTTTGACAGGTATTGGTTTTTCTTCAATCTTTTTCTCATCTGAATGAGTATTTTTCTTCACAGGTCCTATATTTACAGCTGATTTCATAGATGAATAATAAATAATATTTTTGACGATATCATCATATGGCATGAAATTTCTCTGTATTCTATCATCAGGTAAATGTTTTCCGACTATTTCAAAATGTTTTAAATCAAATGAAAATATAATCACAGTTTTCTTGTTATTATTTAAATTTGTCTCAGTTCCTAAAAAGAATGGTTGTCTAGTTTGATAATCAAGAAAAACTATATTAAGATCCATATAATTTGATAGTATATCAATCTTGTCTTTTGTTATACAATTACTTAAAAAGTTTTTTTCATCAGAAACTACTTTTTCAAAAGATATTTTCACCAATTCGTTTATCATTGAAATTATATTTGTGACAAAAAAATCCGATTTTTTCTTATCCACATCTTCGAAAAATTCTTGATACATTAAAAATCTCACAGTTTCTTTTTGTATAATTTTATTGTAATCAAAAATACAGCTTGTGTCATTTGAAATCCATTTTTTTTCTGTCATTTTGAAAATTTTATTGAAATCTTCCAATGTTATAATTTCTGACAATAATTTAAAAAGTTGTATTTTTTCTTGTTCGCCTTCGTTTAATAACCTATCACTAAATTTTTTATTAGATTCTATATCCTCAAAATCATTTGAACTCAAATACTTGTAAAAATGAGAAAGAGTTTCCTTCACTATTTCTAAAAAAGATGACAATTTTTGTTTAAATTTTTCTCCATTTTTGATCTTTTTATAAACATCATCTTTTAATTTTTGAATCTTTGCCATTCTTTCTGTTTCCAAAACAGATCCATATTTTTTCATAGTTGAATGCAATAATGCATTTGTAAAGGAAACGAATGGGTCATTTTCATTAAATGAAGTTCCTCCGCTTCTAACCATCGAATTATTACCTTCTATGGGTGTGTCAATTACACATGTTTTATTAAAAATTAGATAATTCATATTTTTAATAAATCAAATTATTTTTTTAAATGGATTACAATACTTCTGTATATTAAGCATCTTCATCGTCAGATGATGAAGATATTTCTTCTTTCATTGTTTTGATATGCAACACTAAAAATTTATACAAAATCTGCTTCAATTGCAATGGTAAATCATTTAAATTAAAGTTCAAATCATCCTTTACAAATTTACCACCGTAAGGTATTTTAAAAGTGCTTTTATCTTCACTGTTTTCTAGCTGGAAAATTCTTATCAATGCATAAGAAATTTCAAATCCTTTTTGATCTATATTTTTGATTATTTTCATAAATTCATCCTTTTCTTTGGTGGTTAAATCTTCATTTTTAGTTTCTTTAAATAAAATTTCATATAATGGAAGGTTGCTCATGTTATATTTATTCATTTTCATTTATTCTTTAATTTTCAATTTTCAATTTAAGTCGTCGACTTTTTATTATTACATGCAAAACATTTATTTTCACCTGTTTCACATTCTGAACATATTTTCTTTTCACAATCACCACAATTTTCTATCTCAGTTGAATACATTGTGCAAGAACATTTACAATTTACTTTTTTTGCAATCTCACATAAAAGACATTTACAGCCTGAATCACATTCAGAAATCGATAATAATTGTAATATATGTTTTATGAATATATTATTTCTATCTTTACACCAATGACAGTCGCAATTCATTTTTTTAATTTGTTTTACTTTATATTCTTTTAAATAAATTTTCCATAACATATTATAACAAAAAAATTGATTTATAAATTTATTTTTTTCAAAAATTTAAAACATGTCTTTCAACTTTGATTATGAAATTGTTGAAAATGATGTTCACGAGGATGTTCACGAGGATGAGTGTTACGGTTTTGAATGAATGTGTGAAAACATAACTAGAAAATCAACAATTA
>Ga0114971_10003141_pt1 | contig 11242 bp, 8 predicted proteins | sample M_140625_MF_Meta_FD_87320 | JGI IMG/M metagenome (GOLD analysis project Ga0114971, IMG submission 87320) | Freshwater microbial communities from Lake Montjoie, Canada to study carbon cycling - M_140625_MF_MetaG | ecosystem: Environmental > Aquatic > Freshwater > Lake | place: Lake Montjoie... | reverse complement strand
GCCGCGCGCGCGCGCGCCCGCGCGCGCGCGCCTGCGCGTCAGTCGCACACACCTGCGCGCCCTTCCCAACTCTCAGGCTGAGCGGCGGGCTAGGGAGCCGTGGCCAGAGCGGAGAAGTTGAAGCCCTTGAACGCCGCCGTACGCACAGCTACCTGCTGCCTCGCGTCGCCGGCTGGGCCTGCGCGTACCGCGCTACCGTCCCGGCTGCACCTGCTCAGCTCTGCAGCTTCGCTTGTAGACGCGTGCGCAGGGCAAGGGATGGCTGAAGCGGCGGAGAGGTGAGCGCCCGGCCTCGCGGTGCTTCCCGTTTTCAACTACAGCAGGCGCTGACGCTGACGCTATCTCAGCGAGGAAGTGCCTCCTGAGAGTGAGCCTGCTGTGGGCGTTGACGAATACAAGCGTGACGCCGATGCCTTCCGAGAGGGAAACAGGCGCCTCGCCTCTGGCGCACAGCAGTACAGAGGAGCGCAAGGCCACATACAGTTCTTTCTTTTTGCGGAGAGCAACGTTGGTGACTCGCGCTTGTCTCACGGTGCGTGAGCCAGAGAGCGGCGTGCGACCGTGGACGCCTCACACACTCTCTCTCTCTCTCTCCGTACAGGCGGGTATCATTTTCCACAGCGTATCAACCCTGAGTTGAAAGCCTTGGCGGTGCTTGTTCACTTATCTGGTGTTCAGCTCAGCGCGGGCCGAAGCGCCGTCGTGTTTGATGCCCTTGAGCACTATTTGTCTCCTGGCCAACCAGGCGCGAACCATGCCGAACTGGAGATGTTGCGGAGCGTTGTTCGGTCCGGGACGCGACGCGACCGAGAGGTTCAAGGTGCTGAAGCCGCTGCAGTGGCTGCGGCAGGAGCTGCTCCAGCTACGCGCCAAGCGCCTGCTTCTGCCCAGCCCGCCCCGCAGGCTGGGGCGGGCGCGGGCGCCGCTGGAGCGCTCGGGCCAAACCCACCTGCACTGCATGCGGTGCTTGCGGTGATGGGCCCCATCATGCATACTCTCTTGAATGGCTGGAAAACCTATTTGGCCGACCTGGAGCTCTTGCTTGATGATGTTCATGAAGAGGCTTCGCCGCAAGGGGTGGCTGCGGCAGCATTCTTTATGGCCCCCTGCGAGGAGTGGCAGCTGCGCCTTCCACTGGTGGCAGAGACTCTTTCTGCTTTGCCTGTGGACGCTGCACACCTTTCTTCTCCCGCTGAGCAACTTCTGACTCGGGTTGAGTTCATCTTCTTTGCCCACCGCTCGCTGTGCGTTGTTCGCGACAACCACCCTCTGGCTCTGCTGGGGAGCAAAGATGCGCACGTGCCTGTGCTTCTCGAATGTATATCTGTTCTGGAGAAAACGCGCGCCCGCATGAGCGCTGCTCAGCTCCCTCCTCGCCAACCCCATCTTTCCATCATTGGGGAAGGTCTCCCACCTCGCCAACTCTGCGATTTGCTGCTCACTCTTTCTGCTCACACCTATGCGTATGCGCACTGCTGCTTTCTCAGTCTTCATGACGGGCGCACAACGGGCACTGTCAAGGGGCAGCTGAACGTGTGCTGTGCTCCATCCAAGCGGAAGTCCACTCGGTTCGTGGACTGCGCCTCTCGCGCGTGCGGTGTGGCAAAGCATTGCGCCGCGCCTTGCTGCGCCATCCAAAAGCCCCTGCCCCCGCCTCGCTCCCGAGCGATTGCCTGCAGCTCGGCCCCCCTCGGCTTTCGGCCTTTGTCCGGCGATGAGCTCGCTCAACTGAGTGAAATCGCCTCGTGGAAGCGTGACAGCCCCGAGATTGTTCACACAGATGTGACGAGGGCTATGCTTTGTGCTGGACTGGTGCTGGATTCTTCAGCGGAGCTCACTATTAGCAACGAGCTTGCTCGTGCCCTGCTTGTGCGTTTGTCGGAGTCTCCGCTTCTTTCTAACCGCGTTTGCTTTGTCAGTCCTGACTTTGCTTGCATGATTGAGGGCGAAAGTGCTCCCCAGAGTCGAGAAGAGCTGCTCGCCATGGCACAAGAGTATTGTTATGGCTCACGCCCCGAAGAAGCCGACCGCTTCATTCTCCTGAGACGTGATTCGAACGCTGACAACATCCTGAGCGACACACAAGCATGGCAGTTTGCAGATATCTGGCCTGCCAAGTCGGTGGCGCGCGTCTATGACCCGCGTAACGGAGACTGTCCGATTGCAACCCAGTATGACGGGATTACCTGGCTGGTGCGTGGTGCCCTCTTGCCGGCTCCTTGTTTTGCCCCGCCTCACCCCTCCCCCTGCAGAAGGAGCTCATAGCAATCTTTCAACCCTCATTTTCTCCGACAATCACGTTTGCCTCTGACTTTCCGGCACTGTCCCGAGTGCGCGGCTCTGGCAGGCGGGCTGGTCAGCCGAATACGCGGCCGTTTGTCCTGTCGCACACCGGGTACCAGGTTTTCTGGATGATTTTGTATGTGCTCTGCAACGTTGAGATGACAGCTGACACTTTTGATAGCGCGAAAGGCGCCTCTGGCACCAACATGACCCATTATCGGCAGGCCGCAATCCTGGCAGTGGTGAACGGGCTTGGAACTCTATTCAATCCAGCAGTCACTGGCGGCGCCGCCGCTGTCCCGCCCGCGCCTGCACGCCGCTGCGGGGCCCCCAGCCGCCCCGCAGCCTTTGACACAATACCTGCCTCTAAACGTCAGAAGACCTCTGCCATCCTGCCAGTTGCCCCACCTATGATACCGCAGTTGATTTCTATGGTTGAGCGCGTATGTGCGAATGCGCGAGGAGGGTTTCAGCAGGCACCGCCCTCAGCGGCGCCCCCACAGGCGGCGGAGGAGGTATCGGAGGATGACAATGCGGTGGTTGTTGTTAAGACCGCTGTACTTCATTTGCTGCGGCGTGCGGATGATGTCAGTGTTGAAATTGTTTTGGAAGAGTGTGGTCGGCACACTAGTGAAGATCACCCAGTGAGCAGGCAGCAGTGCATGTTTGTATTGCTGCAGATGATGGACCAGGGGAGGATTATGCTGAACCGTGAGCGTACGGTGGTGCACCGCGTGTGGAATTGAATCATTCTAGACGCCATCGTGTGCAGCGCGTGCTCACCCGCGTTGGTTCGGCAGTCTCCAGCTTGCGCTTTCTCCCCTTCCCCCTTTCTCCACCCCGCTTGCCCAACGCCGCCCACAACTCGGGCTCGATCGAAGTCCACCCCGGCTCAAGGCCCATCAGCGCCTCCACATAAGACAGTGCCACCCTCCAGTCCACGCCCCGCTCACCCGGCGCAGTGATGCTGGCAAACCTGCAGTTGGTGTCAAAGTCGTGGTCCGTGGTCTGGGTCAGGTTGTGCGAAGTGCTGATGCCGGTGCGCAGCGCTGGATGGTGGTGCGCATAGTATGCCTCCCTCACCCGCTTCTCAGGCTTGTAACTCTTGCGAGGAGTCCAGCCTGCAGGAGGATCGTAGCAGCACGGATCCACCAAGAACGCCTCCGGGAAGCCCGGGTTTAGCGCGTGCGGATCAGGTTGGGCTGGCTGTGGGGCTGCCAGACAGTCCGCCAGCCCACGTTGCACGCCAAGTAGCAGCTGGGCAGGCACCACCGCATTTCCAAGCGCGAAGCGGCGGGCTCTGTACTGCTGCTTGTCAAGCGTGGAGGTGACCAGAGTGCGGGAGTAGGGGACGCGGGCAGGGATGAGGGTGGCGAGCGGCGCAAACGGCAGGTTGCGGATGGTGGACATGAAGCGGGACGTGGTGAGGACGGCCACCACGACCAGGCGCTGACGCTCGTGCAGGAAGCCCAGCTCCAGCGCAGAGCAGTACACTGGGGCGACGGTGTAGCCGAGCGGTTCCAGCGTCTCCCGAATCTCATCACCCTGCTCTGTCCAGCCCAGAGGCACGTTCTCTAGAACAATAATGTCTGGGCACAGCACTGCGCAGATGGCCAGGATGTTGGTGAGCAAGCCGCTCTTCTCCTTCCCCCCCCCCGGCTGGCGATTGCGCTTGGCCAAGGAGTTGTCCTGTAACGCCACCGTGGTAAGTTGAGAGCAGCTGTTCACCAGCCTGCTGCGCTGAGAGACGTACCTGGCAGGGCCAGCCGGCGGCGAGGAGCAGGGGCAGGGTGCGGCAGAGGGGATCGTTGCGGTTGTCCACCTTCATCAGCGCTTTGAAGGCGGGGTCTGCCAGCAGCGTGCGCACGTCAGGAAAGATCGGCTTGTCGGTGCACACAGGCTGTGGAATCTGGCAGCGGTGGAGCAGAGACTTGAGGATCGCCACCGCATCATTGTCCAGCTCACAGTAGGCCAGCACGTTGGTGATGATGGAACGCAGTCCCTTCACGAAGCCGCCAAGGCCTGAGCACAGGTCGAGCAGCTCGAACAGGTTGGAGGCCGGGGGAGGGGAGGAGGGCCGCTCTGCGGCGGGTGCGGTGGAGGGAGGGGGGACGCTCTCGCTCTGCGCCGGCCCATGACACGACACAGCATCGTCACGCGCAGCGTGTGCTGGTGCAGCACGCCCTGCGGAGGGGGCGGGGCGAGCAGGGCGAGCACGGGTTGCGTTGCGGCTGCCGGCCTCAGCCAGCAGCCTTTTCATTAGGTCGCGCACGTTGCAGTTGCCGCGAGGCAGAATGGGACCGTGCGCGCGGCCGCTGAGCAGCGCAGTGGCTGTGTGCAGGGCGCAGAGGCGCTTGCTGCGATGCTGTGCCGCTGCCGCCTTCCTTTGGCGCCTCAACTCCGACTTGTGCGCGTTGCGCTCACGCTTGCGACGCGCCTCAGGCGACTCTGCGAGGAGCACCATGCCGTAGAGGCGCCTGGAGGGAGTCCTGCGGTGGCTGTGCGTTAGTGCGCAACTGGAACAGGGCAGGAGAAGCGCACGCCCAAGGCGTCGCTCTTGCAACAGCGTGCGCTCGAGTGGTGTGTGTGTTTTGCGCAAGTGCTTCTCGCGGAATAGCAAGCAGAGGGCCATTGCGCTGGCGGCAGCACATGCCCCAGGCAGTCTGTGAGGGATGCGGGCAGCAGCGGCTGCACCTACGGCCTTCCGGGCGTGGCAAACGTACCAGCAGACCTAGTGCGGAAACAGGGGCAGGAGTGCACCAAGGCTCACCGGGCTGGGTACGTGCGGAGCAGGCAGGACAGGCTGTGTCATGCCGGACAGCTGCGTGACATGCGGATGTGCCGGAGCACCCCAAACGGGGCGCTCGCCTTGGCTACCCCCCTCAGCAAAGTTCGTGGGTCCCTGAGCGCCGAAACTGGAGGGTGAATGTAACGTTACAAGTGCCGGCTCACACAGCCTCTCCCCTGCCTCCCAGCCCTCTTGACGTCGCATGCGTGCGAATTTCGACAAGCAGCAAGGAGGACCGAGCTGGCTGTGCAAACTCTACCGTCAGCGAACGTCAACACGGCGCTCAGCTGAGCGCTAGCCAGGCTGCAGCATCGGCACAGTGTCTCAAATCATCGCATGACAGCAGAATGTAGAAGCACGGACGGCGTTCGATTATGACTGCACAGGCCAGCCTTCAGCTGCGAGCGCGCCGCCCGATCGCAACTGTGCAGCAACCCAGCTCAACCCAAAGTCAGAGGGTGTGCCCGGACCCTCCCCCGCCCTCTAGGCAGCCTCCGTTATGGTTGCTAAGGGTGTGGGTACATGCTGGGAGGCTCCCCACGGAAGGAAAGCAGCAGGAGACGCACCGTTCACGTCTCCGTCACGATTTGTAAGTTGTTGCGCGTCGCGCGGACATGATACCATAGGAGACTGCACTAGAGACCCGGCTGCCAGCTCCCAGTCCAACACAAGGCACCATCCCCGGCATAGAGGCGGTGCCCATGAGGGGCGGGGAGGGTGGGAGGGCACGCAGCCAAGTGGGCGGGCCAGCTGCAGCCCAGTGCCGGAAAGAAGACAGTGAAACGAGTGGCTTCCCGACGCAAAATGCACGCAGAGGTCCCAAAACAGGTGCCCGATTTTGAATGCACTACAGCGGCGCCCCAGCTTACAACACAGATGACTGGCGGATGATGCACCGGGGCACTGGAGAGGTGGTACAGCAGATAGGAGGCCGTCGGCAGGCGCTCCATCACATGCATCACACGCTGGATCAGTTGGTTGTGCTCGCGGCCCGCGGGGCGGGGAGCAGTGGTACATCCAGGATTGCGTGGTTTCACTGGGCGGAGCATGAAGGAATGCAGACCAGGCTGGCGCACAAGGAGAGGGTGGCCACGTATCTCAGCATAGTAAAAGCTTCAGAATCAGGCGCTGGCCTGTAGATTGTACAAGGTCACGTATGACCGCACAGCACATATGAGTGGGCGTGAACTGGATGCCAGACCAGAGAGACGCTGGAGCAGATATAAAGGTGGTCACAGGTCCTCACGCGTGAGGAAAGCGTGCTGGAACAATTATTTCGACTCGCCGTCCAGTAAGCGTATGGAGCAAGCAGTCCGCACGGAGTGCGAGTTTGCAGTAGAGGCCAGGTGGCTCTCGCAAGAGCCCATTTCACATATGTGGCTCTTCGGGCCTGCAGAACATGCGCAGACTGGTCAGTTGTACGTGGCGGCGACGGAGGCGCGAGGGGTTCCTAGTGGGCACTGAGGCTCACACGGGCAGTAGGCAGACATGCTCCCAACGCTTCACACAGCCACAGCCCGCCCCCCATAGAGCCGCCCGGCCACCCGGACCGCCATAGCGGCACATTCTAAGGTGAGTCCGGGTTGAAAAAGAGGGCGAGCACGCTTAGCGCGCAGGGAGTAGGCCGGCGAGCACGCCCCGTGAGCTGAGCACCTGCGCCGCTCACCTTCACAACTGGGCTTGCCGGTGTCAGCAACGCAGCCTTTCACTCGGTTTCGGGTTATCTGAGCAGAGCGGGCGTGAGAAGAGAGCGCGTCTGTGCAGGAGGGGCGGTGCAAGGCGTCGTGCAGCCCTCGCTAACGTGATCAGCTCCAGCTCGCTGCATGCGCACCCGGAGGAAACAGTACCACCCACGCACCCCCTTGGATGCACTTGTGACTGAGGTAAAGGGCGGAGGTCAGAGATGGAGGTCGGGTTTTGGCCCCTCGGGCGAGGAGGCGGCGGAAGCCAGCTTCTCGCCGGACGAGGGAGCCCTCTCGGAAACAGACCGCCGTTTTCCGCGCTCAGCCGCTGCTACTACCCCATACGAGTGCGCCACACGAAGGCGCGCGCGCAAAGATCTCCCGGCGGTGTGGTACAGCAGCCGCAGCGGCCCCGCTGCAGCAGCGCAACGGACCCAATGCAGGCTTCGCCTAGCCTCTCCAGCCGCCGCGCGTGATGCGTACCATGCTCTACGGACACAGACACGCGCTGCACAACACGCAGCTCAGCCGTACTGGTCGGTGGTGAGCACGGCGAGCGCTGCCGGCCCGCGGACGGACCCGGCTGTGCAGCCATGCAGCCCAGCCACAAAGCAGCAGGCGCGAATGACCGCGTGCGCCATGACTGCCAGCAAAACTAACTGAGCTACGAAACGGACGAATGAACGAAGCATAGAACGCAGCGTAGATAGAACTGGTCTAGAGCAACAGAGTAGCAATCTCACTGGAGCAGGAATGGTCCAGCTCCGCCATGCGTGGCGCAGTAGCCCTCTCCCGTGTGGATATGCGCAGGTGGATCCGCAGCCCCTGCCAGGGCAGCCAGGCTAGCGTCACCAACGACTGCAGCCTGCGTCAACCTCCATGTCAGTGTGTTCATCCACAACATTTTCCTCGACGTATCCTCCCTCGACGTCTCCTTCCTCAATCTCGAACTGTGGTATCGAGATGGCAGCCTCATCGTCAGAGTCAACATTCTCAACTCCTGGCGCTGCATCAGAGTCGAAGGCAGAAGCGGAGCCACGCAGCTCCACGGAGTCCAACAAGGGCGGGCAGATCCAGGAGGAGAACCGACCAGCCCGGCGCTGGCGGTGGCTGCCCGTCCACTCTGCGCGAGCACTGCGCAACAGCTGAGAGTGCCTCTCCCGCTCTTGACGCAAAAAGAGAAGCTCGCTCTGCTTGCGACGCAGCTGCTCGGCGAGCCCAGCGCTGAAGTGCGAAGCGAGCTGCTGTTCCAATCCCGCGCATGCAGCCGCCCAGGTTTCGCAACCGCCCTCCACAATATTCAGTGTGCGCTCGAAGTAGACAATGCTGCGCCGCGCCTGCTCGATCAACTCCCCCTTCTCCTCCCTGCAGCGCTCCAACTCGGCATCCACCTTTGCAAACCCAAACAGCCACGCATTGTCCGGCCCAGCTGCAGTGCCTGACCTGCACGTGGCAAGGCGCTCCAGCTCCTCTTCGGTGTACTCGGAGGCCGACGGCGCGCCAGCAAGGTGCGCAACAGCACGCCGGAAGGTCAGGTCTCTGGCCATCGCCTTGACCAGAGCATTGCGAGCGCTGATCTGCCTGTCAGATGAGCGGTGACCCTCGCGAGTCGCCTGCACAGCATCGTGAACAGCTCTTGCTGCGACCAGGGCGCCAACAAGCGCCTCAGCTGCCTGCGCAGCGCACTCTGTCACGTAGGCCGACAGCTCCAGCTTGTACTCAGGTGATGCCTCGAAGTTGTCAACTGCCGAACGAGTGATGAGGCCGCGCAAGTTGCGCATTTTCTCCAGCGCCTTGCGCGCAGAATCTCGGGAGCGGCTGGCCCAGCGTTTCATCGTGGATCGCATCTCAAGGTGGAGAGCAATTGCAACTGGATCAGCGAGTTCGAGACCAAGCGTCGCCTTGTACTGGTACTCGATGTACTGGCGCAGCGGAGATGATGCTGTGGGAGCCCGGCGGTCCATGTCACTGAGGCGGCTGACAAGTGCACCCACGCTCCCCAGAATGGCTGGTTCTGCTATGTTCCAAGACGTGGCTGCAAATGCCAACAGATCCATTCTCTTCTGCGCGAGAACGGCAGAGCGGAGAATGACGAGCGTCCATGCACCGAGCAGAATGGCCACAAAATTCCGGCTCATCCACCTCTCCTTGCGCAGCAACCAAATCTCTATCGTGTCATGGAAATGTTGCGTAGTCATTGGCCGCACGATAGGTATGAGATGAGAAAGACCAGCCCAAAGCGTCTCCACCTGCTCAAACACCTTCCTGCCAATGTTGACAGCAAACAGAGCACCATTCTTCACCATGCACGCCTGCTCGTGCATGTTGCTGTGCACGTAGCCGACCGCCTTGCGCACATTCGGAAAATATTTGCTCACAGTTGACTGGGCGATGCCACATGCGGCGTCAAAGCCCCACAGGATCTGATCATATGACCCCCTTAGTGTGCTCATAAACAACATATACATTGTGCGCCGCTCAGAAGTGGAAAATACGGCAGAACCGCGGCCGGGAAAGCCGTGACAGCAGCAAGAGATCCCCATACACGCATTCGCCTGCACATTGCCCAGAACACCGGCTCTCTCCTTATCGGACAGTGCTCTGAATTCAGTGGGGCAACAATCGGAGGCTTTATCTTCGTCAACCGGCTGGCCAGCTTGTTTGAGGACTTCTTTGTGAACCGCGCCCCGGAAGTAACTGAGTACACCCGAACACGTGCCTGCATTTTTAGCATAGTTCCACAGTTTGAAGCAGGCGTCGCTGGCGAACGCAATGATTTTGTTTCTTCCAGAACCGTAGCCAAGCACAGAGCAAGCGGGGCACGCAGCGAACGCCCCACGCGGATACTCTGGTAAAAGATCGGCCACCGACAGCACGTGGGAGTACACGCCATGCTGCACATACTGATATGACCAGTGTGCATCGCTCAGCTGGCTTGCAGAGAAAGAAGAAGGCTGCGCAAAGCGGTCACCTTCTACACCAGGAATGGGTACAACAGTATTTGCAAGCATACGATAAAAGCCTGCGCAAGCGTGAGTTCTGCTGCTGCATGAGCAAGCAATAGAAGGGAGCGCACCTTGGGTGGATGTGCCCGTCTCCACCTGCAAACAAGCGTGCTGGTCCAACAGCTGGTTGTCAAACAAAATCGATCCACCTGGACGGGCGGCGGTGAAGCCTATTGTCTGTGGATTAGGCTCCACGAAGGCGCTGCATACCGCGCAAAAGTGCTGCGGCCATAGAACCAGAAAAACAAAAGATGCAGTCACCAGCGTGACGACGCGCGTAGAGTACGGCTGCTGAACGCATTGCTTAGCAGCGAAGCAGGAGTGCGCTGCAGAGGCCACAGCCAGCTGGGCTGCGGTGTCGCTCTGGAGCTGCTCGCCGCGGCTGAGAGCATAGGCACCCAGTGCACCGCAGCTGCTCACGTAGGCGTGACGGTCGCCCGGGCGTGCATCACACTGAGCCTGCTCCACTGCAGCACGTCTCCGTCTCCACGCGCTCGTTGTGCGCCGGAGCATCTCTGCTACTTCCCCGCGCAAACGATCGAGGTAGCCCACAACCGGCGCAGGCTCGTCATCATCAACTACAACGGGAAAGCCACCGTTGTCGCTGCCAGCCTGGCGCCTCGTGCCAGGTCGCAAGCCCTTCTGCCCAGGCCGAGCCCGCCAGGGCAAGCCCGACGTGTCAGCCCGACCCAGCGGGGCTTCCTCGTTCACGGCCGCCTCTTCTCCAAAGCCTTTGAAGCTCTTGTCCCAACGGAAGGCGACACCGTGTCCTTCGCGCACCGTGTCCGTCGTGTCCTCCCCACGAAGCTGTTTGGGAGGGCGTTCCACAGTAGCAACTAGACGAAAAATACGGGGATACTTGTCCCTGCAAGAAGGCTAAGCGCACTGCCTGGTGCCAGGGAAAATGGAGCCGGAAACGGCGCCGCACCCCCAGCTACCAGCAGCCTCCTGCCAGGCCATTCCGGGCAGGCGCGGACGTAGTTCTCGCAGCTACTGGACGTTGATGGTGCGCTCCAAGTTGTGTCGCTGCCGGCAGAGCGTCAGGAGGGGGGGGCGCGCACACCCAGCTGCGCAGCGCTGGCGCTCAGCTCTCACTCACCGCTCGCGACACGCTCTTCGCACCAACAAGCTGTCTCAAGAGCTCCACTTGAAAGGCGGACTCGCGAGGGTGACGGGGCAGCGCAGACAACCAGTGAGAAGGCGGCGTGCGAGGGCTTCAACTTCTCCGCTCTGGCCACGGCTCCCTACCCCACCGCTCAGCCTGAGAGTTGGGGAGGGCGCGCAGGTGTGTGCGACTGACGCGCAGGCGCGCGCGCGCGGGCGCGCGCGCGCGCGGCAAGATTCCGGAAGCATTTCTAACATCTACCGCAACGCTGTCCTGTGTTTCTACCCGCGGCGAAACGCCTCGAGGATTACGACCCTATGACTGGCTCCCGCCACAAGCTGGACTACACGATGCCGTGCGGCACGACAGGCCCCCGGAT
>Ga0114971_10003140_pt1 | contig 11243 bp, 8 predicted proteins | sample M_140625_MF_Meta_FD_87320 | JGI IMG/M metagenome (GOLD analysis project Ga0114971, IMG submission 87320) | Freshwater microbial communities from Lake Montjoie, Canada to study carbon cycling - M_140625_MF_MetaG | ecosystem: Environmental > Aquatic > Freshwater > Lake | place: Lake Montjoie... | reverse complement strand
CGGAGTCGGTCGAGTCAACATTTTCGCTGGTAAACATGGCGAGGGGATTTCCGCCTTTGAAGATGACGACGCTGCCCAGGCCGACGAGTGCGAGGAGGTGGACGGCGATGGCGATGAGGAAAGGGGTGGAGGTGAGGAGGGCGGTGAGGGCGAGCCACTTTCTTTTCTTACTTTTGGGCGCGGTGGGAGGGGTAGGGCGAGGGGTTCGGATGGGGGGTGTGGGGGCAGGTGGCATGGGAGGGGAATGCTTTACTATTATTTGGCGGGAAGAGCGAGCGAGATAGAGAGGTCGGAATATTTGATCGCGAGGATTGAGAAAAGTGATAAGATAAATTTATGGAAAGAGTTTTTAGAAAAAATGGAATACGGAAGGGCCAAGCGGGTTTCACCTTGGTGGAGTTGCTGGTGGTGATCACAATCATTGGGTTGTTGGTTGGACTAGTTTCGGTGGCAGTTCCGAAGGCGATTGAATCGGGGATGAAAGCAAAGGCAAAGGGGGAGTTGACCGCGATTGTGTCGGCGGTCAAAGCGTACAAGCAGGAGTATGGGCAGTGGCCAGTAGCTAAATCCCAAATGGATTCGGTGGCAGATGAGTATAACTCGTGGTACGGTCCGCCCACCACGGAAAGCGAATCGAAGGATCTGATGAAGATTTTATCGGGAGATATGACAGTGCAGAAAGATGGACAAACGATGAATCCGAAGGGGGCTCGCTTTTTGGAGGGTGCTAAGACCGACGGCACCTTTCAGGATCCTTGGGGGAAGCAGTACAGTGTGAAGATGGACACGAACGAGTCGGGAGGAGTGGAGTATTATGGATCGTCAGGCACTCAAGAAAATATCCGAGTGACAGTAATCGCGGTGAGCTTAGGGAAGAACGGCACACAGGAAGATCCAGAGAAAAAAGTAACAACAACGTGCGACGACGTGTTTAGCTGGCGCTGAGTATTTCCTAGAAATCTTTGGTATTTTTCTCCTTTTGTTTAGCGGAGATATGTGATTTCAGGTAAGTGTTGATAATCTGCTCGAAGGGGGGGGGCGTATTCTATTGTATAAGTAATTGGTATTGAGTGGTTAAAACAGTTCATAAGTAGTCCTAGTTGCATATCTTTATTTCGTAAGCAATACTATTGAATACATGAAGGCAAATTGCCTAAGTTGTGAGGAGGTAAATCAATGAAAATAGTACCCAATCGTTTTGCAATTCTCTGCGTGGCCCTTGGACTGACTCCGTTTTTCAATTCCAGTGCACGCTCTGCGGTCACGGTCGACGGGACGAGAGATGCGGACTATGGATCTCCTGTATCGGTACAAACTCTGAGTTCCTCTTGGGGAGGAGGCAACACCTTAGCGAGCCTGAGTGCCAAGCAGGATGGGGGAACCTTGAATATTTTTCTCGCAGGTCGAGCCAACGGAAACACCGTATTTATCTTTATCGATTCCAAAAGTGGCGGGGCCAACAAGATCGTGAACAATCTCTCCTCAGGTGGCGGGGAGGAGTGGAGGCTGAATAATCTGGGCACCAGCACCACGGATGGCATGACTTTTGAGTCGGAATTTTCCCCGGATTACGCAATCAACATTCAGTCGGCCGGTTGGACATCCCTTTTTCCTTTGAATCCAGCTTCGCCACAAAGTCGCAGTTACATCGGAAACTGTCTAAACGGTGGAACCGCCTCGGGCGGGCCCGTGATGGTTTTAGCCGCAGATCCTTCGGTCGATGTCACGGATGTCGCCACACATGACAAGGGTTTTGAGCTTTCCCTTAATATTGCCTCCTTGGGAGTGCCGTCGGGAGCAGGCCAAACGGTGAAATTTATGGCGCTGATCATCAATAATAACATTAACTACATGGGCAACCAGACTTTGGGATCGTTGCCCTCGACTCAAACTACTGACGTGGGAGGATGGGGAAACTTTCAGGGGCTTAACTTCGAGACATTGGCGGGAACCCAGACCATCACGGTGACGGTCGACAACACCGACACCGACGGGGATGGAATCCCGGATGATACGGACACGGATGACGATAATGATGGTTTGACCGATGTTCAGGAAGCGGCGCTGGGCACAAATCCTCTTATAAAAGATACCGATGGGGATGGTTATAATGACGATGCCGAAGTTAACGGAACTTCCTCCCTCGTGCGGGTAACGAACCCGCTCAAGAAGAATTACGCCACTTTGATGATTGCTGGTGATTTTCTAACGCCTTCATTTAGTGATGCCCCAACGGCGGAGAACAATATGGCCTTGGATGCCGGGAAAGAGTTTGAGTATTCCCTTAATTACAATTTCCGTTCTTCTGGGAATTTTAATTTGAAGTTTCTGGGGAACTCCTGGATCAACAACTGGGGAGCAGGCGCCACCCCTAGCACACTTGCGCAGGGAACTTTCGATAACAATATTCCTCTCGCAGTAAATGCCACCGGTTACTTTACGCTCAAAATTAACCACGATGCCTTGACCTACAGTTTTGCCCGAACGGTGTTTTCTGACTTTGCAGCTTACGCTACGGCTTATGGATTGACGGGTGACGAGGCAGCGGATGATGACATCGACGGCATCAGCAACGGGGCGGAGTTCACTGCCAACACTGACCCAACCCGAGTCAATGATGCCCTTGGGCCCGTAATCACTCTCAACGGCAACGCGTTGGTGGGCGTGGCTGTGAATGACACTTACACGGATGCTGGGGCTACGGCCACCGACAACGTGGACAGCAGCGTCACGGTCAATTCCTCGGGTACGGTCGACACTGCCACGGTGGGCACTTACACAATTACATACAGCGCAACAGATGTGGCCGGCAATGCGGCCGCGACCAAAACGCGCACAGTGATCGTCTATGATCCAGCAGCCGGTTTCGTTAGCCGTTTCACGAGTGTGACAGTTCCAGGAAACTACACCACACCGGGCACCTGGGATGTTTCGGGCGGCTCAGGCAACTCAATGATCTTGGTTGGTAATTTCAAGTGGAAGTTACTGTACGATTTTACCAGTGCCCGATCCATCGAGTATAAAGTTGTCGAAGGTGCATTTTGGGCGAGTGCCTATCAGTGGGGCGCGGGAGGGGCGCTCGGTGCAGGAAATGCCACGGCGAGCGTTACTCCAGGAAGATATGCTTTCGAACTGGATGAGCTATTGAACAGTGCATCTTTGACCCGAGTAGGGGACTTGCCACCCAGCGCCCTATCCTACACGCCTTCATTGGCAAGCGGAACGGTGGGGACGCCGATCAGCAGCTTGACGCCGGCGGTGACGGGTACGGTGACATCTTATTCAGTCAGCCCAGCCCTGCCGTTGGGACTCTCCCTTGATACATCCTCGGGCGTAATCAGTGGAACGCCTTCAGCGGCTGCTTCTTCAGCCGATTACACGGTGACGGCGACCAACGGGACAGGAAGCACCACGGCAACAGTAACGATTGAGGTGGCGGCCGCGCCTGAGGGCAGCACGTTTGCAGGTGCCTACCCAAGAGCGAGTATGACAGATGTGGCACCGAACGGGCTGACATATCTGGCCAACTACGCGTTTGGCGGAAATGAAACAACGCCAGCCACGTTGCCGGTTCAAGACATGAGCGACCCAACCAAATTGCGATTGGTTGTTGTGTTTCGCACGGATGATTCCACGTTGCCCTTGAATGCACTGGGTGGGGAGACGACGGCTGATCTGGCTGGCGGCTGGAGCACAAGTGGAGTGTCGGTGGAGGATTCAACGGACGTGTCGCCTGTGCCTCCAAATACCGTTCGAAAGGTCATTAGCGTGGATCGAGGAACGGCTTCCAAGAAGTTCCTCCGAGCCACAGTAACGAAGTAAGACGTAAGTTTGACGTGAATTAAAAAGGGGCTGGAGGCTACAAGCTTCCAGCCCTTTTTGTTTATGGATTGGTAGGGACGAGTTCTTTGTTGTGAATTTTGGGCGAACTTAGGGCGACCAGTCGCATGGTCGCCGATGTTAGCGTTGAATCTCTGGGTTTCGAGCGAGGCGGGCTAGGGATTGGCCCCTGGAAACCTGCCCCCGCCCATTCAGGTTTCTCATTCCATGACAGAATGGGTGTCCGCGCATGCGGAGGAATTGCCCGCCCTACCAGTGAAGGGTCCTTCATCATGAATTTTGGGCGAAGGTAGGGAGACCAGTCCAATCCTCCTTCGGAATGATTCGGACAAGTGCGCTCTCCACTTTGACGGGGTCGAGATGACGCGTGAACCCCATCCTGCGTGAAAGGCGACCCTCGATCCTTAGATGTTGGGTGAGCCCTAGTGACGGATAGGGGATAAGTAATTGGTTTTTGCTCGACCCGAGCGGCTTATTTTTGTTTTGTTCATTGTATGAATATACAAAAACTCACCGCACTCCTCCTAACTTCCTTGGTGGTCGCGATCTCCCTTTCTAGGGCAGACAGCGCGCCCGAGGCTTCGGCGCAAGACACGAAAAAAATGGTGCAGAACAACTTTGTTGAGACAGCTCAAAAAGGGGTGAAGTTGAGTGGGTATGTTGATGCAGGTTATAGCTACAATTTTACTGGCTCGGGAAATAACTCGATGGTTTCGACAAGATACGCCACAGATACGGCTCAACGGGGCGACTTTAACCTTTATGCAGTTAAATTGGCTCTAGAGAAGTCGATGACCTCGGAAAACAGAGCGCAAGCTGGATTCCGGACTGACGTGATGATTGGAGAGGATGCTTCCTATTTCCTTAATCGGAGTCCAAACGCTGGCTATAATACAAACAACAACTCGAATAGCCTCTTTTTGGAGCAAGCCTATGTCTCGATCCGTGCTCCCGTGGGTAACGGATGGGATTTTAAGGTAGGCAAGTTTGTCTCCACGTTGGGTTACGAGGTAATGGAGCGTCCTGCGAATATGAACACGACGTTCGGGATACTTTTTAATGTGATGCCCCTTTACTACACGGGGGTTTTGTCCTCGTACAAATTTGATGATTATCTTGATGGGAAGCTTGGGGTGGTCAACGGATCGAATAGTGACAACAACACTACCCTGAACCCGAATGCAGGGGACGGGGTGGCCTTGTTAGCCTCCCTCGATGTGACGGCTCCCGGGGGAAATGCGAACTGGAGTAATAATTTTCAGTACAGCACGGGATATGACAACAACACATCGACCGGATCAACGAACAGCAGTCTGACATCCACCAGCCAACCTGCGCGCTCCAACAACGGAAATATTTCCGCTTACATGCTTGTTTATAATTCTTGGGGAAATTGGGCGCCGAAATTCGCCGAAGATAAGCTCCTCTTCGCTTTTAATACGGTCTTCGGAAATCTCAGCGGATCAGCTCAAAGTGGTCCGGCCAACATCAATACCCACTGGTATGGGGCGGGAGCCTATGCGAAGTACCAGTTTAACGACTGGTTTAGTCTTTGTAGTCGTGGTGAGTACTTAGGGAGTAATAATGATGGAGTCATTGGCTATGTTGGAGCGAGCACGACTCACAATACGCCAGAGGCAAATAATCCAACGCGGCACGTCACAGGAGTAAATCTTTGGGAGTATACTTTGACGGCAGGTTTCAACGTGATCGACAATCTGCTGATTCGGGCGGAATACCGATTGGATTGGGGATCGAATCTTTATCAGGTGCAGAGTGGGGCGGCGCAACCCGAAGGGCAGAATGGGCCTGCCCACTATGCGGGGGCCGAAGTAGTCTACAGCTTCTAAAGGAAGCTCATTTTAAGAAACCCCGAGATGCTTTGGCTTCTCGGGGTTTTTTTGTTTTTGATGGGAAAAGAGCGAAAGTTCCCTAGGCCAAGGATATGTGTAGTCGATATTCGAGGACAAAAGGTCAGGCCAAGGTAGGTCGGCGTCGAATCGTCATTTCATCTGCTCCCCAGGGCTTGATTCGACCGACGGATCGCGCGGTGGTGTTGAGGCTGGGGGCGGAGGGGATCGAGGAGTCGACTTTGCGGTGGGGATTGGTGCCTTCTTGGGCGAAGGATGTGACTATAGGGGTACGGTGTTTGAATGCTCGAGCGGAGACACTTTTTGAAAAACCAGCTTTCAAGGAGGCGTTTCAAAAGAGGCGTTGTCTGGTTCCGGCAGATGGTTTTTGGGAGTGGGAAAAGATCGGATCACGAAAGGTTCCATGGAAGTTTACTCGACCTGATGGGGACGAGTTTCTCATGGCTGGGTTGTGGGATCGATGGATGGGAGGAGGGGAACCTTTGGAGAGTTTCACTATCATTACAACAACTCCAAATGGAGTGGTGGGGGAGGTGCACAATCGCATGCCGGTGATTCTGACTGCTGAGGATGGGGCGGCGTGGTTGGAGCAAGGATCGGCAGGTTTATGTCGGCCTGTGGCCGATGAATATCTCTGTAAAGCGGGTGAACCCCCACCTGTGGTTGAGGATGCTCAAGAAGAATTTACCTTTTAGTCTTCGATAAGAGCGAGGCTAAGGGAGGTGAGAGGTGCTTGGAGGGAGAGAGTGCGAAAATGATAAAGCGGGTCTAGGGTGGATGGGTGAGTACGAAAAAGAATCGGCTAGCTGGGGAGGTGAGTCCGTATTTATTGCAACACGCGCAGAATCCGGTGGATTGGATGCCGTGGGGAGAGGAGGTGTGGGCGAAGGCGAAAGCGGAGAACAAGCCAGTGTTTCTGAGTATAGGATATTCCACGTGTCACTGGTGTCATGTGATGGAGCGAGAATCGTTTGAAAGTGAGTCGGTGGCGGAGGTGTTGAATCGTCATTTTATTCCCGTAAAAGTGGATCGAGAGGAGAGGCCAGATGTGGATCGGGTATATATGACGGCGGTGCAAGCGATGACAGGACAGGGGGGTTGGCCTTTATCAATTTGGGTTACGCCTGAGGGGAAGCCGTTTTATGGGGGGACGTACTACCCACCAGTGGGAAGTCATGGACGACCAGGATTTACGGATGTTTGTCAGCAGATTGGTGCGGCTTGGAGGGATCGAAGGGAAGAGGTGGTGGGGTGGGCAGAGGATTTAACTTCGAGAATTCGTGGGTTGGGGCAGGGGACGGAGGGGGGTGCGATCGGAGATGCGGAGAAGATTCTTCGGGCGGGAACGGATGAAATGGCTAGGGAGTATGATCGGAAAAACGGGGGTTTCGGCGGGGCCCCCAAGTTTCCTCGACCGAGCCAGCCGCTTTTTCTTTTGCGAAGATGGTGGGCTGAGCGGGATGAAAGATTATTAGAGATGGTGCGGCATACGGGGATGGCGATGAGGTCGGGAGGAATATATGATCAGGTGGGAGGAGGATTTCATCGGTATGCGGTGGATGGGGAGTGGGCGGTTCCGCATTTTGAAAAGATGTTGTACGACAATGCGCAGTTGATGGGATTGTATGCGGAGTTGGGGGTGGCCACGGGGGCAGAGTGGCCTGGGGAGGTGGTGGCGGGAATTGCGAAATATTTGGAAAGGGACTTGGCGGTGGAGGGAGGGGGGGTGGCTTCGGCGGAGGATGCGGATAGTGAGGGTGCGGAGGGAAAGTTTTATGTTTGGACGAAGAAGGAAGTGGCGGAGTTGGCCACGGTCGAGGAGATGAAGTTAGCGGAGGACCTCTGGGGATTGACGGAGGAGGGAAACTTTATGGATCCTCATGTGCCCGAAAAGGGTTGGAATGTGCTGGCGCGAAAACGAAATCCAAGATTAGAAGAGAGGAACCGATTAGAGGATTTGAGAAGAAAGTTGGAGGAACGAAGGGCGGATCGGATTCGGCCAAGCAAGGATGACAAAGTATTGGCCTCGTGGAACTCGCTGGCGATTTCGGGTTACGCGCGGGCGGCGAGGTGGGGTGGAGGGCAGAGGTATGGCAAGAGGGCGGAGGAGATTTGGAGATTCTTGGAAGAGAATCTTGTGCGGGAGGATGGAACTCCGAGGCATCGGTGGAGGAATGGGGAAGTAGATGATGCTCGGTTGTTGGAGGATTACTCGGGGGTCTTGCAGGCGCTGGTTGATCTGCATCAAGCCACATGGGAGGTAAGGTACTTGCAAAGGGCGGTGGTCTTGGCAGGGCAGATGTTGGAAACCTTTGAGGATAGGAAGGGGGGCGGTTTGTGGGCGAGTGTCGATGGCAGTTTGATTGCTCGAATGAAGGATGATTATGACGGAGCAGAGCCGAGTGGAAATGCGGTAGCGGCCCTGGCTTTGGCGGAGTTAGGGAGATTAACGGATGAGCCGAAGTGGACGGAGGCGGCGAAGAGGATCCTGGATTGGCTGGGTGAGCGGATGCGGAGATTGCCACAGGCGGTACCTCATGGACTGCTGGCGTTGCAACGGGTGAGTGAGGGGCAGGCACGGTTGGTGCTAGCGGGACCGAAGTCGGATAGGGAAAGTTGGGCTGCGGCTATAGGAAAAGTGTATCGGCCTGATGTTCTAGTCACGTGGGCGACGGAGGATCACCCGAGCGAATTTGTGCGGGGCTTAGCTGAGCAGGCTAAGCTGGTGACCGCGTATTTATGTGAGGGCCAGTGCTGCCAACACCCAGTGACAAAGATAAGTGATTTGGAAAATCTTCTAGGTAAAACAATCAGAACCGCCTGAAAAGATTAGTCTATTTGCAAATATGCTGCTCTTAGATGGAGCAAGAAAAGAGACGGCTACTTGGCGGTACGGAAACCGATACGGGTTGAGCCCCCAGGTTTAGAAGCTGAGCGGACAGCATCCGAATTACTCACGGAAGCTTCGTCTAAATAGTTTCCACCGATGAATAAGGGTTCGAGGGGATTGGGGGAGGCGATCCATTCACTCAAATTACCACCAAGGTCGCGATGTTGGTATGGGCCGGTGTCGTCGGGAACCGATTCTGCGGGGAGGACATGAACATAGGTGTCAGGGTTGGTACCTGCGGGCAGATGAATGCCGAGATTGATATTGGGGGCGGTGGCGCTGGTGCCCCATGGGTAGGGTAGGTTGTCCTTTCCTGAGGCGGCACGGATCCACTCGCCTTTGGAGGGGAGACGACGACCAAGCCACTTGGCGTAGGCGCAGGCACTGGGGTAGTCGACTCCGAAAACAGGGGTATCACGAGAAATACGGATTTGGCCATTGTATTTGTCCACCTTACGGGCTCGGGTGATCATCTCCTGCCAATCGTTGGGTTGGAAATCTTCGGGTTTCGTTTTGGATGCGGCGGTACCGAAGGGAAGATAGGTTTTCCAATTCTTTTCTGACTGCATGGCGTTGAGAAACTTTTCATACTGACCGATGGTGACCTCGTGGCGATCGAGTTCGAAGTCGCGGACATGGATAGATTCTTGGCCCGAGAGATATTTACCTTTAGGCACTGGGATAGATTCGTTGCCGAGCTTCCCCGGGAGGTCGGTGACGAAAGCCCAGTAGAGGACACGAACAAAAAGAGCGAGAAAAGCGACGGCGGCAATGGATCCGAGGAGTATTATCCATTTCCTTTGGATGCGAGCCCGAATGGCTTTTTGGGTCGCTTCAATTTCTTCTTGGCGAACGTGAACGGCTTGGACTCCTGCGAGTTGACGTTCGAAGTCACGGGTTCGGCGCATGAGATCGAAGGCAGAGGTGCCTGGATTGCGTAAAAGTTTAAGGAGGGGGTCAGTTTGGGGAGATTCGGGAAGAAGTGGTTCCAAGATAGAGGCGAGGTGGCTGGAATTCTCATGGAGGGTAGCTTCGGGGGCGCCAGGGTAAGCGGCGGGGTTGCGGAGGCGTGGAGTGCCACGGGTGGAGAGGGTGTAGTCGTAGGCGCTAAGGAGGCGGGCTGGGATGGAAGAGGATTCCATTTCCCAAAGGACGGAGCCAAGGGTAGAGGTGAGGCGAGCACAGGAGACGAGATCGGGTTTTTCTCCTGCGAGATGGAAGTGGAGCAGGGAGGAGTTGGCGACGGGTTCTAGGGCAACAAAGATCCGTTCGTCAGAAGGAATAGATTCGTAAAGTGAGTAAATGGAGGCGTGATTGAGACGGGCGTAGTTGCGAATGGCTTTAGTGAAATGGGGGGAGCCAGCGGGTGGAACAAGGACTTGAACATTGCGTTCAAGTTGATGGTGTCGAGCCCAGTAGAGTCGGCCCAATGGATGCGGACCTGCGGGTGAGATGATGTGGTAGGGACCGAAGCTACGACCTGAGAAGTTCTCCATGAGTTCAGCCATGGCGAGAGGGAGTTGTTCCTCGGCAGGAAGGCAGGGGATGGGAAAGGCGGCGGGGAGAGTACCGCTCAGGTCGAAGCGACTGATGAGCCCAACGGATATCTCGGGGTCGGCTTCGGCAAGAAGAAGAATCTCTTCGGCGCGGTTTTGATCGGCCCAGAAGATATCGGTCAAGAGGAGGGCGGCGTGGCGGTTTGAAGTGAGAGCTGTGGTTAGAGCAGCGAAATCGGAGAGGGGTTCGAAGGTGGCGGTGGGAAAGAATTCGCGAAGAAGGGCGGCGAGATTCGCCGCGGCTTCTGGATCCTCTTGGGCGAGGAGAATCGTGGGCACGAATTATCTTGGGCGAGAATAGGAAATGGAGAAAGGGTGGATTTGAGGCGTTGAAGAGAAAAAAGAGGCGAGAAAGGAGGGTTAGCGTTTTGGGTGCTGGGTAAGGGCGAGGCGATGGACAGCATAGGCTGCGCCGAATCCATTATCGATATTCACAACGGTGACTCCAGGGGCGCAGGAGTTGAGCATACCGAGAAAGGCGGTGATTCCTTCAAGGTGGGCGCCATACCCGATGGAAGTGGGGACAGCGATGAGCGGGTGGCGTAGGAGGCCCCCAAGGACGCTGGGCAGGGCGGCTTCCATTCCAGCAACGACTATTAGGGCGTCAACGGTTTGCAATTTAGGTAGATGGCGGAGGGTGCGATGGAGGCCAGCGACCCCAATATCATAAAAACGTTCGGGCCGGTGACCGAGAAACTGGAGAGTGACGAAGGCTTCTTCGGCCACGGGATGATCGGAGGTGCCTGCGGCGCAGATAGCGACTTGGAGGGAAGGGGTTAGAGTCCGAGGTTTGCGAGAAGCAGCGAGTGTGAAAGTGCGGGCGGTGGAATGATATTTTCCCTTGGGAAAAAGCCGACAAAGGGGCCGGGCTTTAGCAGATTCGACACGAGTGACGAGTACAGGCTGTTTTTCGGCATGAAGGCGACGAGTGATGGCGGCGATTTGTGAAACGGTTTTGCCTGCACCGTAAACAATTTCTGGGGCGCCTAGGCGCTGCTGTCTTTGCAGATCGAGTTCGGCAAAAGCGCGGGGCAGGAGAGCGCGGGAGGGGCGACGGCTCGCCATAGGAATTAGGCGAGGGCGGCT
>Ga0114971_10003139_pt1 | contig 11243 bp, 13 predicted proteins | sample M_140625_MF_Meta_FD_87320 | JGI IMG/M metagenome (GOLD analysis project Ga0114971, IMG submission 87320) | Freshwater microbial communities from Lake Montjoie, Canada to study carbon cycling - M_140625_MF_MetaG | ecosystem: Environmental > Aquatic > Freshwater > Lake | place: Lake Montjoie... | reverse complement strand
TCACATGTTCCTCAGTGCGAGCGTTGGAGGTTTGAACGATCACCGTGCTGCCAGAGACCTGCGCGCTGACGGCGTTCAAACCGAATGTTTGCCTTATTGTGCCATTGACATAGGTCTCTACGCGACCACTGCGAGTAACCGCAGCGACAGTGCTGCCGTCCGTAGCAGCGAAGATAATGTTAGATCCAAATGTTCTCCGAAGAGTTCCGTTTTCGAATTCTTCGGCTCTTCCGTTGTTAACTCGTACTGTTGTCATAAAGTTGGCAGGGGTAATTGCGTTAGATTATACGCATGCGGTGATGTTACATGTATATGCTGTGAATGGTAGAATAAATGCAGAATTTTAGAACGACTTATCTTGCATCTTAGTCAGCGTCGATGCCCGCGTCTCGATGACCTCTTCTTCCTCGGAAGTCTGTTTTTTGATTTGCCCGTTTTTGGAGACGACTTGGCTTGATGCGGTCTTGCGCGTTTTTGTCGTGCCAGCGCGTTGCTTGCGGGCCTCTTGGTCACTCATAGCTACAAGACCACAGGACTCAACCTTCGGATCCGTGGAGGCTCTTGTATAGTGTGCGACAACAGGAGGGCGTGTGCTCGCGCAAGCCGAAAGAACGACCGTGAATAAAACCAAAAAAGCAGAACGGCAGAGGCTCTGGCAAGGGCGAACAGGAGTGTAATTCATGGGATAGAAGGAAGCGTGGAGAGAAGCCCGATAATCTCTACTGTACAACTGGGCCGCTTTGGATGACTTGCTTGAGGATCATCTCGGTTTCGAAAAAGGGGTCTTGAGTTGATTTTTTACTAGGTGCGGCTGCCGGAGCGCTCGGGGCGCTATCTCCCTGACCTTGAGCTGCGGCGGCAGGCGCAGCCTCAGCAACAGGCTGCATGGTGCCGCGTCCGGTCTCCGAGAAGATTCTTTCCTGAATGTCATCTTTGATTTCGGTCTTTTCCGTGCCGTCTTTCATGTAGCGACGAGTGGTGCGAACGAGATCGGATATTTTGATCTCCATCGTGACTTCACAGGATCCATCAGCAAAGTATTTGATATTAGTTGGCACTGCAGCTTTGAGCAGTTGGGAAAGACTCGCCATGGCCTTGTCATTTTCCAAACACATGTCGCGTACAGTCGTATCACCACTGATTTTCTGTCCCATCATTCGCGCTGCAAGGCGGCGGTAGGCGTCCATCTCAGCAGCTCGTTTGGCCATGATCTTCTGGTGTCCTTCGGAGCCAGGAATCGCAGCGTTGCCCATCACATCGATGACTTTGTCTGTCACATTGCGATCGGTTTTTTCTTTCTCCGAGGTATTAGCAAACGACCCATCTGCGAGATGATTTCCTTTGATGACACGGTTGAGGGTTTCAATGACCTCCTGGATTTTCACGGCTCGCACGACTTGCACACGCCCATCAGCGAGATACTCAGGCTCACCGACCGACAATGAGCCAACAAGCGAGGCGGAGACGGCTCCAGCGATAGAGTCATCACCGGCAGCCAGATCTTGGATCGTCGTATTCGAATCAACCTGTAAACCGTAAAGGCGCTCAGCAAGCAATCGATCCGCATCGAACTCAGCCGCGCGAGTTGCAGTGAGGCGGACTTGCGGCCCCGCCTTCTGCCAAATCTCAGGAAGTTTGGGCGCAGCTTCTTCGCTTGGCTTTACGGCAGCGTAGATTGAGGGGGCGGTAATGATGCTAGAAGCGATTGCGAAGGTTGGGATGAGGAGGAAACGATGCAGAGTTTTCATATCTGCAACGAAACTATGAAATCCCTAGAAGCGCGTAAACAGGCAATTCAACGAGTGGAAAAAATGCCATGCTCAGTGGTCGCTAATGGCTCCTGAACGGCAGACACTCGAAGTCAATAATGGCAAAAAACGTCATCATATTCCCTCTGGATCACATGAACGTGATGATAGTAATGCCTTATTCGTCGCTTTGTTCGTCGCCTTGTTCGTCGCTTTCTCTTTTGATTTGGGCTTCATTTGGACTCAACTGAAAAACTAAATTGAGAGCTTGACAACTCTGATCATACTCACAGCTCAAAGGAGCAACCCCTCCAGTTTATTGACTCCCTAATTAATGTGACCAAGCGATGAGTGAAACATTTTTTGAAAATTGGCTAAGCTATTCAAATGTTAAAACTATTAGGGGCATCGCATTTTTCAGCGTCGAACTCTCCCAATTCTTGGGGTCACTAAAATACACGCGCCCTTTTAATCGCGTAAAACTACGTTAACCGAAAATCACCCAACCAAGCTGCCTTTCACTTTAAATCACAAAAGTCTGCATCTTGGAGATGAGGCACAGCGATAGATTAGAGATTTTGGATGTGAAAAACCACTTGCTCTCTGTTGCTGGATTTTCACACGATCTATTCGAGGAGACGTCTAGTCTCACAAGGCAACTTAACCAAAAGCAAGAAGGAGCTAATCTCAGCTCATGTTACACTTTCAATGCAACCCTCTGATTATAATGTGGCGGAAGGGGCGGGATTCGAACCCGCGGTAGGTTACCCTACGTTCGATTTCGAGTCGAGTGCCTTAAACCGGACTCAGCCACCCTTCCTTGTAGGAGAAGCATATCATTACGCATTACGCTTCCGTGATAATGAAGCTAATCGCTGAATCTTTCCCTCGCAAGAAAAATCGCCCTTTTCTCCGCTTGCAGTTTCAACTCGAAGCAAAGTATTGATCTGGTGTTTCCGTGCGGGCAATCTCTCTTGCATCACGTGATATCGACGATCTTTTCTTAAACTAAAACCACTCTTCTTTCTATGGTAAAAAAACTACTTCATACCCGCTACCGCGTCACAGATCTCGAAAAAACAATCACATTTTACCGAGATGTACTCGGCCTTGAAGAAGTCCGACGCAGCGAGAGCGGGCGCGGCTCGAAGCTTGTTTTCTTCAAAGCACCAGGGAGCGAGGAGTTGATCGAAATATGCAAGTATGATGCAAGCGGCCCCGTGCAAGTCGGACCTGATCTCACTCACCTCGCTTTTGAGGTAGAGGACATCTCTGCCTTCGCTCAACATTCGGCGGCGCTTGGTTATCCACTGAGTGATGGCCCACATCGCAGCTCGAATGGCTCCGTGATTGCCTTCATTGACGCTCCGGAAGGCTACGAGGTTGAGCTCATCCAACCCGCCGCAAGTTAGAAATTAGGGCTCGATCGTTTCTAGAAATTTGAAATTTCCTTCCTCGACTTTCAAAATCGAGACAGGAATAGGAACTAGCGATTCGGGATTAAAGTTGATGACGCCGGTAAGCCCGGTGAAGCTTTTTATCGAGCGCAAGGCATCGCGCAGTTCTTCGCGGTCGAGGCCTCCGTTGGACTTAAGTGCATCAGCCAATACCTTCAGAGCATCGTATCCTAGAGCAGCCATAGCTGGAGGCGTAGTGGTCTGCTTCAATGCATACGACGCCAAAAATGCGCGTCCTGATTCCGTGGTGATCTCGGGATTGAAGCGGGCTGGTGCGTAGCAATTATTGGCGGCATCTCCTGCGGCAGAAAGAAAATCCAAAGAATCCCAAGAACCCGTCCCAAGAAAAGGCATGTTCAGACCCAGTAATCGGGCCTGTTTAATAATTTCGGCCGCCTGATCGGCGGGAGCAGGCAAATACACCACATCCGGATTTTTGCGTTTGATCATCGTTAATTGCTTCGAAAAATCTCGCGACGCAAGATCATAGGGTTCGCCAGCAACAATATTCTGCCTTTTACCTTTGAACTGTTTGCCAAAGGAAAAAGCTAGTTTCCGAGCATAATCACAATACGTGTCATACAGAACAATCGCAGTGCTCGCACGAAGCGAAGATGCAAACTTCGCCATCACTTCTCCGGAGTAAAAATCTACCGAAGAGAGTCGAAAAACCCATGGCTCTTTATCTGGAATCCCCGGCATCGTGGAGCCCAACGCGAGCATCGGAATCTTGAGTTTATTGGCCATATGAGCCGCCTCGTCACTTCCGGCAGACACGCCGCCAATCACAGCAACAACCTTGTCAATCTCGAGTAAATCCTTCACCGCGGTCCCGGCCCTGTCAGCCTCAGATTTTGTGTCGCGAACAATCAATCGGACTAATTGCCCATCGATGCCTCCCTTGGCATTGATTTCCTCCGCCGCTACAACAAGACCGTTCAATGCTGCCCCACCACTTCCTTGGGACTCTCCTTTGAGTGGAAGAAAAACACCCACATCGATGACCTTAAGGGGCGTTGGAGTTGGGGTGGGCGACTCAGGAGGAATCTCCGATGGAGCTTGCTGCGGGGACTCTGGTGACGTTGATACAGGCGCAGGACGGCAACCAGAACCGATCAAAATCGCGAGACATGAAATGATTGAGAACCAATAGTTCATCATGTCTACTCTAACAATACGCTCACCTCACCGCAAGCGCCCCCTTTGAAAAAGAGGATCGCGGATTTTCCTGTGAAGCAAATGACTTCGAGTCTTTAGGAATGTTGTGGCTAATGGGTTCCTGAAAAAATGAAAATAATTATCAAATTCCTCTTGCTATTATCAGGTGATTCCCTACAGTGCGCGTCCCGCTTTAGTTTGGTGGGATAAGTAAAACAACAACCAATTCGCTCTTTATAATATGGCAGCAACATCTGGACAAAAAATTCGAATCCGCCTTAAGGCATTCGATTACCGCATTCTCGATGCCTCGGCATCAGATATCGTCGAAACCGCGAAGCGTACCGGCTCGAAAGTAACCGGCCCAATCCCGCTTCCGACCCGCATCGAAAAATTCACCGTCAACCGCTCGCCCCACGTTGACAAAAAATCGATGGAACAATTTGAGATTCGCACCCACAAACGTCTTCTGGACATTGTGGACCCTACTTCTAAAACCGTCGATGAACTCCGGAAATTGAATCTTCCGGCCGGCGTAGACATCACCATCAAAATCTGACCGCTATGAGCATAGGACTACTCGGAAAAAAACTCGGCATGACCCGCATCTATGATGAAAAGGGTCGCGTCTCACCAGCCACAGTCATCGCTGCTGGCGGCAATCGCATTCTTCAAACCAAATCGATCGAAAAGGACAAATACACATCTGTTCAAGTCGGTTTTGATGACCAGAAGCCACAACGTGTTGGCAAGGCCATGACCGGCCATTTTGCCAAAACAGAGTCCACAGCCAAGCGCTTCATTCGTGAATTCCGCCTCGCTGACAACGCTGCGACTCCCGAAAGCGCCGAACTTCCTGTCACAAACTTCGAAGTCGGCCAATTCGTGGACGTCATTGGTCAATCCAAAGGAAAAGGTTTTCAAGGCACTATCAAGCGTCACAACTTTGCAGGTCAGCCAATGACCCACGGTTCCACGATGCATCGTCGAAATGGTGCTATCGGTAACCGCTCCACGCCAGGTCGTGTTTGGAAAAACATGGGCATGCCTGGTCACATGGGTGATGAGCAAGTCACTGTCCAAAATCTCCGCGTTCTCCAAGTTCGCAGTGAAGAAGGCGTGATAGTGGTCGCTGGAGCGATTCCTGGAGCCAAAGGTTCCTATGTTGTCGTTCGCCCCGCGATTAAGAAAACGACTAAATAAAAAAGATTTCCCGGCTAATAGGTCGGGGTTTTCATAGCACTGATGCCCGTAGAGCGCCGCTCTACGGGCATTATGCTTTTTTAAAATACCTCAATAACGAACCAGCTAATTCACGCGACTTAAAAGCACTAATCTTGTGACTATCGCATGATTTGAAAAACTTTTTTCCTGAGTTAACTCACCCTAAAAAGAATCCCTCATGATTCATCCAACGAACAAATGCAAACAAATATGGGACGCCTTTGTCTTGGTGATGACTTCAGTGGTAGCTGTAGAAATACCGCTCAGAATCGCGATGGATCTCCCCTTTCGTGGGGGGCTTCTTTTTTTAGATGTGTTCATTTCTTCTGTATTTGTAGTCGATTTGATTCTCACTTTTTTTTCGGCCTTTTATGTCAATGGCACTCTTATTAATGACCCAAAAAATGTCGCGAAACGGTATTTAAAGGGATGGTTCATTATCGATCTTTTAGCCGTGTTGCCGTTAGATCTGATTTTTGGAACATTCATGATCAATGTCCGCCTCTTGCGCTTGCTCAGGTTGGGGCACGTGGCCACATTTATGCAGAAAGTGGCTAATGCAAATGTGGTGAATGCCAGTCTTCTACGAATGCTTTTCCTCGCATTTTGGGTTTCACTTTTCGCGCATTGGGCGGCCTGCGGATGGATCGCCGCAGGAGCTGGAAATATTACCGATGAATGGAAAACAACTGAAAGCCTCCTCTATCTGCGAAGCCTTTACTGGGCTGTTACCACACTTGTTACAATCGGATATGGTGACATCACACCAGTAACACCGAAACAAACTATCTTTGCTATAATAGTCGAGTTACTTGGTGCTGGTCTCTACGGTTACGTAATCGCTATTTTCGCGAGCCTCGTCGCCAAGCTGGATGTGGCCCGCACCCATTTTACGGAAAAGATCGAAAAAATGAATACGTTCATGAGATTTCGCAAAATTCCGTCGGATCTTCAGGATCGTATTCGTAGCTATTATGAATATCTCTGGACCACCCGCCGGGGATATGATGAAGGTCAAGTTTTGACAGACTTGCCCGACTCGCTGAAAATCCAAGTTTCGCTGCATCTATGCAGTGGAATGATAGAGAAAGTGCCCATATTCAGCGGTGCGGGAGAGGATCTCATCAAGCAAATCGTTACAAAACTTAGACCAGGGATCTTCACACCCGGCGACTACATTTTTCGCGAAGGCGAAGTCGGCGACAGCATGTATTTCATAAGTCGGGGGAGCGTAGAAGTGGTTTCGAAAGATGGTAAAACCGCTTATGCAACTTTATCCCAAGGGAATTTTTTCGGTGAGATAGCATTGCTACTACAGCAACCCCGAAATGCGAGCATCCGCGCTCTAGACTATGTCGATCTCTACACTCTTGGCCACGGTGATTTTCAAGATGTGTTGCAAAAGTTTCCGGCTTTTATGGATCACATCCATGATCTCGCCAAAAAACGTCAGGAACAAATCGCTAAGCCCTAAATCGTCAAACCGATTTTCAACCTCCCATGAGAGTCTTTTAAAGTGCTGAGAAAATTCCTTTTTTCGTTTTATCCAGCTTTTCGTCTCTAAAGTGTCAGGCCTTGTTGCACAGGATGTGTGAATAAGGCATGATGCGGTTGTAATGGGATCCCAAACTCCTCGAGCCGATTTTCAAGCGATGCTTCGCGATATGCCGCACAAGCCTGGAGTATATGTAATGAGGGATCGCTTGAACCATGTGATCTATGTCGGGAAGGCCCGCGATCTTCGCAAACGTGTGAGCAGCTACTTCATGCCTTCGCGCAAACATTCGGCTGACCTCAAAACCCGCGCCCTTATTGAAAGCGTGTGGAATTTGGAATACCACATCGTGGGAAGCGATGCTGAGGCCGTGCTCTTCGAGGGACGACTGATCAAAGAATTCAGGCCAAAATACAACATCAGTTTCCGCGACGACAAACGCTTCCTCATCGTGCGCGTGAATCTCGCTGAAGCCATGCCCCGCTTTGCGCTCACGCGCCTACGTAAAGAGGATGGAGCCCGCTACTTTGGCCCATTTGCTCACGCTGGAGCTGTCCGATCCACTTTAGAGGCGATCAAGAAGCGCTTCGGTCTCCGTTCCTGCAGAGCGATTGAGCCCGGCGAGGCTGATTTCAAGCACTGCCTCGACCATGTGATCAAAAACTGCACCGCACCTTGCATCGGCAGAATCTCTCGTGAGGACTACAAGCAACGCGTCAGCGAGGCTTGTGATTTTCTCGATGGCCAAAGTCGCGAGATGCTCGAGCAGATAGAATCCGAAATGAAGTCGGCGGCAGAGAAGATGGATTTTGAAAAAGCGGCCCAGTTGCGAAATCTCCTCGAGGACATGAAGACCACCACCCGCCCGATGGTACGCTTCACCCGCAAATCACTACCGACGACGATCAACCCCGAGGCGGATATCGCCGCACTGCAAGCCGCCCTCAACCTTCCCGAACTCCCTCGCGTGATGGAGTGCTTCGATATTTCGAATATCTCATCAACGCACATTGTGGCTTCTATGGTGAGATTTCGGGATGGTGTTCCAGATCGTGCCAACTACCGCACGTACCGAATCAAAAGCACCGACCACCAAAATGATTTTGCCAGCATGGCGGAAGTCGTGCGACGCCGCTATGGCCGAGTGCTTCGCGAATCCGGTGAGTCGAAAAATGGAACACTGCTGCCAAATCTTGTGATCGTGGATGGCGGGCGCGGACAACTCTCCTGCGCCTGTGAAGAGATGGAGCGACTCGGCCTCGCGAAACTCCCAATCATCGGACTCGCCAAGGAATTCGAGGAGATTTACCGCCCTGGACGCCCATTGCCGATTCGACTTCCCGAAGATAGCGGCGCATTGCGGCTATTGCAGCGAATTCGAGATGAGGCTCACCGCACGGCGAATGGCTACCATAGTCTTTTGCTCAAAAAACGTGTCAGAGAAAGCCTCCTCGATGACGTACCTGGTATCAGTGCCGCCCGCAAACGCACCCTTCTTCAGCATTTCGGCTCGGTCGAGCGCATCAAACAACTCCCAGCGGAACAAATCGCCAGCCTGCCAGGAATCAGTCTCACCTTGGCAGAAAAGATCGCAGATACGCTTGCGGAAAAATAACATCCCCCACCCTTTTGTGGATAATTTGATTTCCCAAAATCCCCCCCGGTTTTTTCTTAACCCGAATCCGGCAGAATTAACCACAACCGACCAAAGGGAGATAGATTGCCGAAGGCAACTCCGGAGGAGTGAAAACAGTGAATCAAAGCACACATAGATAACTGATTGTGAATGTATTAGAGTGAATCCAATTGGATCGTTTTGTGGGGTTCGCCGCTTTCGGAAACCGCTCTTGTTAATCCTGTAAATCCTGTCAAAAAAGCTGTTTTCAGGCTTAAGGAAGTTGGAGAAATCAACGAAACCGGGATTTTTAGAAACGATTACAACACCTTGAGTCTATTTTTTATCCATTCTTGCTGAAACGCCCTTGGCGAAGTGCCGATTTGCTCGCGGAAAAGGCGGTGAAGGTGATTGGGTCGCGTGAAGCCACAGATGCCGGCAATGTCGATCACGCTTCGCTCCGAGTGACACAGCAGGTTCTTGACTTTTTCCAATCGGTAGCGAGCGATCTCTTGGTTGATCGTGCGTCCAACTTCTTTTTTGAAGACGATTTCAAGGGGACGTCTGGAGAGATCGGTCTTAGCGACCACTTCAGTAACTTGGAGACCGGAGTTCGAATAATGCTCCCAAATGTAACGCAGGGCGCGAGCGACCTCGATGTTGTTCACGGCAAGCATATCCGAACTTTGGCGTAGGGTGATCCCTTGGGGCGGGATTCGAGGGGCTTCGGAAGAAACCTTTTCCCCGTTCATGAGTCGCTCCAGAAGAGCGGCTCCCTGGTATCCGACACCTTCTAAATCGTGGTTCACACTCGTTAATGGAACCGTGACCGCCTCACAAAGAAGTTCATCGTTATCCACGCCGACGATGGAAACTTGTTCCGGCACCGGAATGCCGAGTTCCTGACACACATTGAGCACATTCGCGGCGGCGCAGTCGTTGTAGCAAAAAATCGCTACCGGCTTGGACAGCGCTGCGATCGCCGCAGCAATTTTCGCGAGATTTTTTGGCCACTTTCCCTGCCACTGGAAGTTCTTGAGTTCATGCAAGGGCGGCAGGGGCTTGCAATGAAATCCCTCTCTGGAGATGGCCTCCGCAAAGCCATCCAACCGCTCATCATTGATCCTGTCATTAGTAAACGGAAACCAGGCGAAATTCCGGTATCCACGCAAGAGGAAGTGTTGCGCGGCAATCGCGCCGATGGCTCGGTTGTCCCCCTCGACATAGGGAATGCCGAGATCTCGGCGAACGCTCGTGAGCTCGACTTTAGGCCCTGTGGCGCTTTTGATGAAGTCCGCGAGCTCTGTCCAGTAGCCGACATGGGAAATGATACCGTCACCCTTCCATCCGTAAGGGATCGTCGCCGCATAGAGCATATCGGTGGTCAGGTGCCAATTGTGTTCCCGTGCAAATCGTGCCACACCATGATAAAGACCATGGTGGGTCGTCGTGATGGCCAATAAGACGTTTCTCTTCTTTTGATGCATCGGATTCAAAAATATCGTCCCCGACCTCTCAAATCAACGCATTTTGGTACACATGCAACGCATTTTGATCATATTCACGTCGATTCCCCAAATGGTATTGATCAGATAGAAAACTTTATTGATCGATCTTCTTCCAGATATGTATCCTTCCAAAACAGTCGCTTGCGGCTCTACCCAACACCCTTCTCGCGGTATGGCTGCCATTCTTCTATCCCGCAGGGTCGCTCTGGCAGAGGCTCTGCTGGCGTTTGCTGGCTCGGCGCGCGCGCAGATTTATTGGGATTCGACTAACTCCGTCTTGGGCACCGCCACCTGGGCCGCGCCCACCACGAATAACTCCACACCAGGCTGGAGCAGCTCTGACGTCGAAAAAAACCTACCACTTTATCGAAAATGAAGCCGACAAGATCCTCAATCTCGTGATCGACCTTGACTGATTTTCAACCCACCAATAAAAAAACCAACCCTGTAAAAAACCATGAATGTATCCCCTATCGATGTGGCGGTTATCGCCATTTACCTTGTCGGCATCACCGCCTTCGGCATCTGGGTCGGCTACCGCCGCGAAACCACCTCGGATCAATACTTCCTAGCAAGTCACTCGCTGAACTGGTTCACGGTCGGCGCGGCCGTGTTCACCTCGAACATCTCCACCATCCACCTTGTTGGCCTCGCCGCAGGAGGTGCCAAGGACGGCATGGTGATCGGCAATTTCGAGTTGATGGCCTGCACGACCCTCATCCTACTGGCGCTGATCTTTGCCCCCTTCTACATCAACTCGGGGGTTAAAACCCTGCCCGAGTTCCTCGAGCGCCGCTACTGCCCGTCTGCACGGACCTTCATGGCGGTGATCGGACTGCTCGGAGCGCTCCTGATTCACATTGGCATCAGCCTTTTCGCAGCGGCAAAGGTTTTCGAGAGCTTCCTCGGGGTGCCGATGGTTTGGACCATCATCGTCCTTTCTCTTTTCACGGTGGTTTACACGGTTTTGGGCGGACTCAAGGCGGTGGTGATGACGGAAAATATCCAAGTGGTTTTGCTCCTCTTCGGGGCCACGCT
>Ga0114971_10003138_pt1 | contig 11244 bp, 11 predicted proteins | sample M_140625_MF_Meta_FD_87320 | JGI IMG/M metagenome (GOLD analysis project Ga0114971, IMG submission 87320) | Freshwater microbial communities from Lake Montjoie, Canada to study carbon cycling - M_140625_MF_MetaG | ecosystem: Environmental > Aquatic > Freshwater > Lake | place: Lake Montjoie... | reverse complement strand
GGACGGGTCGGGTGCAGCAATGCACAATCTACCCAATTAGTCGCCCTTGCGCGTCTGGAGTGTTCATGGATCAGGGCCTTGCCAAAGCATCGCGACCCGACCGGGTGTTGCTGGTCGACGATGACGCGGCCGTACTTTCCGTTTACAGCGGCATTCTGGGTGCGTCGGGACATGTTTGCTTGGCAGAAACCGATCCGGTGGTCGCCTACGAAAGCCTGCGGTCAGACTCTTCGGTCGCGGTGGTTATCCTCGATCTGCAGATGCCGGGCTTCGGGGGTCTCGAACTGCTGCGCCGCATCCGCGCCGAGTTTGCAGACAGGCCGTGGTTGCAGGTGGTGGTGGTGACAGGCCAGGCCAGCCTCGATTCAGCCATCGATGCGCTGCGTCTGGATGCTGTCGAATACCTGTGCAAACCCGTGCCGGCCGCACAGCTGACGGCAGTCATAGGCAATGCCTTACTGCGCGCGCAACAGGCTTGGTCGTCCGCGCCTGCTGCCGCCAACGCCGGTTATTTGGAGCGACTGCGCGAAGTGGCCGACATCGCCGGTCAGTTGGTGACACAGATTCGTGGCATGCAACCGTTGCCGATTGATGATCAGGCGCAGCGCGCCAAAGCAACGCAGCACTCGGCGCTGCGCTTTATCAGTCAGCTGCAAGAGGCCCGCCGTGGCCTGTTTCGCGGCATCGCCTTGCCCGAGAGTTCTTGGGAGATATTGATCGAACTGATGGCCACCGAAATGGCGGGCCGCAACATTTCGGTCAGCGGCCTGTGCCTTGCTGCCAACTGTCCCGTTACAACAGCCCTGCGGCGTATAGACGAGCTGGCTGAGCTGGGTCTGATCGCCAAACAGGTCGATCCGACCGATGCGCGACGTTTGTACGTGCGAATGACCGATGCCGGCCGGCAGAAGATGGAATTGTTTCTGGCGCAGGTTGCCGCAAACCTGTCTGCCAACGTTCAGTGAGCCATGACCAGTGAGCTGCAGCGCCGTGGCCTGCACGACCTGAACTCAACGCTGCAGGTGATCACCGGCAACATCGAGATGTTGCAGATGTCGCAGCCCCTGACAAGCGCACAGTGTCAACTACTGGCGGCTGCTTTGGCAGCCGCGCAGCAGGCCGCGCAACTCGTGCAAGCGCTGCAGCGTAGCGACTGACCCGGTTACTTGCCGTCGAAGGTTTGCGCGCTTTCCAAGCGCTTGCGCAGTATGCGTGCCCATGCGCTGGCCGTCAGCCGCGACTCCATATCATTGACCACACTATCGGTCAGCACGAAATGTCCGGTATCCCGGCCTTCGGATCGGTCGAGCACGCGGGCTACCACCTGGCCTGTTTCCGAATCGAATAGCTCAGCCAGCAGCGTCATCTCGCCCGTTGACAGCGTGTAAGTGCGGGTTACGTTCATACTGGCCGTATCGGGTGCATTGACATACAGGTCGACGATGCGGGCCTTGGCGCGCAGCACGTCCGGGCCTGCCGTAGTGACCAATTGGTATTGAGTGCTGCGCTGCAGTTCTTTGGTGAACTCATCCAGCACAATCTTGGCTACGCCCTGACGGATCCCTTCGCGCTCTTTGGCGGGCAGGGGCAGGTTGCTGCCGGAGCGGTTGGGCTTCCAGTCCTTGCGGAAAGCGACTTCGATGGGATCGAGCATGATCTTCTTGTAGCTGACCAGACTTGCGCCCGGCCGTGCATAGGCAAAGTCGATGCCCTTGATGCTGATTTTTTCCAGACCATCCGCACTGCTTTCAGCGCCGATCCGGTCGCGGCCTGCGGCGCTGGCATGAGCCGCCAACAAGGCTAAAGCGCCACCGAGGCACAACTTGCGTAGGGTGCTCAAAGATTGCGAGGTTTTCATCATCAGTTTCCTTTTTAGATGGAAAGGCTAGGCTGATATCAGTAACGCCAAATAGTGGCTCCGGTCAAGATTGACCGGCTCTGGCGTATGCTGGACTTCATAGGCCTAGTCGTGGCCGTTTGTCGGAGGACGCATGAGTCATTCGCATCCAGCTATCGTCGTGTCCGTGCAACCCGGCTTTCAGACTCTGACGCTGAACAGGCCCGGCAAGCGCAATGCGCTTGATGATGCAATGTACGCTGCCTTAACGGCCGCGCTGATCGCCGGCGAAGCCGATCCGCAAGTGCGGGTGCATGTGTTGCTGGGTCAGGCTGGCGTGTTTTCCGCCGGCAACGATCTGGCCGCTTTTGCCACAGCCGATTGGACGCTTGGCGTCACTCAGCCGGTCATCACATTTTTGCGCTGCATCGCGGGTCTGCAAAAACCATTGTTGGCTGGCGTCGACGGTCTGTGTGTTGGCATCGGTACCACGCTGCTGCTGCACTGTGACTATGTCGTGGCTTCGACGCGCAGCGTGTTGCGCGCTCCCTTTGTCGACTTGGGTCTGGTGCCAGAGGCTGCATCATCACTGCTGGCACCCCGGCTGATGGGCATGGCCCGCGCGTTCGAGCTGTTGTGTCTGGGCGGCACCTTTGACGCGGTACAGGCTGCGCAGTGTGGTCTGGTCAATGAGCTGACCGAGGCCGAGCAGGTGACATCGCGCATCTGCACTGTGGCTGCGACGCTGGCCGCAAAACCGCAAACGGCGCTGCTGCTATCGCGACGCTTGTTACGGGGCGATCCGGCCGATGTGTTGGCCCGTATCGACAGCGAAGCGCAGCTTTTCGCGCAGCAATTGCAGTCTGATGAGGCGCGCGCAGCCTTTGCGCGGTTCTTAAACAAGAGGCCTGCACAACCGTGAACGACATCCCCTGTGTGCTCAGCGCCGGTCATCTGCGATCCAAACTGCGGCTGCCGGTTATCGCTGCGCCCATGTTTATCCTCTCTGGTCCCGAGTTGGTCATCGCTCAGTGCAAGGCGGGCATTGTCGGCTCCTTCCCGGCGCTCAATGCCCGTCCGCAATCCCAGCTCGATGAGTGGTTGCAGCAGATTCGCGAAGCCCTGGCCGCGCATGACCGCGAACATCCGCAAGCACCGGCTGCACCGTTTGCTGTTAACCAGATCGTGCATCGCTCTAACGATCGGCTGGAGCGTGACGTCGAGATCTGCCTCAAGCACAAGGTGCCGCTGATGATCACGTCTCTGGGTGCACGCAGTGACGTGTATGACGCCTGCCGGCAGGCCGGCACCCTGGTGCTGCACGATGTCATCAATGTGGGCTTTGCCCGCAAGGCCATCGAAAAGGGTGCCGGCGGCTTGGTGGCTGTCTGTGCCGGCGCCGGCGGTCATGCCGGACGCTTGTCGCCATTTGCGCTGATGCAGGAAATACGGGCTTGGTACGACGGGCCGGTGGCTTTATCCGGGGCCATTGCGCACGGTCGTTCGGTACTGGCCGCAGAGGCGTTGGGCGCCGACTTCGCCTACATCGGTTCGCTGTTCATCGCCTCCGAAGAGGCGCGCGCTACGGCCGACTATAAGCAGGCCATCGTCGAGGGCACAGCTGACGACATCATCTACAGCAGCCTGTTTACCGGTGTGCACGGCAACTATTTGCGCGCCTCGATCGTGCGTGCCGGACTCGACCCGGATCATCTGGCCGAGCGCGACCCGTCAGCCATGGATTTTGGTACGGCCGGTACGGCGGCTAAAGCCTGGAAGGACATCTGGGGCTCTGGCCAAGGCATAGGCGTGGTGCAGGCGGTCGAGCCCCTGGCCGAGCAAGTGGAGCGTTTATATCAGCAGTACCGCACTTCTCGCGCCGCTCTCGCCTAACAGCCACTGGCGGGGTTACGATTGGTCGATGCGTAACTCCACACTGTTTTTTATGGTCGGCATCGTCCTCGGTGCCGGGTTGTCCGGTTTGGCACAGGCGGCCGCTAAGGGTGTGCCGGGCGATGCCGATAAACGCTTTGCCCAGCTGGAGCAAATGCTGCCTACGCCGACCGAGGTGCGAAATGCCTCTGGTGCGCCGGGTGCTCGCTATTGGCAGCAACGCGCCGATTACCGCATTAAAGTTGCATTGGATGAGCAGAAGCACCGCATCAGCGGTTCGCAGACCATCACCTACACCAACCGCTCACCCGATGCGCTGACCTATCTGTGGCTGCAACTCGATCAGAACGTTTTTAAAGACAGTTCCATTTCGCGCCGCACCGAGATCACAACCTCGACGGGTGCGCGCAGCATGAGCACCACCGCTGGCGACATCGTGAGCTACGGCACCTTGCGTCGCGAACAGGCCTTTGAAGATACGAAGTTTGGTTTTGAGATGGGTGCAGTCACGGGTCCCGGTGGCAAGCCTCTAAAGGTCACCGTCAACGACACGATGGCTCGGGTCGATCTGGAGACGCCGCTCAAGCCCGGTCAGTCCATTGTGTTGAGCATGAGTTGGGCGTTCAACATCATCAACGAAGCGGCCATCGGCGGTCGCAGCGGTTATGAGTACTTCCCGGACAACAACACCTATCTGTACTTCATAGCGCAGTGGTTCCCCCGTCTGGCCGCTTATACCGATTACACCGGTTGGCAGCACAAGCAGTTTTTGGGTCGCGGTGAGTTCACCCTTGAATTCGGTGACTTCGATGTCGAGATCACCGTGCCGGCAGATCACGTTGTGTCAGCCACCGGTGTGTTGCAGAACGCCGCAGCGGTATTGACTGCTGAGCAGCGCGCCCGCCTTAAGCGCGCTGAGACGGCCAAAGAACCGGTGTTCGTTGTCACACCTGCCGAGGCGGCCGCTAACGAAAAGGGTCACGCCACTGGCACACGTACCTGGCAGTTCAAGGCACAGAACGTGCGTGACTTCGGTTGGGCGTCTTCTCGCAAGTTTATTTGGGATGCCATGGGTCATCACCAGGACGACGCGCGCATGCCGCTGGTCATGGCGATGTCGTTCTATCCGAATGAAGCCGAGCCGGTCTGGTCGCACTATTCGACGCAGGCTGTGGCGCACACCCTCGCCAGCTATTCGCGGCTGTCATTCCCGTTCCCCTATCCGACCGCGCAGTCGGTCAACACCTGGGAACGCGGCGGCATGGAATATCCGATGATCAGCTTCAACGGCTATCGTCCCTCCAAGGATGAGAAGTCAGGCAAGGTCACCTACAGCAGCGACGTCAAATATGGCCTCATCGGTGTGGTCATCCATGAAGTCGGCCATAACTACTTCCCTATGATCGTCAACTCGGACGAGCGTCAATGGACGTGGATGGACGAAGGCCTCAACACCTTCCTTGAGTACACGGCCGAATTGGCTTGGGAAGACAAGTTCCCGGCCTTTGCCAACAAGACCAATGTGCTGGACTTCATCACCGACTATATGAAGTCATCCAACCAAGTGCCGATCATGACCAACTCCGAGTCGGTGGTGCAGTTCGGTCCCAACGGCTACACCAAGCCCACGGCAGCTTTGTCCGTGTTGCGTGAGACGGTGATGGGCCGTGAGTTGTTCGACCACGCGTTCCGCGAATATGCCAACCGCTGGAAGTTCAAGCGTCCGACGCCGGCCGATTTCTTCCGCACCATGGAAGATGCCTCGGGTGTCGATCTCGACTGGTTCTGGCGCGGTTGGTTCTATGGCACCGATCATGTGGATGTAGGCGTCAGTTCAGTGCGCGAGTATCAGATCTCCAGCCAGGACCCGGAGCGAGAGTTCCCTTTAGCGCGCAGCAAGTTCCAGGCCGACTATCCGCGAGCCCTGCAAGAGCAGAATGCGCGGGCGGCAGAGGGTGCACCCCTGCTTGAGCGCGCACCGGTATTGCGTGACCTCTATAACGAGAACGATGAGTTCACGGTCACCAACAAAGACCGTAACGAGTACAAGGAGTTTCGCGAGAAACTCAAACCTTGGGAGCGTGAAGCGCTTGATCGGGCCCTTAAAGCCAGTCAGTACTTTTATTTTGTCGACTTCCGTAACGTCGGTGGCTTGGTCACGCCACTGCCGTTGACGCTGCAGTTTGCCGACGGCACGGTTGAGGAACTGTTGATCCCTGCAGAGATCTGGCGTTATGACGCAGAGCAGGTCACCAAGCTGTTTATCCGCCCCAAGCGCATCGTATCGGTCCAACTCGACGCCAAGCATCAGATCGCCGATGCCGATGTCAGCAACAACCAGTACCCGCCGCGCATCGCGCAGAGCCGGCTTGAAGTCTTCAAGGGCAAGTCCAAGGACAAGAACCTGATGCTCGACCTGATGACTGAGCTCAAGTCGGCCAAGGACGAACCTAAGGACGCTGGCGCGCAAGCGCCTCTGCAACCGGTCAACTGATGCCCGGAACGGTGTGGCCGCGCCGCCGGCTGTTGCAGGGTCTGGCCGGCGCGGCGGCTGCAGCGCTGGCCGCACCGGCGGCGCTGTTATGGCCAACCACGGCCAGTGCGCACCGCTCGCATGTGTCGCTGACCCGGTTAACGCCCAACCTGAGGGCGGCAACTTGGGAGCTCGTGCATTACCTGCACTACCACGATTGCAACGAACTGTTGCTGGCGCTGTTGCCGCGTCGGCGCTTGGAGCCCGACTCGGATGAGGGCAAGGCGCGACTTGCGCTCTACGTTGAACAACGCTTCTCGCTGTCGGGCCCTGGCGCCAAGCCACTGGCGGTACAGACCGTCGGTGCCGAGGTGGTCGGGGACAGCTTGGCTGTCTATCGCGAACTGCCGCTGCCCGGAATAAAGGGCGACTACACCGTTGCGACGACGATGTTGTGCGAGCTGTTTGCCGATCAGATCAATAACATCAGCCTGGAGTTTGCGAAGCCTAGCCAGACGTTGATGCTGACGGCGCAGCAATCGAGTGCGACCTTTGCGGTCTACTAGACGTTTGAGCACCTAAATAGCGCGCAAGCGTTCGTCTACTTTCTGTTTTGCACCGTTTTGGACTCAGGGCTTCCGGCCTTGCGTCCTGCAAGCCCTGCTCATCCTGCGCCGGCTGGCATCAAAGTTGCTCTACCTCCTGTCATCGGTATTACGTTCCGACTTTTTGGTAACACGAGCCGCAGACAGGAGATGGCGATGACTGCAAGCAAAACCCCGGGTTCTATGCGTCGCTGGTTGCTTAAGGCACTGGTGCCGGTGGCCGCGATGGCCTGTTCATTAACGGCCCAGGCAGCGCCGCCGCTGACGGTGGGATATAGCGACTGGCCGGGCTGGGTGGCGTGGCAGGTTGCCATCGACAAGGGCTGGTTTAAGGAAGCCGGTGTCGATGTGAAATTCGAATGGTTCGACTATTCGGCCTCTATGGAAGCTTTTTCTGCCGGCAAGCTCGATGCGGTGATGATGACTAACGGTGATGCGCTGGTCACCGGTGCCGGTGGCGCCAAGAGCGTCATGATCATGCTCACCGATTACAGCAACGGTAATGACATCATCGTCGCTAAGCCTGGCATCAAGTCGTTGGCCGATTTGAAGGGCAAAAAGGTCGCTGTCGAAGTGGGCTTGGTCGAGCACTTGCTGCTGCTCAATGGCCTGAAGAAAGCCGGCCTGAAAGAATCGGACGTTACTTTGGTGAATGCCAAGACTAACGAGATGCCGCAGGTGCTCACGGCCAAGGACATCGCTGCGGTGGGTGCTTGGCAGCCAGTGGCCGGTGAAGCCCTCAAGGCTGTGCCCGGTTCCAAGGGCATCTATACCTCGGCCGATGAGCCTGGCCTGATCTATGACACCGTGTCAGTCAACCCGGCCAGCGCCAAGGCGCGCCGCGCCGACTGGATCAAGTTCGTCAAGGTGTGGGACAAGGTCGTCGCCTACGTCGAAGATCCTAAGACGCAGGCCGATGCGGTAAAGATCATGGCGGCCCGTTCGGGCGTCACGCCGGCTGAATACCTGCCGCTGCTCAAGGGTACCAAGCTGTTGTCGCTGGCGGCCAGCAGCAAGGTCTACATCAAAGGTGAGGGCTATGGGTCGATCTATGGTGCTACCAAGCTGGTGGATCAGTTCAACACCAGCAATGCCGTTTACAAGGGCGCGCAGTTGGTAGACAGCTACCTCGATCCGTCGTTCACCAACGCCAAGTAAGCCGCACCAACCTCACACCACAGTGCCACGGCAATGAAGGTTCGCAACATCGCTTCATTCCTGCTGCCACTGCTGGTGTGGTGTCTGGTCAGTTATGTACCTTTTGTATGGCACCCTAAAGTAGAGGTGCAAGAGCCCGGGGCCGTTGAATACTTTCAGCCTGGCATGCTGATCGATCGCGCTGACTTCGAGCGTGAAGCGGCTGACATGGCGCAGCAGCAGTTGGCGCTGCCCACGGGCCTGCCTGCCAATCCAATCTATCTGCCTGCGCCGCACCAAGTGTTGCGGGCCTTGGTTACGTCTTTTGCGGCCGTGCCCGAACAAAAAGATGCCCCACGACTGCACCAGAGTCTGTGGCACAGCATTCAGATCATCTTGTGGGGTTTCCTGCTGTCTTCGGCCATTGGAGTGCCTTTGGGCATACTGTGCGGCACCTATCGCAACGTGGGGCGGCTGAGCGAGCCGTTCATAGAGTTCTTTCGTTATCTGCCAGCGCCCGCGTTTTGTGCGCTGGCCGTGGCGGTACTGGGCATTTATGACGGGCCCAAGATCGCCATCATCGTCATAGGCACCTTGTTTCAGCAGGTGCTGATCATCGCCAACACCACGCGCAAGCTTGAGATCACGCTGCTGGAGGCGGCGCGTACCTTGGGCACACGGGGCGTGCGACTGATCACCCGCGTGGTGTTGCCGGGCATCCTGCCTGACCTGTATCGCGATCAGCGCATTTTGTTGGGCTGGGCGTGGACATACCTGATTGTCGCCGAACTCATCGGCACCAGCTCGGGCATTACGTTTTTCATCACGCAGCAGGCGCGATACCAGCACTTCGATAACGTGTATGCAGCGATGCTCATCATCGGCGTCATCGGCTTTGGCAGCGATGTGTTGTTGGCGCGTTTAGGCAAATGGTTGTTCCCTTGGGACCGCACGCAGGAGCGCACATGAGTGAGGCTGCCTTGAGCCCGACCGACGAGCTCGCACAGCGTTTTGCGCGCATCTATGAGCGCGAGGCCATATTGGAGGTGCGCGGACTGGGTAAGCAGTTTGCGACGGCAGGTGGCACGGTGCAGGCGCTGCGCGATGTCAGCTTCAAGGTGCACAGACGCGAGCTGGTGTGCGTCATCGGACCTTCAGGTTGCGGCAAGTCGACGCTTATCCGCATCCTGGCCGGGCTTGAGACCCTGAGCAGCGGGCAGGTGCTGGTCGATGGCAAGCCGGTGTCGGGACCGGGTCGCGATCGCGGCATGGTGTTTCAGGGCTATTCGCTGTTTCCGTGGCTGACGGTCAAGCGCAATGTGATGTTCGGGCCCGAGATGAGCGGCCATCCGCATAACGTCGCCGAGGGCATGGCCCGGCAGTGGCTCGAACTTGTGGGGCTATCGGAATTTGCCGATGCCTATCCGCACCAGTTGTCGGGTGGTATGCGACAACGTGTGGCTATCGCTCGTGCGCTGGTCAACGAGCCGCGCATATTGCTGATGGATGAGCCCTTCGGAGCGCTGGATGCACAGACGCGCGCCAAGATGCAGAGTCACCTGCTCGATATCTGGAAGAACCTCGATATCACGGTGCTGTTCATCACCCATGACCTTGATGAAGCCATCTATCTGGCCGATCGCATCCTGGTGCTCAAGGCGCATCCGGGCGAAGTGCAGGAGATTGTCGAAGTGCCCGTGCCACGGCCGCGCTCGCCGGCGCAGTTCAGCAGTGAGGCCTTCAGGGCAACCCGTGCGCACATCGAGGCGCTGATCCATCCGCCGGTGGTGCACAGCCTCGAGTCCGAGGAAGAGCCCGCGCCAGCCTCACAGATGATCCGTTTCACGGCCGTCGATGACAACGTCGAATAGCGAGCTGGTCAGCCGCATCAGCGTGTCGCTGCCGCCCACGCTGCTTGCCCAGCTCGATGCCATGGTAGGTGAGCGCGGCTACAGCAGCCGATCACAGGCCATCAGCGAGATGCTCAATTATCACTTGGCTGAGCATCAGCGCGAGCGCGGCAATGATGTGATGGTGGGCACCATTACGCTGCTGTATGACCGCAGCGTGCGCGGCCTGCAGGGCCGCTTGGCCGATGCGCAGTACCGGCACATTGCCGAGGTGGTCAGCTCGCTGCACGTGCACCTGAGCCACGACCAGATACTCGAGGTGGTGCTGGTGCAGGGCCAAGCGCAGCAGCTGCAAGACATCGCCAACGAACTGGTCACGCTGCGCGGCGTGCTGACCGGCAAGCTGCAGCTGTTGGCGGCGGTGATACCGCCGTTGAAGGCGGGGCCGGAGTAGGCGTAAAAGGGTTTGCATGAGCACGCAGGGCGATCTCTGTGACTACGATGGGCTGGGGCGGAGTACGGGGTGACCAGCGGCAGTTGGTCACTGGCGCGCCGGTATATCACCGGTCCTGCCGTTGACGATCGCATTGCCCGCGCCGAGGGCAGTGCGACGAGCAACCCGAGCAAGACCTACTACCACACCAATCATCAGGGATCGGTGATTGCCATGACGGACGGCGCGGGGACGGTGTCGCAGAGGATGGCTTACGACGAGTACGGCAACTTGGCCTCGGCGGCGGTGATAACTGGAGAGCCGTTCCGCTATACGGGTCGGCGCTACGATGCCGAGACCAACCTGTACTACTACCGGGCGCGCTACTACTCACCGGCGATGGGTAGGTTTTTGCAGGCGGATCCGATTGGGTACAAGGATGATTTGAACTTGTATTCGTATGTTGGGAATGATCCGCTGGATAAGACGGATCCGAGCGGATTGTTTTGTTGGTTCGGGTCTTTCGGAAATTCGTGTAATGGATCGACACAAGGATTTACGGCATGGCTTGGGCAGAACCTCTGGCGGACGGGAGATGCAAGAAACGCTTACACGGACAAGACGGAGTCGCTGAGTCCGAGCGATGGTGCTAGCCGTACTGAGATTAAGGGATCTATACGTGCTGCAACACCTCAACCTGCCAGGTCTGTCGTGGAGGCAATGCGGCCGGATAAAGGCTCGAGGACGGGTAGTGCGTTATCGGCGAACAAGACTAATCCGGCATGGAACAGGGCGGGTAAAGTAGCGGGTATTGCAGGAAAAGCGTCGTTGGTCACAACAGTGGTATTTGGAGCGACCGAAATTGCCACTTCGGATAATCCAGTGCGGGCTGCTTCCGGTGTAGCCGGTGCAACTACAGGAGGAATAGCCGGAGGTGAAGGCGGCGCGATCGGTGGTGCGTTGATCGGTGGAGCAATCGCCGGTCCGCCTGGTGCGGCGGTCGGTGCAATCGTTGG